>Ga0116231_10007811_pt1 | contig 19255 bp, 11 predicted proteins | sample S1TSphgellanicum_2_FD_89695 | JGI IMG/M metagenome (GOLD analysis project Ga0116231, IMG submission 89695) | Host-associated microbial communities from peat moss isolated from Minnesota, USA - S1T2_Fd - Sphagnum magellanicum MG | ecosystem: Host-associated > Plants > Peat moss > Unclassified...
GAGGGAACCAAAAATAGAAAGGAAAGATTAAAACTTGAAAGAAAATTCTCTCCCTTTTTTTCATTTTTTTTCCTTCTTTATGGTTTTTTTTTTTTGTTTTTTTTTTGTTCTCTTTGGGCTGAAAAAAACAAGATGCTAAGAAAAAGCATTTGAAACAGAAAGGTAGAAATGGGAACCAAAAGTGAAGGGGCAGAATAGGAGTTTGAAAGTAAGCTCCCTCATTTTTTTGGGTTTTTGTTTTGTTGTTTTTAATGTGTTTTGTCTTCTTTGTGTTTGAGAAGAAGAAGGTGATGGCAATGTGTCATCATTTTCTTTTGTGGCGGTATCACAGAGAAGAAGAAAATAATGGTAATGAGTCATTGTCTTTTTTTGTGGTGTTGTTGGAACAAAGAAGGCGATGGCAACAAGCTATTGTCACCTTATTTTTTGTGTCTAAGAAGAAGAAAAAGAAAAGGATGACATGGCAATGTGCCATTGTTTTTTTCTATGGTGGTGTTTTAGCGAAAAAAGCAATGGTAACTTCTTGCCATTGTTTTTTTCTTTGGTGGTGTTAAAGTTTAATTTGGTGGTTTTTGGTTGTTTATAGGGTTCAAGGCACAATAAAGGAAGAGTTTGTTACAAATATAATTCAGGCTAAGATGCAACGTTGCCATTTGTACATTATTCGTCGTGTAGTAAGTGGTACAAATGTAGTAATTTTTTACTTAGCTAAACACAAGATTGTAGATAATGATATGGTTTAGGGTTTCCACTTTATATAGTTAACTAGGTTAATCTTTTCATTTTTTGTTATACCCAATTTTTGAGTTTTAGTCTTTTGATATACTATAAAAAACCTTTTTTTTCATTGTAATTTTTAGAATTTTTTGATCCACCCATATTTGTACATCTTCTATCAATATAATTATTTTTTTGTAGTCACACTTGTTTTATGGGTATATGATTAATTTTATTTTTTATTTTTTCATAATCTTTTTCATACTTTAGATGTAAAAATCAAAACTTAAATAGGCCCATATGAATAGGCAACATTAATTTGTCTAAGGTTTATAAATATCAAAATGAACATTGTGTAATACCTACATCCTTTTTATTATAATTTTCATAAGGTCATTTCGAATATGTAATATGTGCATATAGGTATTGTAATAATGGTTGGTTTTTTTATAACCATTACAATACCCACATATATGTTTTGTAATAAATGTTGATTCTTTTACAATGATTGCAATACTCACATGTAGGTCTTGTAATAGTTGTTTTTTTACAACCATTGCAATATTTACATATAGGTGTCGTAATAGTTGTTAGTTTTTTTTTACATGCATTGTAATATTCGCATGTAGGTCCATAAATGGTTGTTGATTTTTAACATCTTTTGCATAATGTCATAATTAAAGAATTACTAGAAAATTATTTTAGATAATGTAAATGATTGCTTATCATATTTAAACAATCATATATTTTTTGATATTAATTAATTCATTAATGGTTGAACCTTAATTATTCAGATAATTAAAATTTACATTTACATTTTAAAATCAAATTAATAATTTGATATCTAATTTATTATTTTAATTACTTTTTTTATGCTAATAATTTATTCAAATCATTATTTTTAATAATTAATTGTTATAAAATTATTTTAGCTATATGAAGAAACATATTTTGGGTACCCAAACCAATTGTTTTGAAGTGACTTTATGTGTACGTGTTACACTTAAGGTTGATTATTCACCTAAGGTTGTGTAAATCACCTATGGATTATTTCAAAATGATTCGACTTGTGGGCACTGCATTTATGAAAAAGAAAAAGAATATATATATATATATATATGACCATTTGGTAATATTTTCAAGTTAAGTTCTTTCACTTTCTTTAAAAAAATATAAAATGACATAACATTGTTTTACATATGTTTAAGCCTTAAAACTTTTGCCCAAAATACACCCTAAATTTATTTTAATTAATATAGACTTGTAAAAAAAATGTTTATTAATTTATATGTCTGAAACTTTAAATGTAAACCATAATTTTAACATTAAGTAGTAAATTTACATTAAACTCTAGCCCTTTGTATCATCAATGTGACCAATTTTGCATTGCATTCATTTATATATATGTTAAATCATATTATAAGGTGAATAAATAATTTTGAAAACATGAATTTCATGATGTATTGGAAAGGAATCAAGTATTTTAAAAATATTTTTATGTTTCATGGTTAATGAAATATCACAATATGATATGGGTATTACATTTAAACAAAAGTGGGTTACGAAATATTGAACTTTAACAATTATGGAACATATGGAAATAAAAAAGATTCATAATTATGTTATAGATTTAAATAAATGATAAAATAAAAAATCAATACAATGAGCAAAGTCTAGAGTATAAATTTTAAACCTTGATATATATGAACGAAATTCTTAAACATTGAATCATAAGGCATAACTTTAAAAATCCAAATGATATTTTGCCATAAGCCTTATTACAACCTTAACTATACAAACCCTAACAAAAAAAATATCCTAAAGGTATATGCCTTAAACCCAAAAAATTATACAAAATATACAAATTATATAATGCAATTTTTTATTAAAAAAAACATAGGAAAAAAATTAGAAACAAAATTTTAAAACTTGTAAATTACAAAGATTTACTCATCGAAAAAAAATTAAATCTCTGAAAACAATAAAATAAAATTTGTAAAAATCAAAAGAAAATACATGTCTCTTACTTCTGCATGATCTCTCTAAATTATTATTTTTGCATTCTCTTCGAAAAAGATATAAAATGAAATTGTATTACTTCACATATGTTTAAACCTTAAAATTCCCCCCAAATTTAGCTTAATTTAGGTTAATTACTATAGATTTGTGACAAACTTGTTAGCTAATTTATGTGTTTTTAACCTTAAACCTAAACCATAACCCAATAGTACACATTTATAATAATTACATGAAAAGATGTATTATAATGTCCATTCCATAAATAAATTCAGTAAACAAAATTTAGTAAAATATGCATTAATTAAACCAAAATTGTTGCAATTATGACATTGTTTCCACTATAAATTGTTTGTAATAATTACATATGGGGACCTATGTTTATCATCCATGAATTAGGGAGAACCTTAATAAATAGATAGGTAGGATTGATGGTTGAATGGAAAAAGTGAATAGGTAATTAGTTAGGTATTTGGATATGTAAAAAACATAGGTAGATAGGTGAACATAGTGGTAGGTAGGAAGGTGGGTGCATAGTTAGGTAAGTAGGTATATAAGTCGATAGTTGGGTTAGTAAGCAAGTTAGTAAGTAAAAAGGAAGTTCAAAAAGCAAGGTAAATAAGTTGTTAGAATAGATAAACATGTAGGTAGGCAAGTTAGTAGATAGGAAGAAAGTTACATTAGCAAGGTAGCTAGGTAGATAGACAAGTTAGAACATAGGAAATAAATTACCTTATCAAGGTGACTACATTTGTAAAGTACTTATGTCAATAAGGTGATTGTGTATATAGGGCTGGTAAATAGTAATGTAACTAAGTTAATAGGGTACATAGTTAGTACAATAAGGAAGTTAAGTTAGTAAGGTATGTGATTAACAAGGTAATTAGGTTAGTAGGGCGGGTAGTTTGTATAGTACTTAGGTGAGTAGGATAACTAGTTATTAAGGTAGCTATGTTAGTAGGGGATAATTAACAAGATATAAGGTTGTTACAATACTTATGAGGGTAGGAAGGTGAGTAAGGTACCTATGTGTGAGGTCAGGTTCAAGGAAAAACAGTCAAGAACAAAACCCAATTAGCTCTGGTAATCATTTTATAAGTACCAAAATATGGCTTGTGCAGGGATTGTTCATCATGTGCAAGTGAAGAGAGAGAGAAAAAGAAGGCACAGGATCTTTGAAGAGTTATATTGTGTTTGTGAGATATTGGCCCACAATTCTATCATAAGGAATCTTACACACTGAAAATAGGGGTCTGTAGCATACCACAGTTCGAGCGGTAAAATGGTTGGATTTAACATATGAAAGTTATTTGTAAAGTCACGCTGTGTAAAGTCACACTGTCTTTGGGCCTGCTTTCACCCCATATCCCCTCTTTCAGTGGCACCTGCAGAGTAAGGAAATTTTATTAAATGTGAATATGAAATGCTGAAACTCAGCATTTAATGCACAAGGTTTGAGAGAGTAACTATGGTATGTGATAGTTACAACTCTATTGTCTTTTTAACACAAAGATAGATTGAATGAATTAAAAAATGTCACACATTGGCCCCAAAAAACTTTTGAAACTTGCATGTCTTGGGGCAAGATCACCCAGCTACTTACACCTCAATCTGTATGTGGGGTTGTCACCTCAAGGGGAGCTTATCACACACCGCTTGAAAGAAAACCCCCTTTCGAGGACATCTCTGCAAGTTCGCATATGTTATGCAATTTATCATATCTACTCATCTTTTTGCAGTGGGCCATCACTAACACAATAGTACCTTGGTCAATTTGGCACATGTTTGTTGAATAATTAATTAAATTTGAGGATTTCATTTCAGTAAATGATATATATTCTCAAATATTTTATCAAATTCTTTATTTTCGTTCATAATTATTTTTTCAGAATTATCAACATTTCTGAAAATAATGTAATCAGTGTCAAAATCGCCAATGTCTTGCATATTATTTATATGAGTTACATGTAATAGCTAATTCTTGCATGATGTGTCCAGCTACAATTTTTGTTGATTGATATATTCTCTATATTGCATGTTCATCTTTTTTCATATTCAAAATTGGGAATATAAAAGTGTTGGCCATGTTCAGGTTTATATACGGGTCTAAGAACCAGACCCAGCAAGTCTACATAGACCTGAGAGCAGCCAAGAACTAGACCCAATAATTCTACATGGACCCAAACCTGGCCAAGAACTGGACCTGATGAGTCTTATGAGCTTTTTACAAGGTTCGAGTCTTAGGTTTGAGTACGTGCTTAGGTCCTAAATTTTGATTGGGTTTAGGGTTTTTAAGTTCTATGGTCTTACGATCCTATGTCCTTGCCTCAAGCTTTAAGAGGCATCCTCAATTGTAGCATTAAAGTGAGCTTTGCACAAACATTTTTGTGATGCTTTCTAAGTTGTTCCCTATGTTGAATAGAGGCCCAAATAGGCCCATGTGGGTGGAGATTGTTGTTGGGTAACTATTCTTTATGTTGTTCTTTATTGTTTCTCTTGGGAACATGTTGTGGAACATTATGGGAACTCATTATGAAATTAAGGGAATTGATGGGAACACCATGGGTTTCTTTTAGGAATTTGGTGGGAACACCAAAATCCCGAAAAATAAAAACTGCTTAAAATTCAACTTTGAAATCATCCTCATGAATAAACCAGAACCAGTCCCGGCTTTAAACTTGAAACGAGAGGTTCTTATATCAGTTGGACTTGTTAGACCCAAAACCGTTGGTCAAAAAATTTTGATCTGACCTCAAAACCAACGAGTTTTAAGTTTTGAAAATATTCCCTAGACCCAGAACCAAAGGGTCTTCAATTTGAAAAAAAAACCCTAAACCCTGACCCAACAAGTCTTGCAAAAACCAAGAGGTGGTCCACAATGGAATGTACGTCTTACATTGTGTTTCCACATCCACCACCATACCTCATTCATCGAACTTGGGTGTTATTTATCTACCATCCAGAACTAGATCAAATTAACTTCAAGGGGCACCTCATAAATTGTAAAAAGGCTTTGTCCACATTCATAAGCATGTTGTTTGGCTACACATGTGGCCACACCCAGTTTAGAAAAAATTGAGGTTTTCACAATCTCAACCATTTGGGCCTCTTGATAAAAACTTTACAGTTCATAGCTAAGGCATCCCCATTGTAAGAGTGTTTGGTTGGTGTAGAGACTAGAGACATGGCTGAAAAAAACCTCCATGGAATCATCCAAAAGTTTATCTTTACATCACCATTGGATAACATCTACTTGAAAGAGTAGAAGTCAAGCAGATTTTTTATTTTTTAAAAATTACATTGAGCTATTTTAAAACATCCTTAATTTCTAAACTTACAACTAAGAGCCCTAATGGACTGAATTCAAGGAAATTATTATTAGTGATGGTGCCAATTGGGCCACCACATTTTATCAAAAAGTATGCAAGCAAGTCCCACATAATACCTATAATATTATTAATTAATGTAACATACATGATGGGCCCGCATAATACCAATTTTTGGACCATATCATTGTTACAATTTAGTATTTGGAATTGTGCTATCAACATTCTCACATGACCTTTTTCATGGTATATGAATTTCCACACATCAAACACTTGCTTCTGCTCATAGATTGGCTTTAGTGAGAGTCAAACACACGGCTTCGGCCAGGAAAATGATGGCTTGTACATTACTTTGGATCATAATAGGTCAATGCCCAAAGGATCAATACTAAATATGAAAGTAAAAATTTTAAGAAACCTTTCTATATACTTGGTTACGTCATTGAACAATGTATAGAAATCTGGTGATTTTTCTTAAATTTTGGTTGAAATTCTGGCTATTGAAAATCTCCCCAAAATAATTGAATTTAGCACGTTGAATTTTTTAGTATAGCTTTTTGGCTATGTGTAGCAAGCATAAAAAAGGCTGTGCCCAACTCTCCTCAAGGTTTGAGCTGTAGGTAACCCAAGAGGTTTTTCATGACCCTACTACTGTTAGTTTGATTATTGTCCGTAGTACCAAGCATGGTGTGAAGAGGTCAGTTGACAAATACTTGCAATGACTTTGTGTTTTTATGCATGTGACTTTGTAATTTCCTTGGTGTGGGGGGTGTTGATCTGTTGCTGCAAGATGCGAACCATGATTCTCAAGTCTCAATTGTAAACCTTTAGGTGTATGAAAGAAGAAGCTAGGGTGAACTAGCACCCACATTGGGGTCTTGACCTTCTTGAATGAGGCCTCTTGATGGATGTATCAACATGGAGTGGAACGTGAAGGGCTTTGGAGGCCCTTCTTTTTGTATTTTATATTTTTTTCTATTTTACATTCATTTTACAGGTAGAGAGTGTTGGTGGTGTTGGAACAAGCACAAGCAATCTCTATTTCAAACCGTGTTGTTACTATAGGTGAGGGTTCTTTTAGGCTAAGTGTTTTCTCAGGTATTCCTGCTTCACATACGAAAAAATGTAAAATAAAATAACTACTACTATATTACTACAACTAACAATACTAGATGACCATACAATTGTGGCCTGAAACATGTCTCCCCTTGCACTTGGGAACCCTAGGCATTTTAAGGGTTAATTGGTTCTACCTTACATTAGAAAAGGTATAGAATGGATAAGCTGACAACCATTTGTGACGCAAAACAGGTTAGGTATCTCAGAACCCATGCTTGGTTGCTACAACAAGATTTTGAATTCAAGTGAGCATTTTTTAATTTTTAATCCCATAAATGTCATCACTGGTTTGCAGTGGTTAAAATAAAAGCATCAGAAATGGTGTCTAATGACCTTGGGCCTCCTCAGTCACCCTTCAAAGCTCAGTCTGCAACTAGTCCAATGATGAAAGATTTTCCATACAACAGCCTAAACCCTAAACCCTAATATATTTTTGACACAAGCAAGACCCATCAGAAAATCTTTCAGGTTCTGACCAGGATCCTAATAGTTTTTGCCTCAAGACCTATCAGAAAGGCCCTAAGTTGCTGACCATCAAGAGAAATAATACTTCTTTGCCCCATATAGGATTCTTCCACACAGTGCAACTGGGATTACCTAGTTTAGAGTTGGCATTAAACGTTGCATTTGCACAAAAGTGGTCCATTAAGGTTTGCTTGTTGATTCCTTACTTTGCCATCTTAGGAATAATAAAATGCAATCTCTAAGGTTTATAGCTTGTAGGTTATGGATTGTGTTCTTGGGTTGTACAAGGTCTGTCTTAATATGTTTAGTTAAATGAGTGAATTTCAATGACACCATTCATCATCTTTCACATAAATTTCATGTGTTGCAATCTTTCATATACAAGTCACATTAAATGAAAAAAAGCTTTGATCATTATTAAGCTACATGTTCACACCAACTAATTGAAAATGATCATGTTAATATCATCTTTACAATAAAAGTTAGAAGTTCATGCATTAGCATAATAAACAATGAAATACCTGAACAATTCATTTCCGAATGCACATGAGCATAAATTAAACCCTAAACCTTGTTTATGGAACATTTTGAGTATACTTGGAGCTCTTCAAAGCACCAGTTCAGAAACATGAAAGCAAGAAATAGAATATTCCACTTGTCTTTGCCTCTCATCGTATACATGTTTCCTTGCATTTTGAATCATTTTCCTGTGGTGGTAATGATGACCAGTGCACAACCCCACTTGGGTAACTCCCAAAAAAGTTTAGTTTAACAGTAGTAGTGAGGAGCAGTTCATTTCAGAGAGAGAATGGTAGTCAGTAACACTTTGTTGTACTCAGTTTGAGCTTCACAGATACATTTCTCTACATCTTACAACATTGTCTTGTCTTTCAACTTACCAAAACCTCTGGACCTAGACATTCAATAGTGCATCAAGTTCCAGTTGATTTTGAAATTTGGAAAACATTAGTTCATAGATCAAGCATATGCACTTTTCACATATTACAGGTTGGACTGGAGCTGAGAGCAAATAAATAGCAATATGTATACATATAGACTGAACTAACAAAGCAGATAGTAAGTACCATTGAGATATTAAACTATTGCCCGGTGAGCCATTTGTGTACCTCCGAGCAGAATAAACACAAGTGCCTGCATCCACAAGCAGGGCAGTAAGAAGAAAGATTGTACACCTACAGGATGGATACCAATGGCATCAAATTGATTTTGAGAAATTGGAAATTGACCTACTGAACCCCTGGTTGCCACTGGAAGCTGAAAGAGTGGGTTAAAGAAAAGATGCACTTGAGCATAAAAGAATATGGAGAGTATACCGCAATTGCACAAGCTGCAAACCCGCTACGCTCCCTTGGGTCATAAGTCAGGCAGAAGAAGATGAATGCTCCAACATACCATGGAATCGAGACAATGAAGAAGCCCAAGATGAACCTATTCATGAAGCAACAAGCAACAAAATCAGTTTGATAATATACACTCCCTCTGAAACCCTGGAACACTTGAGATCCAGAAATTTAAGCCAATCATGCAGCAAATCATGGACTGCCATCAGACACGCAACTTCATAGATCCTGTTTCCAATTCATTTCACATCATTACATCAATAATAATCATCACTTGCCCAACTTCAGCAAGTGGTGAAATCAACAGCTCAGAGACGTTCTTGCTGAGCTTGTAAAACATCCATCAATAAAAAGTGACTCAAATGAGGCAAATTTTGATTTCTTACAGGAACCAGCCAAATCCAAGGCCACAGCATGGAAGTCGACGCATCTCATAATACTCTCCCCTTAAGGGGGTACCCTCGACTGGATAGCCTGCAAATCACATCCACCCATCCGTTGCCATTTTAGATAGCAGAGGCAAATCAGAACTACATCTAACCAAAAATTCAGCTCCTGAATCCCTCTCTTGTAAGGAGAATTATCACATAACCCATTATCTTGCACTGACTGAACACTTGAAACCCAAACAAAATATACAAAAAGGCACAATGGAATCTGACCAAACAAAGTTGGTTTCAAAGATAAGAATCTACAACATACAGACGATTGTTTCCTTAGGGTTAGCAGCATCCAGTGAGTTGCACCACATACGAAACTCAACATATTAAGGTCTTTGTGATGGTTTTCCAGCCCCTTAACTAAGAGTTATGTAGTTGTGCTTTACTGTGTGAGGAGCATAGAGCAATGTACATTTCTAGGGTTTGCAAAAACATTCAGAACCAATCCATGAGCACAGAAATGAACACAGCAGGACCCAGCAAGAAGAAGGAGCAAAAACAAACCTGTGACGGATGGATATTGACCAGAATAATGAGGGCCTTGACTGGGAGGCACAGGTTGCGGTAGCCCAGACTGAAAGGTGCCATAGTAACCCTCCTTTCTATAGTCCCCTTCCTCCAGTGAATCCGCCATTGTCCTGACACCCTATCCTCCCCCACCATGCAAGGTCGGTCGGTCAGTCAGTCAGTCAGTCAGTCAGTCCCCAACAAGTTTTCTCCTCCCCATAGATTCCGCCACCAAAACCCATCTCGGAAAACACAGATCTAGAAATCAATAGCATGGGTGATCCCAGAAAAAAACACGCACTCCACAAAACAAACCCCTACATCTAAATACCAAAACTCCAAAACTCTTTGCTTGTTTATTAGGACTACCCAACAGCGAGAAACCGGCACCAAGAGCTGCGAGGTGATCGATGATCTGCAGTGCACTGACCTGGGAAACTGAGTTGTTGGCGCGAGCGAGGTAACGAGCAGCAAAGATGGGTTGTTCTTCCAAAGATGGGTTGTTCTTCCCCCGTTCCCGTCTGTACTTGCGTTGCAACGAGAGAGAGACACACGCACAGAGTAAAGGCGGTTCCTTTCTGCCAGAGTAAACCAGCACCCACCAGCGATGGATGGATGGATGGATGATAATTGGTCAGGAAACAGTTTTCTGTTGGTTCCTGTCCCCTAGTTAACCATTGCAGTTAGCTCATTTGCTTTCTTTCTCTTTTGTCCCCTACCTGCAAATAATGTGGGTTGTTTTTTTCTTAAAAGGTAGGTAGGTAGTTAGTAAATTCAGCTCTGGCCTTGTATAAACTATAAACCATTTACTTGCTTAGTAGCCATCTAGTTTTCTATCTATATATACATACTGAACCTACTTCTTACTAAGTGAGTTACCCAAGTTGAAACTTGATTGAGAATAGAATAAACCCCCTTTATAGTCATGCCCTTGGTGATCATTTTTTTTTTTGGTGACACTAATGAATTGTGATTTAAACATGTATGGTCACATTCCATATAAACCCTTACAAGATTGTGAGTATAGGCAAAATTTCTTTTTTACAAAACAACCTTTTTATGCTAAAATAAAGGTGTCAATTGTTTAAAAATTTTACATGGGTTATTTTAAACTTTACTATGCATTATTAGACTTGAAGAAGGTTGTGATTTCTGTTGTTTTAATGTGGCAGCTTACATTGAGTTTGAACTCCTTAATTATTAGCTTGTGTATCTTGTCAATTAGATTTTTATAATTAAAATTTTCTATTTTTTTTGACAAGTTTGCATATCTTTTGATTATCTACATTAGAAAGTTGTTTTTTTAAAAAATAAATAAATTCAATTGCATTCATTGTTGTTAGTTTGCTCAACTTGAACACAAAACAACATTAACATTGCCAAAGGGAATTACAATTTACAAATTCATTATATTTTTCTTAAATTTTTCCTATTATAATCACATATGCAAAGAAAGCTTTGCAAAAAATTTGTGCTGCTAATAAGTGTGATAGTGACTCTAAAAAATGGTGTTTCTTACTAAAATAAATGGTTACCAAAATATGTGTGACACAAACAAGAATGTGACCAAACTGGGCGTGATTATAAAAGGGTTTACTGTACCATAGTTGAGGTTCATCCACAATTGAGTCATAATGGGCATCTGTGGAAGGTGCACTTGGAAAGACATGAAATACCCTAATGGTCGGTGTATGGGGACATCCCTCCAGTGTCTTGTGTGGTTTTGCATAGGGTTTGACTAATGTTATGCAAAAAGTTAATTAAATATAGTAAAATCATAGTATTGTTGTTAATACTAAAAGGTAGGATGGTGTAGGCTAGAAGCATTTGACATTCAATCTTGATTCCATGAGACCATAGGTTCGAATATGACAAGGAGCTTGGTTCATTCCGGAAACAGGGGCTACAAATAGGTGGGAACTACTAATGGCAAACCACCTGGACCAAAGATTATGATTGGCCAATCAAAAACAGGGATCAGGAATCAAATCATATTCATTACACTCTTCTCTAGCATGTGCGCATATTTGCTGGACTTTTCACCAACCTCAGCAAACTGACCAAATATGCAGGAGAAAAATAAATTTCCTGAGCCAAACAGGCATATGTTGCCTTTTCTTTATCCAATTTTAATTGTGGAGGGTTGCATACTGAGCACCGATGGGGATGATGCAAGTGACTACAACCAGGAATCTCTCTCATCAACCAGCTGAACATGATCATGATTTTCATCCACTTTACACCATCTATATATGTATTTGTTCCCAAGCAATTGCTTAGAACCTTTTTTAGAAATTCATTTGTGAGGTAAAGCCCAAGGTTGAAGGCATTGCCAAAATAAGGGCTCCCACAAAGCCATAGCCAAAAATAAGCTCAATTTTGGTAATGCCTTTGACTGAAAGGCATATATATGGCATAAGGATCCTCCATATATTTTTCAATGATAGGCAGATTTTACAAAGCACACCACCAAAATTGGAACACTCACTAAGAAATAGTAAAGCATGTTTAACTAATAGCAAAAAAATCATATGCTATGGCATGTTGTCCAAATACACTAAGAAATTTTTGCCATATTTTTATGAACAAATCAAACTTTGTTGGATGGATGGATATTCATTCGTATAAAGAGTTTACATTCAACAAAGTTTTGCAATAAACTTGAACCTAAATAATTATTTTTTGAATTGGCAATATAATTAAATAGGACATCTTCTGTTCTCTTTTTTTATAATTTTTTTTTTTTCAGTGATGAATATAAATTTAAATACATGTGTTCTCAAATTCTTGTTGTGGTAATGATCACAATATCATTCTATTTTTTTTTTGGGGGTTGAATTCATGTAGGGTAAAGCCCCTTGGTCAAGAAATTCTTAAAATAGAAGGGATGGTAACCCAATCTTGTCTTCCATTTTGGGATTGTTCCCCAGGTTGCAAATTGTCTCCAATTGTAGAAATGTGTTGATGTGGTATGATGTTAGATTGCACAATCATGTCACATGGAATATTGTTAACATGTAGTTTGCATGTCCTTCATCATATGGATTATTTTGTTTCATGTACATTGTTTGAGATCCACATGTTCAATTGTTGCACATGTGTTTTCTCTCACTTGTTTGACTTAACCAAGGGGTATATGATCATGGGAACCTTGTACTAATATCAGGACTCAAATAGTTGGGAAAAGCTCATCAATTATGATGGATATTATTGTTTTTGTTGATTGTCTACTATTACTTGTGGATTATTAATAATATATTTTTTTACATTCACAATTTATAGTATCCAATTTTGTATAGCAAGTTCACATAACTATGATAGAATCACAACAAGGGTTTAGCTAAAAATATTTGTTGTTTTAACCCACCTAGCCCCATCCATGAATCCTTCTTCCAATAATCAAGTTCCATAAGAACAAAGGGTCTAAGATCCCATTCTCTCTGCAATTTCTTATATTAAAACACTAGTTTCTTTTGATTCTTGTTTGGTTCATCAAACTTAAAATTCTTGAATCCCTAGTGATACTAAGACTTTTACATCAAACAAGTGAAAGAACTTTGGTCAACATTTAAGGGTTGTTGGAAGTCTATCCACAACAACAACTAGTTTGGTTTTCAAATTCTACTACCAAGTCGGAATCAACCACTTCTAGTTTTTTTAATTTTCAATATTCCCACAACAACCAACTCTTAGCTACACCATTTGCACAAGGAAGAAACACACACACACAATTCATACATTTTAATATATAGATTCCACCTACCCACCAACATCCTCTTCATATTTTATTTTTTCCACCCAAGTCCTAGGTACAATGACCATTTTAGTCTCTACAAAAATATATTCTAAAGAACTCTACACATAAAACTTTCCCTTTCTCCTACCTCCCTTTGGCTGCTACTCTTCTTGTTTTTTCTTAGTCCTTTCCCCATTAATGGCCACCCCCTCCTAATTCCTTCTAGAAGCTTCATGCACATCCTTTATCTTAATCCATACAAAGACAACTAAGAAAATGTAGAATGTCTTCTCTTCAAAACTTTACTCTTCATGGATGTCTTTCTCTTCCATGCCACCCCTCCAAAGTCCACCTCCCAGCATGCCAAGAAGTTCTCTTCTTCTTGTTTTGTCCCCTTTCACTTGAGGTGTGGAAGAAGCTTCTAAAGGAAACACTTCCTCTTTTTAATTGTTGACATGTGTCCCTATTCACAATCTAATGAATGTTTGTCAAGCAATCAACAATCCTAACTAAATCATATCAACATGAAGGGCTACAATTTTGTATCTTCTACCTAACATTTTATGGTTCACTTGTATGACTAAAGTAAACATATGTAGGTATTTGTTGTCCATTCTTAAATTTGGGTACCCACAACTAACATCAACTATGGTCAAGAGTTAGTTTTTAAACTTTTGTTGTGTCATATTTCAGTTTTCCATATGTTATTATGGCTTTTAATAATGAAGCACTTTTATACCACTTATGCATTGACCTTGTGGATTAGTGTGTTCTTATGGTGTTTGTTGAAATAGCAAATGTTATTGTAACAAACATTTTAAACATATTTCAAAATGGGACATGAAGCCCAAGATGTCTTGTGCAATGGACATTATTGGAAAAAATAATTTAGTTGAAGTCTTGAACACCAACATAACCAACATTGGGGACATTTTGAATAGCTTCAAATAGTGATGAGGAAATGGTTGTGAACAATGAAAACAACAAAGGAGATATGTGACTAACAATGAAATACAAGTTGTGGCAATAGGCATGATGGTGAAGACAATGGAAGTTGCGATAAGATGTTGGGACAAAAAGAATGTTGGTCACAACAATGGTAAGATCAAGATGGGTTGGAAATTGAATTAGATTTGTAATTTCTGGTTCTTATTTTTTGAACATATTGACTTGTTTTGTGCATGGTAGATATGACCAAATGAATGTGGAGGTTAGAAATCACTTGATGCAAAGGATTATATTTCATGATATAAGAATGTTCATTTAAACATTTGATTGAACTTATGTGAAGGAGAAACAAAAACAATAAGAAATTAAAATTAATTTACTATTTTAAAACATTAAAGGAAACATTATACTTCATACTAGTTGTTTATATTAGTCTATCATTTTCATATCTTATGTATGGTTCTCTTGTTAATTATTTAATGTATTTTTCAGACATCAAAAATATATGAATTACATTGCATCAATGATTATGGAACACCCTTGTGAGAAGCAAAATATTTTTGCTTTAACATCAAATCATTCCAATGATATTAATAGCTCAATGATTTTTAATTATTGTATTAAAAGTAATGATGACATTTAATTGTCATTTTGGAAATATATCTTGTAGTGTAGATGTAATGTAAATCATTTACTAAAGTAGAAGGTAGATGAATTGAAGATGAAATATAATTTCAATGATTAAAAACATCGAAGGTCACCAAATCTCAAATTTGACAAATTGTGACATCATTTTTACCATTATAGATTTAAATGTAGTGATTACTTTATTAAAAAATATGTAAGCACATAACAAAAAATTTATAGATCATATGTGATTTGAAATAAAATCTTAAGTTTTTCACAATTGTTTTATAAGCACATTGCCTAACAATGTTCATTTTGAATGAAACTTGTTGAATTCAATTGAATATATTGCAACAGTAAAAGACATTTTAATCACGAAAGTACATTCATAATGATTGAAATCCATATTTCTACCATAATGTCTTCAATACCATTGTGGCATAATCGTTTTTAAAAAATATTGTTTCAACTTTGCAACATGCCATCACTTATCTTTACAAAAACTTCTTGTAAGGTTGTAAAGGTGGGGTATTCATAAGGAACAATATGAAACATAAGACTTTGCTACAAAAATATATGGTGCCTCCTTTGCGTGGTGGTAATTTTACCCTTTGTAAGGCACCATCATCTACAATGTAAAAATTTCTATGAATCTTTTATAATAAAAAAATTGTTTACAAAAAAGGAAATAATTGGGGAAGTATTGTTGGCCATGCAACCATCTACAACAAAATAAAATGGTTTGAAAAATCTTACATAATTACATCTTTGGTGAATGTTTAGTACAATTTGAGAAAGATTGGAGTCTAGACATTCAAATTTTGTAGTTCAAATTTGCAATTCTAATTGTATATATATTTCCAACTTCATATATTTGGAAACTTTTCTATTACACACAAGAAGTCTATGTCTATATGTTTTGTTGGGTTTTTTGCCAAGTTTAAACTCTTTCAATTCTACTACTTTTGATGTTGTTAGCTAGTCAACATTGTCAACTCATGATTAATCACTAAAATTGTCCTTATTACAAAACACATGTAGTGATTAAACATTAAAAGTTAATTTTATATGTAGCAAGGTTGCAAAGACATTTGTGTGTGTGTGTATGTTTTTTGAAAAGCAATTGCTATTTTTTACCCAAAAATGAGGAAAATTTTAGATTTTGTATTCCTAATGTAAAAATTTACTAATTTCCTAAAAATTTCATTCATTGTTAGGTATGATGTAAACAATGTGTGCTTTTTAGTGGCTTGTTTTCATTGGATCCTTAAATTGATGTAGCTAAACTTAAATATGTGGAATTTTTTTTTGTTTTGGAAATGTGTAATTAATGATGGTCTCCCAAGGAGGTCATTATTTGTATAATTTAGGAAGTACTTGATTTTTTTAAAATATTTTCTTGTGAAATAATGATGTATTTTGAATATATTTTAAGTATATTTTAGAATATATTATGTATATTTTAAATATATTTTCATAATGAATTATAAGCCCCCTATTTACATTTAAATAAAGTAAAATTTTGACATTTTTTCAATAAGTTGCACATTGTAGTTTTTTAGCACATCATTTGGAATAGAATGGAAGAGACCTCCTCAAGGATGGTATACATCCTAATCTATCATTATCTTGTGAAATTGCTACACATGTAAACAATTCAATTATTAATTGGAGTAATTTGCAAATTTGCTGTAACAACATTATAATTACAAAAAAGATTAATCTTCATGGGATTTTTTTCACAAAATTTTGCATATACAAAAAAGACAACCAATATATTAAAAAATCCATCAAAGCGTTCAATTAATTTTGAAGTTGTGAAGTTTCAATAGATGATAACATTATGTTATCATAATGTTGTTGATTATGATTTTTTATTGGAAAAGGTCTTTCATTGAACACGTATTTAGGCTAAGTATTGCTTTTATCATTTTTGCACAAATAAAAAGGAATTTTAAATTTAATGGAAAATGCTAACAAACAATGTGTTTTACACAACCTTTTTAGAATTATTGGTGTACATTTACATAAATACATAATTATGAATTAATTGCATATTCTTGGTTTATTTATCTTTTAAAAAAAAAAAGGATTAAACTAATTATATGTAAATTTTAGAAGAATCCAAAGTGTGAAATTTACATGTTATTACTTTTCATACTATATGTAATTCTAGTTTTGATTCAAATTGTCTACACCATACCATGCATTTAACCAATTTGCCAAAAAAATTATAACACATAATTTGAAAAAAAACACCCCTAGTAACAACTTGTTGAAACTAATAAAAAACAACAAAAGCCAATTGTAAAAGGGTCTTACAAGCATGATGGGGGGCCCGAATACAACGCATAATGACCCCAAACAAAGGCATTACAAAGCTAAATGGCCCCTAAACAAAAGACCTTACATAAAATAATTGTCTCCAAACAAGAAAATTACAAATCATATTGATCCCCAACATATGGGTGTTCTAGATCATAATGCTCAACAAGTCATGGGGTGGAACTCACAATGAACCACACATGATAAATACACACATACAATCACATCTTCATTGGTGTCACCACACACAAACAAAAACAACAAAGTTGCAAGAACCTTGATTCACACACAATCACTAATCACACAATTTTTTTTAACCAAAAAAAATGTAGAGAAAAATGAATGAATGAACGAAAATTGTTTAAATACTTCTTCTAACAAAAAACTCCATGCACAAAGTTGTTGCAATCGTTGCATCTTGGTTGTAATGTTTCAAATGGAGATTAAAGCAAAACAAAATGGGGAAGGAAATGTTTTCCATCCACAATGTCCATGACAGATGTTGTTATACAAAATAGCCATGGCCACCAACCTTAACATAATCATTCAAAGTAGAAATAAATTGCCAGAAACCATAATGTAAAGCACTTTAACTAAAATATTAGTGTATTAAGGAGGCTTGTATACATGGTGTAATTTACAATTTACCTTTAGAATAAAAAACTTAATATTTTGCTTGGAAGTTAGGCTCTGTGCTACTCCACATTTCTAGTAATATTTAATTGACTTAATAAGACCTGAATATGAATATATTTTCATTTACTCCTTGAATTTTACAATATAAAAACAAAACTCTGCAATCATATACACTAGCATAGCTTGTGTAGTTGGCCCAAGTGTGAACTAGTTATTCAATTATTTTCTCCTTCCAAAATGATTTTTAAAAATATAAATTAATTTCCAATGACAAAAACTACTCAAAATTCAATCTCTCTCACCCCTGAGGTCTACTTTTTTTCAGGTCATCTCCATTAAATCCTAGTCACTAGGGACTTTCCAACAATACCAAGAGCCTGCCCAATTTTCCCCTATAACTTTTAGTTTTGATTTAAATAAATTTGCAGTGAAAAAAATATTCAATATTCAATAACTTCTTCACCAGAGGTGAAAACATAATAAAATGAATTTTGTGCACCCGTACTCATCAAGAGCATTCCAATAGTACCAAGAGTGTGACAAGAAAAACAAACAAACAAACAACCTTCCTTCATTCATTCATGAAATAGAATTGCTTTAGAATTCCCATCCTCAGATTGAAGTGAATGAAGGTTTGAATTATATAGACTTCCACTTCCTTGTAATGTCAACATATGTAAAATCTTTTTAAAAATTTTTGTTCTGAAATGGATGAATTTGAAGAAATCAAACAATTCACAAAAGTTGGATAATTTAGGAAAGTGAGACAAATGGATGAACTCAAGGCATTGAACAAACAATAAATTTGAGGTTTAGTAAAACAGTGGAATAATGGATGAATCCGAGGACGACATTCGATAATCAAAGCAAGTGAGACAATTCCAAGAAGTTGGACAATGGATGAAATCAAGCAAACTGGACATGGATAAACTCAAGTTGAAATTCACTACCTATTCAGTTCAAAAACCTTCAATAAAAAGGAAAAAAAAAAGAGGCTTTTTCCCACTAGACAAACACATACTCAGAGGAAAA
>Ga0116231_10007812_pt1 | contig 19254 bp, 10 predicted proteins | sample S1TSphgellanicum_2_FD_89695 | JGI IMG/M metagenome (GOLD analysis project Ga0116231, IMG submission 89695) | Host-associated microbial communities from peat moss isolated from Minnesota, USA - S1T2_Fd - Sphagnum magellanicum MG | ecosystem: Host-associated > Plants > Peat moss > Unclassified...
AAAGAAAAAATTATATATTTTTTTGTTCCACCCCACAAAAAATGAGAATTGTGATTGATATAATAGCATCGTTGTTTGTGGGGGGGGGGGGGGGGGGGGGGGGGGGGGGTAAATTTTCCTATTGTGGAAACAAAATAAAAACCCCTTGTGAATTGTACAAATGCTATTTTTGAAAAAACTTCACAAAGGTCGCCACATTTTGAGAAAAACAGTCACATGTCACCATTTTTTAGACAATAAATTTCTATTTGTCAACACTAGGCAAGATTCTTTCAAAATTTTACATGATTGTCTAACCTCTAGCCAAATGTGGCTCATTCCTCATGTGGATGACCCCTGGTGCACCTACTTGAAACAATTAAAATTAAAGCAAACTAAATATAATATTTTACCTTTAAGGTTGGTTTGGCATACCACCAAATAATTTATTAAAATTGTGTCAAGTTACCACCAAGTTTGGACGGAGCCATGTTCCTTCCTAGGGTTTACCTTTTGGCTATCAAACCATCAACAACATAAAAGTTGAATTACACAAGATTATTGAGACACATGAGGTACCCTAATACCTTGGCAACTTAGGCACAAATATATATTTTTGGTTTTGTCCAATCTTTCAAAAAAAAAAGAGTAGTTTATGTCAAATTTTTGAAAATTCAATCAAAATGTAATCAAGGCAACCAAACTTGGAACTATGTCTTGGCCACAAATTATCATAAAACTATGATTAGTTTAAGGAAAATTATAACAAGAAACTTGTGAGATATTGAATGATTTTATTGTATTTATTCCTTGTATGCTGAAATTTTTTTAATAAAAAACTCAAGTGCCAATTAGAAATTTAATATTATATTAATTATTCGACACATTAATGTCTAAACTACCCAAGTATTACGATATAAGGTACATAGTACATACCATCATGACTTGAGGATTCTAAATTTTTTATTATTATTATACTGGTGATGAAAATCTTGAAAGGTCATGATTATAGAGATTTTTTAACCACACTTGTGATGAGAATCTTGGGATGTAATTGTTTTCAAAACTACATTGATAGTGGCCAAAGATGCAAAAATGGACATGGGAGGCACCAATCATATTTGCATAAGGCCTATCAACAAAAACTAGAAATGGGCTTCCAAGCGTGAAATTGTATGTACATAGTTGGGTTATTTATAAGATATTTCAATTATTGTCTTTGATTTTAAATTGGAATTTATTCATACATGTGTTATGCATAGATGTCATTTTTATCTCAATTTAATGTTTTCAAATGTAGGAGGGATGTTTAACTTAATATTGCTACAATGTTCCAGATGTTCTTTTTTTTTAAAGAACATTTGAACAAGTTCTTGTTCAACAACCAATTGTTGAACTAGTTATATGCCATTTAGTTCAAAAGGAGAAAGAAGAATTTGTTAATGCCTATAGCACTTTAAATGAAACATGATAAATTTCAAGTAGTTTTGTATCAATTGTTATATGTTTGGATAAAATGCTTAAAGTTTTGCAAACATGTCCCTATATAATTTTTATACATCCCAAAACTGGAAAAAAAAAAAAATCAAACTCAAGGGCACATCTCACAAATTTGGACATTTTTGGGGCATGCATTCAAAACCAAAATAGGTGTTCAATTGTAAAAACAACATTGCATGCACACTACATTGAAACATAAAACATTAATTTTGTTCTTTTTTTTGTTATTTGGTAAACATTGTCAAACAAAATATTTCTATGGATTTCTTACAAATTTGAAGATTTTTTCTAGTTTGTAGACTGATCCTTTTTACCTTTTTTTTCCTTGTTACCACAATTCCTTATATCTCAAATTAGATGTTTTTATCCTTTAACAACAACCTCAACATCACATGTAATGCAACCTATTATAAAAGGAAAAACAAACAAACAAAGTTGTTAAAACTATAGGGAAATGAAAAAAAATTTGATAATGGTTGAAAAGGGATACAAAGATTGACAAAAAACGAATAAAAAAGGATAAAAGGAAAAAACAAATGTAGCCCCCCAGGCCCTTCCATGTTTTTTGGTGCCCAACACTCGGGCACCACCCTCTTGCCTAGGCATTATAAAACATGGAAAGGTCTTTAGGGCTAACTTTCTTTTGTACACAACAACTAAGGAATCCATTGGTCTTGACCAAGATTCTATCTTATTCAATTTTTTGATATAAAAAATTTGATGAAATTTTGCCAAATTTTGATAATTTTAATCAATTATACACTAAAAACACATTCCTCCAAATTTTTCCCAATTTTTAGGTCGAATGATATCTTTTGTTTAAAACAATCATCAATTTTGACATCAACAAAATTGTAGGAAATCCAAATAATTCCCAAGGACATGGAACATATGTCTTTGAATTATTTTAATATTTTAGATTTAATATTTTTATTAACAATTGTAATCCTAACTTGCACCTTAATCCTAGAGATTTTCCTAAATGTATTGTGCCCCAAGCTTATATATGAGTGAAATTGTTGGTGTTAAGATGCATTATTTCACATCATGACAACAATATATTAGCTTAGATTTTTGTATGGACATATATATTGTGAGCATTGTCACAAACACCCAAATTGCACCATGTAAAACTATTTACCACAACATGTAAAGTGTTGAAATTAAAATCAAGCTCAATAACCTAATTAAAGTATGAGAACCTCAAAAAACCTCTCATGATTTTGAAATATACACATTGTTAGATTGAACTTAATTACATTTTATATAATTACTGATAGATAAAGTTCAATTGCAAAGGAAAATCGTATTCAAATGCAAAAGTAAGACTTCAAAAAATTTTAAAACACGCTTTAGATAATCAAAATTTCCCCAAATGGAATTTAAATTTCACAAGAACCAAAGGTATGATACGTGAAAAAAAATTATATTGATGAGCTTTCTTGGGGACCAAGTTATTAGAGCTACAAGGAGACATGTAGTTGAAAGGACAAGATTTTTTTTTCTTATAACACCAATTAAGGCATAAGGTGTAAATTAACTCAAATCACATTAAACATGAATGAATTAAAAGATGGTCATATATGCAAATGAAAATTGTAAACATGATGAAAAATATGGAACATTTAGAACTACAAAAAATTGACATAGTTTAGAAACATGGTGATTTCAAATGGGCTTTGAATTCCCATAATATGCCAACAATGCCAACAAAAACAATGCATCCAACAATGTATAAATGTAAAACACATTTAGTTAGAAGTTATTTTTGCAAAAGAAATAATCCATTAATGTATATAATTAAAATAGAACAATGGTGACTTAAACAATTTAAACTTTTGCTTTAAACCTTGGGGCCAATAATGAAAAATTTGAGCACTTCTTGGTTCATTGTTTGGCCTCAAATTACTAATAAAATATTATTTGTTTGGGGGCCAGTGAGTTCGTGTGTAATGTCATTAAGGCCAAAAAGGACCAAGGCTTCAACCCTTCATATGCTTTCATTCTTTCTTTTTTGGTATCTTTCTTCTTCTCATCTTTGCTTCCTTTTTTAAGTTAAACCACCGTGGAATTCTTGTAACTCTTTTGTTTTTCATGACAATTTAACATGTTATTACTATAGTTTTAATATTGGAGTAACAACTTGCAATTCATTAACATTATAATGCAATGATGATGGTGGTTGTTTTTAGTATGGAAACAAATGGAGCAATAAGAGATTTGCATGGAGCTCTAGGTGAGCAAGTGGTTTCATGGAAATGTAACTTCTAAGCAACTATTTAGCAAAAATGTTGAGCAATGAACAAGGTTAATCCCAACAATTTTTCGTTCCTTGTGTAGTATTGTAGTTCCATCATTGGGTAGGGTGGATTCACACATGAGATCATGCATTCCAATTGGAACATGGGCAAAAATGCTCAACAAAAAGAATGGAAGATGAAAAGAGATGAAATGAAAAAGGAGAAGATATAGGGTTTGGTTTAAAGTTTACTTTGATCTTATGATGTGGATTTCATCAACACAACAATATTTTATTGCATCAACATTGACCCCAAAGGTTGCAAATTGCCCTCCCAAGTTGATAGGTATCCTTTTTCTACCTTGGGGTTAAGTTAGGGCCATAAAATGCTAGATTAAAAACAATTTGTTTTATTTTTCAACCCTGATTCCTAATGTAAAACCTTTGGGCCTAATTTTTGTGATTGCAACCAAATTAGTCCTATTGGGAAATATAACATGTCTCAAGCCCATTTTATAATAGAAATCAAGGCCAAAGTTGAACTCAAATCCAAACATGTTATATTTCCCAATAGGTCTAATTTGTTGTCTTACATTTGAATATATTGTCTTATTGGGTCTATGGGGAAAAAAAAATTCTAGCTTAAAATTTGGCTCAAACAAACCAATTTTTTTAGGGATGAAGGTTATTCCATGGTAGACTACACACAAAAAACTAATTTTAATTTGACAATTTTCAATGCAACACATTTTAAATGTGGTTTTCTAAATATTTGGGTGTATTCACAATTTTAACAACCAAAGGCCTCTAGGCCTCTAGGTAAGAATCTTTTTTCAATGATTATATGTGACATGTGGCATTCATGTGCTGGTTTATTGACTTGTATATTATGCATTCATGTTATTTATCACATAAAAATGAATAACTTTTGTTTAAAACATATTTTCAAAATTAATGGTTTTCATGAAAGCTGAAAGCACATTTAAACCAAAGGTGCACAAATCAGTTGTAAAAATGAATCCTACCAATTTCAACTCCCTTTTCCCTTTTAACTATCAATATTATGATCATTCCAAGTATGAAAGGGAATGGTGTACATTTGATAAGGAAAAAAAGACATTTGAAAAAAAATCTTTCCAACCCCAAAGTTTTGAATGTTTTATCATTTTTGAACCATCATCAATTTGCATCAAATTTTCAACATTGAAACTTTGGAAATAATGGAATTTATTTCCAAAAAAAATGACAATCCAAATTATTGTGCTTCACATGTGATTTTTCAAAAATACAAAGTTGTAGTTTTAAGGAATGTCCACCCCATTAGGTGGTTGTTAAGATTGTGAATGTACCCATTTGGAAAAGATTTTGAGATAAAACATTTGTGCAATTAAACAAAGATAACATTCTAAACTTTCATTATGTTGTGAAATTGGTGCACATTTGAACAATTCAATGGTTGATCAAAATACATTTTTAACTTTTAGGGAGTTTGTAACAAACATTGTTATTTAACAAAAGGTGAAAAATATAGTTTTAATGGGAATTTGTCCATGAAGATTTACATATACAAAAAGAAAATTATAATGAATAATCTTCTCCATGATTATTTTCAATTTTGGTTTAAAATTTTTATGTTCATATTAAATCACAAATAAATGTTTGATAATACATTATTTTACAATAATGCGAATAATTATGATCTTTTTAGGTTGTAAAATGTTATCATGTTAAAGATGTAGCTAGGCTAAGTGTTGTTTTCATCATTTTACAAAAATAGAGTGGATTTTTTTAATTATTGAAAAATGATAAATTATTGTTAAACAAGGTTTTTTTTTTAAATATTAAATTATTGGTGTACAATTACATAAAGGTAAAATTAAGAATCAATTGCATATTTGTGCATTATATAACATTTCTTAAATGTTTTTAGAGCCCAAATAAATTATAGATAATTTATAATTTCTAGAAAAATTTGAAGTGAACAAAATTTTATGCATTATTTCTTTTGATACATATGTATTTCAAGATTTGGCAAAAAACGTGTCATTGTACCACAGAAACACTTATGACAAGAAAATGTTTTTCTAAAGCTAAGAACAAAACCAATGCTTGTATAGGCCTAAGGAAATGGGGGGAGGGGGAGGAAATCTTAAAGGAAAAACAATTCCAAAGCCAAAAGAAGAATTTACAAATTTTCAATAATGGATCAAACTTCTAATTATGCCATTCATTTTAGGTCACAACCAAGGTCAAAACAAGCCAAGGAATTGGGTCAAATGCAAGCCCAAGGTTTAACAAAAGCAAGTTTAAGATATGTTGAAGGCATTGAAAGGAATGAAATTAACACCCACACAAAAAGGAAATTGTGATAAAAGGAATCAATTCCATGGTTCACAACATGCACTTTTGTAACGCAAAATTAAGGTGATAGAACCATAACTAGATGAAATAACACCATCAACTGCCAAAAGCAGAAGGCAACAAATCTTTTAATAATTGATGGTGATGGACAATGAAACTTTGTGGACTATGAGCCTTACATTGTGTTATTTTGTTTTCTTGTAGGTTATGGGAGACAATCGTGTTTGTGTTGCTTATGGTTTCAATGATGTTTGGTATTGATTTGAATTTCTTTGTTTTTTATATTGGTGGTGTGTTGTGTTGTGTTGTGTTTGGGTGATGTGAATTATGAAATTTGAAGTGGAATAGAAAAGTGGAGGAACAAAATAGACACAATGTTAAGTTCTTTGCTCATGTTTGCTGTTTTTGAGAGTTGGACAGTTAGTTTGGCATCTAGGTCTAGTAGATTTAATTTTAAAAGGTTGTAGTTTGGTGATTGTCGAGAAGAATGCCCATCTGCCATGAACCACCTTTCTTCTTGAAACTTTGCATTTCCGTTGCACCATGTGTTTCAAAGGAAGGAACATAGTTCTAGATGCGAATGATATGGACCAATTGAGGAAAACAATGAAGTGTTATAGGGGTTTCATGAACGATATGTGTGACAAGTTGATGTTGGGTGGGAAATAACATGGGATTGTCAAGGGACACACATGGGTTTCATGTTTTTGGGAGAAAGTACCTGCATTTGTGGGAGCTCCAAAGGGGATTGGGAGTTCTATAGAGAGACCGAAGGTGATTGAGATGATTTTGCTACATGGGTTGTTTGTAATTCTATTATTCTTTGTTCAACTTTTTAGGTGGAATCTTATTGTGGGAAGTAACGTACTATCAATCATTGCAAAATATTGATCTATTATGGGATATATGAATTGCCAAAAGAAAACTAGTGGGATCTTGAGAGAGAAGTCGGATAGTGTTGATTCCTTAAGGTCCATAAAATAAATTTGGTAGATGTTTAGGTGAATTAGATGGTTGTAGAAAAACATGGTGTTTTTGCAACTCTACTAGCTTTGTGATTATTTCTTAATTTGCTCATTACCCATTATGTTTTTTATTTTAAATAAGTAAACAATAGAATTGGTCTCCTTCTCTTTTGGTGACACTTCCACTTTGGGAGTACATTTATCTTTTGCATAATGCATAACATATCTTTCTTTGTTTCTTGAAGCATTCTCCTCACCAATTGATATCAAAAGATACAATAGTTGAGTGTCACAATTTGGTTATTGAACTCCCAATAACTAGTGATTCAATACTAGCTTATTTCCCTCAGATTCTTGGTTGCAACTAAGGAACCATATTAGCAAACACTAGTGATTCCAATCTTTTACAAGTTGGAGCAAGTTTTTTTCAGATAACCTTTTATCTTGTCACTCACCAGTGATTCCATTCTCTTGCAAGTTGGGCAAGTTTTTTCAAATTACCATCCATAATGTCACCTTACTTACTTGACATTTAAGATGATACATTTTACAACATCTTTGGATCGAAGGATGTGCGAGGTCAAAAAAGGGTGATGTTACCTCAAACTATGAAAAGGTCTATGGAAATCCATGTATTCTCAAGAAATGGTGTCACAATTCACTTTTCAATGATTCATTCTGATTGACTGGTTTGAAACCACCATGGGCTCCACAAGTTTTGTTCTAATGTTGTGAAAATCATTTTGCTGGTTAAAAACATGAGCTCATTAGGTCTGTGTAGATGTATCTCTTTGTCTCAGGTAAGCAAGTCAGGCGTTCAAAAGGATTTCCCCATAAAGTTTCTGGTATGCATGTAAACTAACTGGTATGTCTGCAGGTGCATATGTTTGTATTATTGCATCTGCAAGACATCTTTTTATAAACTTGAATGGTCTCAAGCCCAGGTTTTTGCCAAGTAACGTATGAATACCTCGTTTAGTTGGGGAATATTTGCAAAGTTACTTCTTATGTCCGATGAATGAATTTGTTGGTATGCTCATTTTTAAAATGTACTTGTAAAGTGCAGAGTTGTAAATCTGTATCTACAACAAATGGTCATTAATGCAGTGCAGAAAATGGCAGTGGGAAAAACGGGATAACTAGATGTTACTCCACAATGCACATGGATAGTTCATACATCAAACCTTTCTTGTATAAACTGGTCCCAGTCTCAATATTCCAGTCTCTGACAATCATGAAGTGGGTAGAGTTTATCTGACAATAAGCCTCCTGGAGACTGCAGACTGGCACAGTGCGGACTTCAGCTCCGAGTTCAAAGAAGCACTAAAAGTACACTCTGACAGGTAGCTTTTTCAAAGTTTGTGGCAGAGGCCGTGGCCGTAGGACAATGCCAAGTGAACACTCATCGCTAGGCTCCATGTTCAGTGGTTCTCACAACTTGAGTTATACTGGAAGCTTTCACTTTACTAATAAAATAACAGTTTTTCTCTGTGACACATAATCAGCTGGCTGGTACAGTCGTACTTGATACACCAGTGAACCTCAGTGAATCTGACTACCCTAAGAGATTTTGGTCAATTCCTACACTGGGTCTGAAAAATGTCAATTTGGAGAAAAAAACATAGGACATATAGGTTCTGTAAACTTGTGTGCAATCACCATTTCTTGCCAGCAGAAGCAAGGAGCATTAACGTCTCTACTATTTTGCAATTGGAATTTCCTTTAAATTTTGTAAGGAGGATTAACCTCTTCTATTTTGCCATTGGAATTTTCTTCAATTTTTGCTTAGATTTTGGCGGGTTTATCTTGTACACCAGCTGCTATCACTAATTGCAAGTAGCTTCCAGTCTCTGAGAATTTGCCAACATTCACTTTAAACATGTTTTCTTCTCAACCACCAGAGGTGAGGTAAAGATCCTAAGAATATTGGCAAAAAGAGGAGCCAGTTCGATAAGTCTTTTTTGTAGATACATGCACTTTGAAGCTTCTTTCAGTACAGATTATCATAGCATGTGTCATTACCATAATATTGGCAAATACTGTCCAGGCTTGTGGTGGCCATACTACACCTATATAGACACCAGCATACCCATGCTCACCTAATAATGTTACAGGACTCAGCATCATAGCAAATACTAGAGTTTTTGCTACAAAACATGTAGAATATGCCTCAAAAGCATCTGAACTAGTACACATATACTTAACCTGCAATCATTTTTTAAGTAGTAGTCTCCTGAAACTGCAGTGCATTCACAAACACATGTGGTTTGTAGAAGGGTTTGCTAGTGGTGGATTGGTTTTCTATCTTTGGATGGAAGCCTTTGAACAAGTTGGCTGTATCAATGACATTGGGGTCACTCTTGATTCCCACTCTGTTGCTCCACCCAGTGCTCTTGTTGTCATAGTCAACCCGCATCAACTTTTGTCCCCATATGCTCTCAGCCTTTCCACCCTCAGGTGAAACTCTCTTGCCTGCAGTTGCCCCAGGTGTTGGCAAGCTCCATCCCTGGGGATCCCATGGAACTCCAGAAGTTCCTGAAACTGTCATCACTCCAGGCACTTTTGATGCTGCATCACAGACAGCAAAAGATCTATTTGTGTCAGAAACAACTCCAGAAACTCCAGATGTTCCGGGAATTCCTGGGGCCCAATGAGCACCTGTCCATAGTGTTCCGGGAGCAGGACACCAAGAGGCAAAATTTGGCCCTGGAGGACTGCAGCCCAAGCTGCCAGCTGTAGGAGTGCAGAATGGGCTGGTAGATGGCATAGGTGGCACTCCATTCCAGGCAACATTGTACCCATAAGGCCAAGCCCCACTAAAGAAACTGAAAGGTGAGCCATTGCTTGTCCACCCACCTAAGTCTCCTGCAGGCATGGATTGATTATACATGGCTGAAGAGAACTGATGCTGAAAACCATGCCCATCCCTGATGACAGTATGCACTGGTCCAGTCAAAGAGCTTGCTGCATCTTCTTTGCCCGAATCTACCATGTCAGGCCCAGCAGTTATCTCACCAGAGCTCAAAGCCCCATTCATAGAACATGGTGTTTTTATCTTCTGCCCCAGCCTGGTAGGAGAATTTGAGCTGAGCTTCATCCCCATTTCATCACCTGTATCACACACTGCTGGTGTGAAATTCACAACACTAAAAAAGGAACACTCAATAGGCTAGTCTGATAGTCACTTGGTTGCATGATGGCAGGAACTGTCAATGGAAAATAGATAAATAATTATATCAGGAGAAACCCTGGAAAGTATTAACTGAGAAAACTTTCATCCCATGAATAACAAAATTTTATGCCCTTTGGAAACAAATTAGCAGCTATCACAAAAGTCCAGCATTCACTTAGACCTTATTTCCTATGCATTTGACCAACCATAATAGCTACTGAGCAGATTAGTTTAGATACATAAGGTGATAAAGTTTCCATTTCATCAATTGCTTTTGCAACACCATGCTGGAAAAATCATCTTGTTGTCATAAAACTGTACAGTCTACAAAAAAAAACATGATAACAGAAAAGGTTAAGGATTGTGTTGACTGACCGGCAGATTGAAAGGACATTTTGTTGTGGGTTGATGCAAATGTGTGGCAACTGACTGGTCCACTCAGATGCAAGGAGAATGGGGAACTCATGTTAACAGTGAGGCAACTGTCTGTGCTGCCTCCTGGGCTTGAAAGCAGTGGAGGGCTAGACCGGTCTGCCATCTGTCCAAGGTGCCTAGGCTGTGGGATCTTCAGAGGTGAAGCTTTCTGGCTTGCCTGCTCTTGTCTGCCATCACTCAGGTCAATTTGCACCGGCTCCTGGCATACAGCTTCAACCATTTCCCCCTCACTTGAAGACTGAAGGGGACCATGAGCCCCATTATGCTTGTTCTTCCTTCGTCCAGCACCAACAGGTACATTCCGAAGAGTCCCACCGGCAGTCCAGTACCGCTGACAATTCTTGCAGAAGTGTCGCGGTTGGTTGATATTATAATTATTGTAATAACAAAACTTAGTGTCAAGGCTGTCACATCGCGGACATGTAACAATTTTCTCCAGCTGCTTCTGCTGCGTCTTGTCATCCGCCTCACCTTCTTCCTCTGTGGCGTGTGTTGTAACAGCTTGGTCAAGGGATCTGGCCAAATCCTTGTAGGTTTCAGCTCCAGAACGTCCAAGACCACACTGGGTCTTGAGCACAGGGTTTGAATTGTTGTCCATTCCACTGTCACTCCCTGATGAACTTCGCAGATCATCAAGATTTTGCTCAACTTCAGTCAGGGCAATGCTGCTGCCAGCACAGCCATTTTTCTGTACCAGCCACAGACAGGGGAAAAACTCTCATCAGCAATCTTACTTTCTTTCCCATGGCATAATCTCTTCCTCCCCATTTAGCCTCATGTCATACTACTTCTACATAAAATCCACGTGTCAATGACACCATGTTTGGTGCTGTTTTGGTTTCCTCACCACGATCAAGACCACTTCAAACAAACCATTGCAATGAACTAGAACACGAAGAAACGGCTGGAACGGAAACGACAATAAAGTTGATCGTTCTCTGGAGACAGGGGACAGTACGGAGAGAGGAGAGAGAGGTGGCGGGGGGGCTTGAGCGACAGACCTGGCTGCAGATTGGTGCTGTGGCTCCATGGACAGCACGCTTCCCGAAGAGAGCTCCTGCATCGGCACCTGCATCAGAAAAAGCATAAACTGCGGCAGCACTTGCCACAGCAATGGTTTTTCCAAACAGCTTGAAACCTGGGTCCATTTTGATGGTCCCAGCAACGCTGGTGACGACGGCAACATCACCAGCAGCTGTTCCAACTTCTTGTTCCTCCACCTTCATCGTCCATTGAAGCGACTTGGACATCGCCGCCACCGCAGCATCCACGGCCGCCGCGTCCTCACAGAACGCCGCAGAACTACTTGCCACACAGACAGGTAAACTTCCCAAGACTACCCACGAACTCTCTGGGCTGGCTCAAAGAGTGCGACTTCAGCCCAAACCCACCAACCCCTCGAAACTCTGAAGGCTGCGCAGAAAAACCAAAGTTCAGTAGTCAGCAACCCATCTTCGAAAGCTCCAAACCCACTTTCTACCACTCAACTGTGTGCGAAATCGCCGCAATCAAGACCTCCAGACCGCCTTAAGAGAGACACAGACACACAGCTCCCACGCACTCCCCAAACCTTCTATCTTCACAACTGGAAAAGCTTTGTCTTAAAGAAAACAGCCAAACTTACATTTCAAAGATTCAATCTCCCGCTTGCAACTCCAAAAGCTCAACACACCGCACGAGCTTTGAAAGAAAGATGGCTACAAAAGCTTGATCTTGGTCCCACCACTGGGAAAAAGCTACAAAACTGCCACCACCTTTTGAGCCGCCGCCACCAGCACCAGCACTGCGTTTCTCCAAAATCCAGAGCAAATCTCGTGTGTACACAACAAACTTTCAAGATTTCTATAACTTCTTCTATTCACCCTCAAAGGCTTCCAACACAAAAAATTTTATTCACCCTCAAAGGCTTCCAACACAAAGTCTTTTATTCACCCTCAAAAGCTTCCAACACAAAGTCTTTTATTCACCCTCAAAAGCTTCCAACACAACTTCTTCTATGTAAGACGACTCTTAATCTTCCTTCTTCTCCTCCTTGACATCCCCAGGCTGTTTTTTCTCCCAATTGGATTTGCCTCACTTCACTCGCCGAAGGAGTTGAGATTAGCATCGAATGTCAGCGTCCGAAGGCCAGAGGAAGGGAAGCGATGGTGCAGAGAAGAAGCCATGGCGAGCAACATGGGAAACAAACACAAACGTGGGAGGCAAATGAGTTGAGAAGAAGAAGAAGATGCGCTTTCCCATCCTTACCTGCTAAATAGTCTATGAGGTATTTACTATTTTTTTTCTTTTCCTTTTTCCATTTGGGTACATAATTTACTGTTTGTGCTGGCTGGCTTTTATCGCTTTTTTTTGTGGGGATGCAGTTGGACTCCTTTTTACTTTTTGCACCCCATGTGAATACTTTTCCTTACCTTACATCTTTTAAGCTGCTTGGGCCCAGTGTCTTTTCTTTGTCCAGCTTTTCTGATTTAGCATCATTGGCCAGTCCATCCTAAACAAGATTAAGCGTCAATTGGTTAAAAGTTTGTTGAAAACTGACCCAAAACCTGAAAGTGTGTCGTCAAATTTTGTCAAAATTCCTCTCCCCCCTCCCGCCCTCCTCCCACCCAAAATCATTAAAAACCTGGCGATTTTTGTAAAATAGACAAAAATTTTAAGTTCAAAAGCCCCCCCCCCCCCCATCAAAGTGCCTTTTAAAAATGTAAACCCCACCAAATTTTATTGCAAGGCATCATAACAAGGAGGAGGATGAACCAAGACCCCTCCAACTTCAAATGTAAAATGGAAAAACTTTATGTGCAAGAGAACAGAAAAACATGGCTGAACTGCAAAGAGAGAAAAAAATAGAAAAGCAACCAAAGTCTTTTATAAAAAGGCTATCCTTTTGAAAAATTGAAGACGTCTCAAACTTCAATTGAAGAAAACACAACAAGGGTGAGATTACTAAAAAGTTAGGAATGTATGAAACATCACAAGGGGTGATGAGGTTCACTAGAAAACTATAGGGAGCCTACGAACAGTTAATGAAGTACCAAACATGATAATGGGCGGTGAGGGGGAATAGGGTGCCCTCTGGAAGCAAATGCCTGAAACTCTTCATTTTAATTTACCAACTTTTGCAGTTGACTATGATCCCATGGTCAAGATCACCAGAGTTCTCTGTACACTCTCACCTGTTTCCTCGATTGTAGGCCCAAATCGAGGACAACCCAAATAAAGTTTGGCAGGTTTACCTCAATAAATGCTGGTTGTCCCAACTTGGCTACCTACCTATTCGGTGCTAATGGCCAAAAAAAATTAATTTGCTGAAATGTGGTGGGTTTTTTTATTTATTTGCTAGAAATTGTCCATTAAAAAAACTCATTTTGGATAGGTATTTGTTTAAGATTTAAGTCAAGTGTAAATTCAGCATATTTTCTAAGATGTCGGATTTCATTTAACTCTATGCCTCCTGGGACTTGAAACAGGGTTATAGGGCAGGCTTGCCTTAGAAAATCTCACATGTAAGGCGGGCACATAGCAACAAAATAGGTAGGTATTTTGTATTTTCAGTTGACCTCTGGCGTTGTTGCTCTTATTAATAAGTTTGGCAAGTCTATATCAAATAGGGGCAAATTTATGGTTTTGTGCCTGGGGTGTTTGGTTACTACCGTGATTCCATCCAACAATTGTTGATTAGGTTGTATTGGCTTGACCCATTTGAGGCTAGGAGTGGACCAAAATGTGGGAAACGCCATCATCTTAATATTCAATAAGTTCTGGTCAATGGTGAGTGGCTGAATGATGCAAAAGTAGGGTTACCCGTAGACTTGAATTTACAGTGTCTAAAAGTTAGAGACTAAAATATATGGTTTACACATTTGTTGTGGGCGAAGCTGTCATCCAAGTTTACCCTTTGTCCCTCAGGCGTTGGCGTGGCCTGCCGACATTAGGAAAACTGGGGTCCGTTTTTGCACCCTCACTGCTACTAGCCCCTTCAACTATATTTTGGTACTTGTGAATAGGCATTCTTTTTGGACTTATTTTCAATCCTACAGGTATCTGTATTTTGGACATTGGTGACTAGGAGAAATTTGCACTTAACATCAAGAAAACTGGACTCTCTGCTTGTTTTTCTGGGGGCGGGGGGAACCCCAGGAAGAAGAAATAATTAGTAATGTGTCACCTTCATTGAGAGAGTGCAATCAAATCCAATTAAAAACGAAAAGCAAATGGAGAGGAGGAAACAAACTGAAATGGTATCAACCCTATTATTGTTATTTGGGCGGGCTCTAAAGTTTAAACATCGTATGGGCAGACAAAGTGCTACCCAGAAAAGGTAGATAACATTGCATGTAAAATAAACCCTGAATGTTGTTTCTGAAATAGGAACAACAACACAACAATGTAGTCCTGTAAGATTAATTTGTACATAGTAACTATGTTTGGCGGTCCAAAAGCAAGTGAGCACCTAATCTCCTAAGGGAGATTCTAAACACAAGAGATGAATGAAATGGTATATGATTGGAAACTTCATGTCAAAATGAGAAAGTGAGAATGGTTCCTTGATTCTTTTCCCAACAACATTATAAAAAAAGGAAGAAAAAGTTAGAATTAAATGAGAGATCAAATCCCTCAATATTGATGGGCGGCCCCTGTCATTATCATCACCATTCATGCAGATTATTAAAAACTGATGGGTGCATGGAAATAGGGATGTAGTGTAAAGTTGGTATCCCCTAGTATCCTGAAAAGGTCGTATAGAAAAAGCCAAGAAACAAGTGCCAGAAAAAGAAGCCCTAGTTTCCTGAGGCTTTTCTAATAAGCTACCTAAAGTGGGAGGACTGAGGAGCAGTCTTTCTAAGGTACAATGCTGGCGTTTTGCAAGCCCACGTGAAGCGGCCACAAAATAAGGTCGCGTGGAAAAAGGGATGGCAGTTAAAAAGGACGTAATTGGTGTAAAGTCGGAGAGGCGGAAGGTGGGGTTCGGGGGAGTGGGTTGTTGCCACTTGCCAGGGCTGCCCCATCAATTTAGAGCCTTTCACGTGTCTGCTGATGCTTTCACGTGGGTTCACCGCTTTCTTTAGCAATAAACTGTCATTGGGTGGGCTACCATGCACAGCACCAAAAGTGGTCCTGATTTTTCCCCTTATATCATCACCTTTTCTCGCCATTGGTCAGCATAATATTGGGCACCATCTGTTCCCCTGTTCTCCACCCTACCCTGTTTTTTTTCACCTAGCTTTCCTTCCAGCACAACTAGCCTAGTTCAAACTTTCGTCTCTTTTTTTTTTTTCTTCGATGTTGATGGCAAAATGGGAAATCCCCAGTTATCGTAAGGTAGGCTTTTCACACACATCAACACCACCATAACCATGAATGGTGGTGGGTAAATCTGATCATGAATTAGAGTAGTTTCTTTTTTGTGTGAGAGAAGGGCAACAAATTCACTTTGCATGGTGTTGTAGGGTTTACCGAACAACCTTGACTCAATGTTTCTCTTTTTGAAACAAGAAAAACAAAGGTCTTTTCCTTCAATGAAAAGGAAAACAGGCTGAATGAATGGTTGGGGAGTTGGAATTCCCAGCCAATTTTCCTCCAGACAAGAAAACGGATCAAGGCAATCCCCAGGAAAGAAACTGGGTCCCCTAACAATTGTTCCTGCAAGCAAAAGACCCAACCAATCCCCCCAACCTCCCCACCCAAACAAAGTTTTACATGTTTTCATTATGGGATGAACAAATGCTTAGTATTGTGTATTTTTTTGGCAAACCCCTAACATTTGAGGGACATTTGGACTTTAAGCTGATACGAGAACAAGCTCATCATCTTAGGGATTGACACAATTGTTTTAGAAATTCCACTTGTTTTCAGAATAGATCAAATAAATACTAACGGGGAACATCTTAGGAACATAAAGACATCATCAGGTCACCACATCCGAAGGAAGTTGCAACAGTGCCAGAGCCCAGAACCTCATAGTGGGCAGCTTGGGACTCACGATACGCAACCTAACTCAATAATGGTGGGTGTTTGGGGGCTCCGCGTAGGTTGGCTGTCTCCCCACTCTTTTTGTCTCAAACTCCCCACCACCCAAAGCCAAGCAGAACCCATGAACCTTTTGATTGGAAATGTCAGATTGCCCGGATGTCGTAATGATTACAATGCTGTGTCTAAGCACCTCCCTTCAGTCACTTTTATCAGACTTTAGATTTTAGTCTAGATTTGCTGATGCTAAGTACAATCTGCAAATAACCCCAGCTCCCTGAGAAAACAGGCAAGCAACCCCTAACACCCCAGCTCCCCAAGGGGTCCTCCAAAAACACTCAACTGCCCAGAGGGTCACATGTAAGTATGTGGTCACCTTGATGGACGTTAGGGGCTTGCTAAAAAGACACAATAAATATACATAGTAAACCACTAGGTGGCCCAGCCTCCAGAGCCCATGTAGAGGCTACAGTTTGCTGTATAAAACCAAGCTATAAGCTATTTGACTTCATTGTATGTAATACCCTGCTGTCAGGACCTTCCCCTACCTATACAAACTCAACATAGACAACCGACTGACATATAAAGGAGGGAGGCTGTATTGTCTACCTGGCTGTCAACATATGACTTTATGGGGTTTCCAACGTTCTATTTTGTGCTTGAAGCATTTCTTGTCATAACATCCTGGTCAGAAGCCAATGCCCAAGCCTTCCAAGGAGAGTATCAAGCATTGCCCAGCTCTTAGGTACTCACCTACATCTGTACAACATTAGAAAAGGGATTAGATATTGGAAACCTTGTGGATATGAATATGGTAGTATAACCATTGCAAGTTCAACCTTTCCTCGTCTAATGATTATTTTATTTTGAAAATCCATGTTGAAAAGTCGAATATTCTTCAAAAGGATCTCTATTTTCCTTCACAATTTTTTGTTCTCAGAATTGTTATCGGGTTGAAAATTTCAACATCTCTGGAATAAATATAATTAGTGTTGGAGCTGCCAAGGTATTATGTTATATATTGAAAAAGAGGGGTCACAAAGAAATTTTTGACAAGAGGAAATTTTAACAATTGCAAGAATTAAGATCATGAGAATGGGAAAGGATTGAGAGAGATTAGGTGGAAGGATCACCTTCTTTGGATTCTTCTCCAATTTGGTGGTTGTGTGCTTTTTTTTGCAAATGAATTCAAGACAATGGTGTGTTAGGGGTTGATACGGGGATGTTTCATATGCATAACTCTTGAATTCATTGTGTGTGATGTGTTTTGACAAAGGTACCTTTAGAGGTTTCGTTTTGATGTTGTTCAAATAGTTTTGTGATGATAAGAACTTCTCTTTTTCAAGGACTATTGTCTACAAATTAAGCAGGGGATGGACTTGTTATTACAAAGTATTGAAGATTTCAAAATATAAGGCAAGCATTGTTATGAAGACAATTTTATGACAAGGCAATGAAGAGCTTAGTCATTTTGCTTTTATGTTTTTGGTGGTGAGGTTTTTGTTTTTATGAATCTTGTATTATTCTTGATGAAAAGAATGTTCATGGAAAAAATTCAATAGTTTTAAGTTATAGTCTTTCATGGACAAACTTTCCATTACGCTACAAGTTTAGGTCTAAATTACAAAAGCTTGAGTTAATATGTGTAGGTTAAGGGCTTGTGGGGAGATGATGAATATCCCTAGGGCATTTCAAAGCTAATTTATAATGACAACATTCACTCAAGCTTGATATGTTTGAATTGTGGCAAAAGAAATTGGGTATTTTGGGAAGTTTGGATTGTGAGATTGGGAAATGAGTTTGTATTATTATCGGAGCTATGAATAGGGTTTATGTCCATATTATTGAAATTTTGCAATTACAATTGGAACAACACTTTGAATTTTTAGAGTTGTAACTAGAAAGTTGGTGGGCAGTGCTTCACTTGTAAAAACTACCAATTTAAAGTTCTTGTGGGAGATATCATTCATGAGAGGTCTAGGTTATAATTCAATTTTTTTTAATGGGAAAAACATGATATGAGTATTGGGGTTGGTGGTGTACTTATATAATTGTTATTATGGAAAAGGTTAAAAGGCACTTTCATAACTACTATGAAATTATAGCAAATTGATGTTGTCATGCTTAATTTAAGATTATGTATGTTGGGGTGTTATCTCACAATGAAGCCATGATGAGGACATGATAGTTCTAAAAAGATAACTTAGAGGTTTTTGACCTTTATATTAGATATTTCCAATCAACTTCTATTTAAGGATTACATGATGTAGCCAAAGTGGTAATCATCCAAAAATTAAATGGCATGCCTTAATTACAAAAGGTTCAACATTAAGTTGAGAATTTTTGGGGTGAATCTATGAAAGACCATTTGGTGGGGGTGCATCAAGGTGACTAGCATACCCCCAAACTTTTTGAAAGACTCAAATGCGAGGTCGAAAATGAAAACAACAAAAGAATAAGTTAGGGTATGTTTTTTATCTCGCAACACTTAGGGGTAAGAGGGGCATGTTGGAACTTCAAGATGGGGACTAAGATGAGTGACAAGTGGGTCAATTAATCATATGAACCTACACAAACCAAACAACAAGTTGGTTAGTGCATAGTAAAAACATTTTTGGTACACAGATGAACCATGA
>Ga0116231_10007813_pt1 | contig 19254 bp, 16 predicted proteins | sample S1TSphgellanicum_2_FD_89695 | JGI IMG/M metagenome (GOLD analysis project Ga0116231, IMG submission 89695) | Host-associated microbial communities from peat moss isolated from Minnesota, USA - S1T2_Fd - Sphagnum magellanicum MG | ecosystem: Host-associated > Plants > Peat moss > Unclassified...
CAGCAGAATAATAAACCAGCCGCGCGGCTTAACCGCCTGGGTGACCCGTTCCGAATACATCCCCAATTTTACATCGGGGTAACATACTGACGCCGGTTGCTCGTCTGTCCGAGGAAATCACTGTTGCCACTCCAAATCAGATGGAAAGTGTCGTGAGGACTGGTAAGTGCCGCCCAGTAAAACGTGTCTGCAAAAATTGTTCTCATGTCTTGGGCTGGCCGTAGAGATAATGATCAATCTGGGCAGCGCCATCTTTAGGGAGCAAGGCTAAATCCTCATGCGGAACATCTTTCATGGCATCGGCGAAAATCTCCCAGATGGGACGATCATCTACCGCTGTCGGCGCCTGCTCGACTGGCGCTGCCTGCTCGACAAGCTGCACCACACATTGCTCGACCGTAAGGCCGTGAGCCCGCGCATACGCGCTCAGCGCTGCGGCTTGCTGATCGGCTATATGAATTTGAACGGTGGTCATGAATCGTCATGCTCCTAAATGCCGCCCTCGCCTTCACACCACACTCAAATGCCGCTCCGAAGCCTCCCGTCTCGCATGCCCATAAATCACCTTCAGCATCGCCAGCACGGGCACTGAAAAAAACATCCCCGCAATCCCGCCAATCTTGTCCCCCGCCAGCACTCCAAACAAAACCAGCAGCGGATGCAGTTCCACGCCCGCGCTCATCAAGTACGGGTTCAAAACATAATCCTGAAACACCCGGTACAGCCCCCAGAAAACGAAAATCCAAAGCAGCCCGCCCGATCCCGCAATGCCGCACACAATCAGCATGATCACCAGCGCAATGGCCGGCCCAATCACCGGAATAAACTCCAGCACCCCGGCCAGGCCGCCCAGCAGCAGCCCATACGGCTCGCTCATCACGCTCAAAAAAATCGACCACGCCGCGAACGAAGCCAGCGCCAGAATCACCAGCGCCCGGATATAGCTCTGCAGCATCGTGTGCAGTTCCGCCAGAATCAAGTCGGCCGTGCTGCGCCGCGTGTCTGAATCAAACACCTCCACAATCGCGCCTCGAATCGCGCGCGCGTCCTTCAAAAAAAAGAAGGCGAAAATCGGCACCAGAATCAGCGGCAGAATCGCGCCCACGCCCGATACAATCCGCGAACTCGCGCTCTGGATGAACGGCACCACGCTGTTCTGCAGGTTCGACGCCTCGTTGCGCAGCGCCTCCATCACTTGCCCGCGCATCGGCTCCAGAAACCTCGGCAGCGGCAGCGTCGCCACCTTGCCGCTGTTCACCAGCGATGGCAGACGCGAAGCCAAACTGATGGCCTGGTCCGCCAGCGTCGGCACCAGCGCAAACCCAATCCCCACCAGTCCGCCCACCAGGCAGACATAAACCAGCCCCAGCGCCAGCCCGCGCCGCTTTGGGATAAACCGCTCCACCAGCCCCACAATCGGCGACAGCATGTAGGCGAAAAAAATCGCCCCGGCAAACACCAGCAGCGTGTCGCGAATCTCATAAATCACGCCCAGCAGCAGCAGAAACAGAAAAACCGTCCAGCAAATCCGAAGCGCCCGTTGGTCAAGACTCAGCATGATTGTGATTGTTAGACTAGCAAGTGTTCGGAGTGTGACATGCCCGTATTGCCCCGCGATATGCGCGGCCTGGTTGCCGAACTGGTTTCGCTCAGCCAGCGCCTCAAAGCCGGCGGCGGTCCGGCCAAGATCGAAAAGCAGCATCGCGACGGAAAACTAACAGCGCGGGAGCGCATCGCCCGGCTCATCGACCCAGACAGCTTCTTCCTCGAGATCGGCCTGCTCATCGCCTATGACCGCTACGACGGCCAAGCGCCCGCCGCCGGCGTCGTCACCGGCCTCGCCTTCATCGAACAGCGCCCCGCCGTCATCGTCGCCAACGACGCCACTGTCAAAGCCGGCGCCTGGTGGCCCGAAACCATCACCAAAATTTTGCGCGCCCAGGAAATCGCCATGCGCAACCGCCTGCCCATTGTCTATCTGGTCGATTCGGCCGGCGTCAACCTTCCCTTGCAGGACGGAATTTTCCCTGGCCAATATGGCGCATCGCGCATTTTCTACTACAACTCGCTCATGCGCCGCCGCCTGCGCATCCCGCAAATCGCCGCCGTCATGGGCCCTTGCATCGCCGGCGGCGCTTATCTCCCCGCGCTCAGCGACGTCATCATCATGGTGGAAAAAACCAGCTTCATGGGGCTCGGCGGTCCCAACCTGGTCAAAGGCGCCGTCGGCCAAACCATCGACAGCGAAACCCTCGGCGGAGCCAAAATGCACACCTCCGTCAGCGGCGTCGCCCATTACCGCGCCGCCGACGATGCCGTCTGCCTCGCCCTCATTCGCGACCATTTCCAGCAACTGCCCGCGCCAGACCCGGCTCCCACGGGCAAAGATCCGCTGCATCCCGAAGGCCTCTACGACATTCTTCCGCCCGATCATCGCCTCCCGTACCGCATAGAAGATATCCTCGAACGCATTTTCGACTCCGGTGACTGGCTGGAATTTCAGCCCGACTACGCCCCCGAAATGCTCTGTGCCACCGCCTGCCTCAACGGCCGCCCCGTCGCCGTCATCGCCAACCGCCGCGGCTTCCTGAAAACCTCCGGCGGCTCGCGCGTCGGCGGCATCGTCTACGCCGAATCCGCCCGCAAAGTCGCCTATTTCGTCGAAAATGCCGAGCGCCGCCGCCTCCCGCTCATCTACATTCAGGACGTTTCCGGCTTCATGGTCGGCTCGGAAGCCGAATCCGGCGGCATCATCCGCGCCGGCGCGGAAATGGTGGAGTCCATGGCCTGCGCCACCGTTCCCAAAATAGTTCTCACCGTCAACCACGCCAGCGGCGCCGGCTACTACGCCATGGCCGGACAGGGCTTCGACCCCAGCTTCACCTTTTCCTGGCCCACCGCCCGCATCGGCGTCATGGAAGCCGATTCCGCCATCCAAGCCATCTACGGCGCCACCGCCATGTCCGACCCGTTAGGCGAAAAAATTGCGCAAACCCGCGCCGATTACGACACCTGGCTCGACGCCAAGTACGCCGCCGCCCGCGGCCACTGCGACGCCATCATTGATCCTCTAGAAACGCGCCGCTGTCTCGACATGGCCTTGTGCGCCTCAAAATGCGGTTTGCCGCCCATGATATAAGAAGGTCGGAATCAGTATGCAACTTCTCACTTTCGTAAGGAAACGCGTGTTACATCTGACGCTGAATCGCCCCGACAAACGCAACGCCCTCACCGCCTCCATGTGCGCCGAAATTGTCGATTCCGTGGAAAAGGCGCAGGACGATCCCCAAATCGGCGCAATTCTCATCTGTGCCAATGGCAGCGTTTTCTGCGCCGGCATGGATCTGGACGAAACCGGCCCGGACGGCCCGGAAATCAATCACCTGCACGAGCAAATCTTCACCATGGGCATTCGCTCTCTCAAACCCATCGTGGTCGGCGTCAACGGAGCGGCGCTCGGCGGCGGCCTCGGCCTGGTGGCTCAGGGCGATGTCGTCATGTGCTCGGAAAAAGCGGTCTTCGGCCTCCCGGAAGTCCGCATCGGCTTGTTTCCCTTTTTCATCTACCGTTCCGTCGAATCCGCCATCGGCAATCGCAGCACGCTTCAGGCCGCCCTCACCGGCCATCTTTTCCATCCCGAAGACGCCGTCCAGTGGGGCCTGGTCCACAAAATCTGCCCCGCCACCGAACTGAACGACCGCGTGGAAGTCATGGCCCGGGAACTCGCCAAATCCAGCCCGGAAGCCATTCGCGCCGGCCTCGAATACGTCAATCGTTCGCGCGGCATGAACGACGTCGATGCCGGCAAGCTAGCATCGGAATTGCGGACTCGCGTTATGGCGGGGTCCGATTTCAAAGAAGGAATGGCGGCTTTCAAGGAAAAGCGTGAACCGCGCTGGCCCAGCATGCCGCCGCATTTTTACGATCAGGATTAGCTGTCTTCTCTTGCTTGCGGCCACTCTGCCCGCCGCGCCCACTTACTACAAGGACGTGGCGCCCATTCTGGCGCGCCGCTGCGAAAGCTGTCACCGCTCCGGCCAGATTGCGCCCTTCGCGCTCCAAACCTACCAGCAGGCCCGCCCCTACGCGCCCGCCATCGCCCAGGCCGCGCGCCGGCGCAGCATGCCGCCCTGGTTCGCCGACCTCTGCTGCGGCCATTTCTCAAACGATCCTTCTCTCACGCCGGACGAAATCTCGACCCTCGTCTCCTGGGCGGACGCGCACGCCCCCGCCGGCAATCCCAAAGATGCCCCGCCCGAAACCAAATGGACCGAAGGCTGGAGCATCGACCCTCCCGACCTGGTCCTCACCATGCCCGAAGCCAAACACCTGCCCGCCCGCGGCGACGTGCCTTATCAATACATCATCCTGCCCACGCATTTCAAGGAAGACCGCTGGGTCCGCATGTCCGAAATCCGCCCCGGCAACCGCGCCGTCGTCCATCACGCCGTCGCCTACATCCGCGAACCCGGCTCCAAATGGCTGCGCGGCGCGCCCGTGGGCAAAGCCTTCAGCGCCGACGACCTCAGCGACCCCGCCCAAAAGCGCGACGCCATGTGGACCGATAGCGACATTCTGCTGGTCTACGCGCCGGGGAGTTCGCCCGACCAATGGCCCGTCAATTTCGCCAAGCTCATCCCCGCCGGCGCGGACATCGTTCTGCAAATGCACTATGCCGTCCACGGCCACGGAGAAAGTGAAGATAAAACCAGCATCGGCCTGGTCTTCTCAAAAACGCCGCCCGCCAAACGGGTGCTCACCCTCCAGCTCACCAACGACCATTTCCAAATCCCGCCAGGAGACCCCAACTATGAAGCCGAAGTCCAGGGCACCATCCCCAACGACGCCCTGCTGCTCAGCTTCTTCCCGCACATGCACCTGCGCGGCAAAAGCTTCCAGTACAACATCATCGCGCCCCATGGAGTGGTGCGCACGCTGCTCAAAATCCCGCATTACGATTTCTACTGGCAGCTCCGCTACCGCCTGCAAAACCCCATCCCCTTAAAAGCCGGAACCCGCCTGCAAGCTGTGGCCACCTTCGACAACTCCGCCGCCAACCCCCACAATCCCGACCCAACAGCCACCGTCACCTGGGGCGAGCAAACCTGGGCCGAAATGATGATCGGCTTCTTCGACGTGGCCGTCGACCCCGCCACCGACAAACAGCAATTCTTCAAGCGAAGCCGCTCCAGCCGCTAGGGAGCCAACGAAACCAGCCATCGCGACCCTGCAATCAGACAGCCAAATGCCTGGCTGCGCCTTTTGAAAAGTGGTAAAGCCAATTGCGGCCGCGAGCCTGACTCATCCCTTCTCAAACTTCAAAGCCCCAAAACTCACCACGCTTTGCGCATCAATCTGCCACTGATGATAATCCAGCAGCTCCCCCTTCACCTCCGGCATCACCTTCAAAAACGTGTACAACGGAGCCGACCCGCACCACTTCAAATCATCATGCCCGTCCTGCACCAGTGACCAATACCCGCGCAAATCCCCCGCGTTAATCCGCTCAATCCGCGCCCGGTCGCGCTGTTCAATCGCCTGCATCTCCCCTATATTCGCCGTGGCCCGAAGCTGGTCTCCATACCGCCGTCCCATATGCGCCATGTCAATGCCCAGCACCCAGAACAGCTTGTTCCCCTCGCGCGCGCCCATATTCCCCAGCGCATCCAAAAAACGCGCCACCGCTGCCGTATCTTCGGGCATTCCGCCCTCATAAATGCTCTTCACATAAGGCCCGCAAAGAATCGGCAGAATCTTCACATCCGGACCATACAGATACTGGAGAAACACCACCTGGAACTCAATCGAATGCTCCACGGCATGGCAATAATCTTCCATCCGGATCGCATCCGGAGCCGCATTCTCCAGTTCATCAATTAAGCGCAAATCCGGCCGCGTCTCACCAAACGGAGTCTGAAACCGCTTCCGGGTGAGCCCAAATCTCTCCGGCGCGCCATAATGCGAAGTTCCCAGAATCACAAACGTCCGGTCCGCCGCCTCTTCTTTCGACGGCAGATTCCGATAAGCCGCCTTATAAGTGCCCCATCCTCCATCCGGACTCGCATGCGGCGCGGCAATCGCAATCGTCGAACTATTGCCGCTGCTCACCCCCACCCTTGCGTTTAGCAAAGTGTTCAACGCCGAAGCCTGCGCCGGATAAGCCGAACCGGCAAAAGCCATCTCGCGCACCGGCTCATCGGCAAACTCCGCCTCGCGCCGGGCCTTCAATTCGCGATACCGGTCATTCTCCAAAAACCCGGCCTCGTCCAGGGTATCGAAAAGATGCTTCTCCAGATCGCCCACCTGAATCTCGCCCGTAATCCGAACCAGTTCCGCGCGCAGTTCCAGCGTCGTCTGCACGCCGTCAAAGCATTCCAGCGCCGCCACCAGCGGAGGCGGAATCAGCAGCGTGGCATCCGAATAATGATAGGGATCGCGAATATAAAGCCCCGGATTCTTATCCTCATGCGAAGGCACAAAATCCAGGTTGTAACGAAGGCGCGGAAGAACTTCTGACACGCCTCATTCTAGCGACAGATCAATCAACGCTATGCTGGCAATATGTCAGCTTGAATGCGTGAATTGCGTTTCCTGGATCAAGATTATATCTGGGACGGCGGGACCGGCTCTCTCCGAGTGGCGCGTCATCCGCCCCGGGCCGGAGGATCTGGCAAACTCTTGACGGCTAAAAAACAGGAACTGCGGAAACGGGATACAAACGCCCACTCCGCCAGAGTTTTGAAGAACATGGCGGAGAACACTTCGCGCAGTAGTGGCAGGTTGACAGCGCACGGGAATCGCTGCCCGATGCGTGCGGGCAACACTCTAGTCTTTCACTTACCCAGCAGAGGAAAATTCGATAATCAACACCTTTTATAGAATGAGGTCTTACCATGCAAATGCGGATTTTTGTAGACATGGACGGCGTGCTGGCGGATTTCGACTCAGGTTACGCCAAAGCCTTCGGAAAATTTGGTGGCAAAGACGCAGACGATGTCGATTGGAGTAAAGTCCGGGCGATATCGGGGTTTTATTCTTCGTTGCCGCCAATGCCCGATTTTGATGTTCTTTGGAAGGCCATCGTGCCCTATCAGCCCACGATTCTGACCGGTGTGCCTTCAGAGGTTCCGGAGGCCGCTGAGAATAAACGGGAGTGGGCAACCAAGTATGTCGGCCCGCACGTAGACATCATCACTTGTAAATCCAGGGAGAAATGCCTCCACGGCAAGCCTGGCGACATTCTGATAGACGATTGGGAAAAGTATAAGCACCTGTGGATCAGCATGGGCGGCGTCTGGATTACGCACGTTTCCGCAACTGAGTCTGTCCGGCTGCTGACCGCCCACCTGCCTTCGCAGGTCTAATTACAGCCCGCTGCTTTAGATGCAGAACAGGTGTTGAGCGGGCTGCCCGATCGGTTGAGCTCATATTGCCTGCCGGGACTGATGCGCGTCGCGCCGTAGTTGGAATAGGTGGCACCGCCAGTAGGAGCGGCCTGCTGTGCGGATGTGTTGGAACTCGCCAGAGTGGCCAGATACTGCTTCGCCAGGGGATTACCGGAAGCCGCAGATTTACGATACAGCGCCATGGCCTGAGCATAATTCCGCCCAAGGCCGCCGCGCCCACCGTGATAGAAAGTGGCCAGATCGAATTCTCCATACGAGTCATTCTGGTCGGCAGCTTTTCGGTACCAAAACAAAGCCTGGGTGTCGTCCATCCGCAATCCTCCTTCGCCGTGTTGATAGAAAACACCCACCCACACTTCTGCGTCTGGGATGTTCTGGTCAGCGGCCTTCTGATACCAGGCAAGTGCCTGAACATCGTCCTTGGGCAGCCCTCCCCGGCCATCCTGAAAATAGTGCCCCAAACGATCTTGAGCTTCAGCAAAACCCTGGTCCGCGGCCTTTCGGTACCAGGCCAATGCCTGCACATCATCTTTGGCCAAGTTTCCCCGGCCGTATTCATGAAACCAGCCCACGGCGTTTTGGCCTTCGGCGTAATTCTGGTCGGCCGCCTTGCGATACCAGACTAGTGACTGAGCCTCATTCTTGGCCACACCGCCGAGACCCAAAAGAGCGAAGTGTCCCATGGCACATTCCCCGGCGTCATAACCCTGGTCGGCCGCCTTGCGATACCAGATAGCCGCCTGAGCCATGTCCTTGGTCAGGTTTGCTCTGCCCTTTTCATAAAACCAGCCCACTGCATATTCAGCCGCTGCGTCATTCTGGTCAGCCGCCTTCCGATACCAGACCAACGATTGAGCACTGTCGGCTTTTACCCCCTTGCCACGGATGTAAAAATCGCCGAGAGATCTCTCGGCTATCGCATTCCCTTGATCGGCAGCCTTGCGGAACCAGACGAGTGCCTGACTATCGTCCGCTTTCAGGCCTCCCTTGCCCCAGCTATAAAAGATTCCCAGCCACGCCTGCGCGGGTGGATATCCTTGTTCGGCTGCTTTTCGGTAAAGTTCCATCGCCTTAACATCGTCCTTAGGCAGACCGCCCGCGCCATTGTCGTAGAACGTTCCCAGGCTGAACTCAGCGTTAACGTACCCATGATCGCTTGACTTGCGAATCCAGAACGCGGCTTGCCTTTGGTCTTTCGCCAGGCCACCCAAGCCATCCAGGTAGAACGTGCCCACCTGCGCCTCAGCTTTCGCATCTCCCTGCTTCGCTGATTTTAAGAACCACGCCAGCGCCTGAGCCTCATCCTTGGGTACGCCGAGCCCGCCCATATAGAACACGCCGAGCAATCTCTGCGCTGTCGCATCGCCCTGGTCAGCAGCCTTGCGGTATAGGCTGGCCGCTTGGGCTAAATCCTCCTTCACGCCCACGCCCGCATCGTACATGATGCCGAGGTTCAATTGTCCCAGCACATAACCCTGGTCCGACGCTTTGCGATACCAGAACACCGCGTCTGTTTTGCTCTCGGCAACTCCCAGGCCGTGTTGGTAAGCGTACCCGAGATTATTTTGCGCATCGGCATCCCCTTTTTCGGCTGCTTTGCGAAAAAGCGCAAGGGCTTGCACCGGATCTTTGGGAATTCCGGCTCCCTGCTCATATAAGAGTCCGAGCCTGTCCTCGCCGGATGCATTGCCCTGGTCCGACGCTTTGCGATACCAGGCGGCGGCCTGCTCCAAATTCTTTGCCACTCCGAAGCCGGCCTCATAGAGCTGGCCCACGTAAACCTGCGCCGCCGCATCGCCCTGGTCCGCCGCTTTGCGATACCAGCCAACGCCTTGCGGCACATCGACATTCACGCCCTCACCCTTGATGTAAATCCGGCCCAGAATGCGTTCGGCAAGAGGCTCATTCTGCTGCGCCGCGGCCGTATACCACTTGATTCCGAGGGCAACGTTTTTCGGCACGTCGCAGCCGCTGTAATAAATGCCGCCAAGCTGCCTCTCCCCAACGGGATCGCCCGCCTGCGCCCTGCTCAAAACCACTGCCAAGATTCCAGCGCAACTTTTCTTCTTGTTGATGAGATCGCTGATTTCCTGTGGCGTCTGGGCAAAACAAGAGAATGCAATGAAGAGCAGCGCCAGGATAAGCCGATCTGGATTCATAAAGATTAATCCTTTATTTTGAGCAGTCAGCGAAAACGGGTTCGGTATCACACTCTCACTTTGCGCCCTTGACGATGCTCAGGTGTGTGGGCAGTACGGCCTTTCGGAGCCCCCCGATGCCCGGCAGGCTGGCGAACTGCCGGTGATGCGCGCAAACCACTCGCTCGACCCCGGCTCAATAGGCCCATACGTCATCGGCGGCGGCGTGTGCGTCTTCACGTAATCTGCAAAGTACGCTGCCGACAGAGCGTCCACGGTGGGCCAATGGGCTGCGCCGGCTTTGCGCAGAAACACCGCGTAATTGACGGGAGTGTCCTTATGCGAGTCGCGCGCGGCCATATCCATATAACTGATCGCCCTTTGCCGGTTCGCCGGTACGCCTTTGCCGACGGCGTAATCCAAACCAAGCATGAACTCCGACATCCAGAAGTGCTTCTCGGCGCTCGCCGAGAAATATCGCAAAGCCTTTGGCTGGTCGGCGGCAACAACCTTTCCCTCTTCATAGAGGTGACCAAGATGGAAAAGCGCGACGCCGTCGCCCGTTGCCGCTGCCTTTTCCAGCCACTGCATGCCGCGCGGCACATCTGTCACACCGGCTTGGCCATATACGTAAGCCATGCCTAAACCGCGTTCAGCCGGTAAGTTTCCCATGGCAGCCGCGCGCTCTAATGTTTTCAGCGCGCCAATTTTGTCACCGCGACGAATCTGGTCGTTCGAATAGAGTACCAACTGGTCCGCCGTCAAGCCGGGCGGCGCATCTGGAGTGGTCCGCGGAGCGTTTGGATCAGGCGGACAGGCGGGATTACCGTAGTGGCCGCATGGCCGCCCGGTCTGTGGTGGCGGAGTCACGGGCTTGTAATAGCCACCCTGACCCAGTGACACGGCAGGCGCGGACATCAGCACCAGCGCGAGGACCAAACAGTCTGGGAAAGCAGCTTTTCCAGAAAATCCCATGGCGGCAGAATAGCATATTGCCGGTGCAAGCGCGCATAGGTCATTCATTCTCAAACGCCTCTGCTATTTGGACGAATCACAGCGCCGCGGCCTGGCAAATAAGGCGGTGATTCGCTGGTGCAAGATGAGGGCGAAACGCCAATTGAACAATTCTATTTATGTTCAGGACGGAAACCAGTCCGAATTCGCATGGGCCAGGTCTTAAATAAGCGCTCATGGCCCGCACCACTATGCCCCAAACAGAAAGCCATCTCCCACTGCCGCTAGCCGCGACCCAAACTCAGCTTCTCCAAATGCTTCGCCAAAATATCCACTTCCACATTCACCCGCGAACCAGGCCCATAACTCTTCAGCGTGGTATGGGAATAAGTATGCGGAATAATCGTGAAACTGACTAACTCACCCTCCACGCCAGCCACCGTTAAACTAATCCCATCCACCGCCAGCGAACCCTTCTCGACAACATAACGGGTCAGCGCCTTCGGCACGCGAATCGTCAGCCACCAGTTATCCTCGCCTAATAACTCAAGCTTCGTAATCTCGGCCGTCGCATCCACATGACCAAGCACAAAATGCCCGTCCAGACGCGCATTCGCCCGCAGCGGCCGCTCCAGATTCACCAGCGAACTCACATGCAGATCACCCAGATTCGTCCGCTCTAAAGTCTCCGGTGCCAGATCCGCCGCAAACTGGTCCTCACCTAACTCCACCGCCGTCAAGCAAGTGCCATTCACCGCGATACTCGCGCCCACCGAAGCATCCTGCAAAATCCCGGAGCACCCCACCACCAGCCGCGCCCCCGTCGCCTTCCTCTCAATCGCCAGCACTTGGCCCAGTTCTTCAATAATTCCGGTAAACACCTAAACAGCCGCCTTCTGCTGTTTCACCACAAACGCCTCCACTGAAAATTCATCGGTGGATACCGCGTGTACGCTGACGCGCTCCAATAAAATCGCATCAATGCGCCGCTGCCGTCCCTGTCCGCCTGCCACCGGCAGACTTTTAAACCCGCCCAAAATCTTCGGCGCGTAATAAAACAAAACCTTATCCGCAATCTGCGTATCCAGCATGCTCCAGTTCACATGGCTGCCCGCCTCCACCATCAGCGACTGATACTGGTTGCGCGCCAGATACTCCACAACCTTGCGCGGGTCCGTGCGCCCGGACGGCCCGTCGGCAATCAGCGTCTGAATCCCCGCCGCCTCCAGCGCCTTGCGCCGGTCAGCCGGACCCGCGGAAGTCCCCACCACCAGCACATCGTCTTGCGCGCTGGTAATCATCTTCATGGTTAGCGGAATGCGAAACTGCGAATCCAGAACAATGCGCAGCAGCGGACGGCTGCGTTCCAGCCCGCTCCGGTCGGTCAGCAGACAGTCATCTTCCAGAACCGTTCCCAGCCCCGTCACAATCGCGTCCGAATAATGCCGCACCATCTGCACATCGGCGCGCGCCACTTCACTCGTAATCCAGCCAAAATTATCCTGCGGAGCGGCAATCTTCCCGTCCAGCGTCAGCGCCGCCTTAATCGTCACCAGCGGCCGCCCGGTCTTCATGAAATGAATAAACGGCTCATTCACTTTTTCCGCCGCCGCCTTTGCGCCAATGTCCAGGCTCACCTCAATCCCCGCCGCGCGCAGCATCTCGAGGCCGCTGCCGCTCACCCGCGGATTCGGATCTTCCATCGCCACCACTACGCGCGCCAGGCCCGCGTCGATAATCGCTTGCGCGCAAGGCCCGGTGCGTCCCTGATGAGAGCAAGGCTCCAGCGTGCAATACAGCGTTGCGCCGCGCGCCTTTTCTCCCGCCTGCTTCAGCGCGGCAATCTCCGCATGATCCACGCCCGCCCAGGTATGAAACCCGCTGCCCAGCACTTCACCGTCGCGTTCAATCACGCAACCCACCGCCGGATTTGGGCTGGTGCGCCCCTTGCCCCGCCGCGCCAGTTCCAGCGCCTGCTGCATCCTGTCTGGCATGCTAGTCAAAAAGCGACCCTACGAACTTATCCGGCTCAAATGGCAGCAGATCGTCAATCTTTTCCCCCACGCCGATAAACCGGATCGGCAAATTCAGCTCGCGCGCAATCGCCACCACCACGCCGCCTTTCGCGGTGCCGTCCAGCTTCGTCAAAACAATCCCCGTCACGCCCGACGCTTCAGTAAACTTGCGTGCCTGCTCCAAACCATTCTGTCCCGTGGTCGCATCCAGCACCAGCCAGACTTCATGCGGAGAACCCGGAATCACGCGCTGGCAGGTCCGCCGCATCTTGTCCAGTTCGGCCATCAGATTGTCCTTTGTATGCAGCCGCCCGGCCGTGTCCACAATCACGTAATCCACGCCGCGCGCCTTCGCCGCCTGCAAAGCGTCGAAAACCACCGCGCTCGGGTCCGCGCCTGTCTTCTGCCGGATCAAATCCACATTCGCGCGCTGCGCCCACACTTCCAGTTGCTCAATCGCCGCCGCTCGGAACGTGTCCGCCGCGCACAGCAACACCTTGCGCCCTTCCCCCAAGAACCGGTTCGCCAGCTTGCCAATCGTCGTCGTCTTGCCGGCCCCATTCACCCCCACTACCATGACGACGGCGGGCGGCGCGGCCACGACATGCACCGGTCTCTCGGAGGCCTGCAAAATCTCCAGCAGTTGCTCCCGAATCAAACCGCGAATTTCACCCGCATCGCTGGTCAGTTTCCGGTCTACCCGCTGCCGGATGGTTTCCAGAATCTCCTGCACCGTCCGGACACCCAAATCAGCCGTAATCAGCGAATATTCAAGCTCTTCCAGAAGATCGGCATCAATTTCCTTCTTTCCGGAAAGAACATCTTCCAGCCGGTCCACCAGCCCCGACCGCGTCTTCTGAATGCCGGCCTTCAACTTGTCCAGCAGGTTCGGCTCCTGCGGAACCGTTCCAAATAAAGTTTGAATGGCCATCTCTTAAATTTGGCTTCAGTTTAGCAAGGCAATATTCCGTAAGGCTTAGAACGAAACCGCTCACACTACCCTCTTTTCATTAAAGGATGAATACTGAAGCTTGCTATCACCTGGCAAACGGCGCGACTTCTCCTTTTCTGCATTCCTGCTCATCCTGGCTCTGGCCTTTATCTGGATCTGCCGCATCGCCAGTCCCAGTCCCATCCGCCACTTCTTCGCGCAGGCACCATTCGAAACCCCGCTCGATTTCCTGCTCCTTTTGGCCGCCGTTCTCTCCGCCATGTTCCTGCATGAATCCGGCCATCTGCTGGCAGCGCTGCTGCTCCGGTTCGAAATCCTGGGCGGCACCATCGGCCCGCTGCAAATCCAAATTCTGGCGGAAGACGTAAAGGTTTCCTGGTCTCCGAAAACGCTTTTCAGCGCCTCCATCTCGGCCGTCCCGAAGAACATGAACCACTGGCGTCCCGCCATGCTGGCCGTCATCGGCGGCGGTCCGGCCGTCACCCTCGCCACCGGAATCGCCGCCGCCACCGGCCAGCCCGCCAGCCATTCCGCCACGGTCTTTCAAATCTACTTCGTGCAGCTCAGCATTTTGCTCTTTGTTCTCGGGCTCATTCCCACCCCCCGGCATGCCCGCCGTCAAAATGACGCCCGCCTCCTGCTCGACCTCGTTTGCCGCAACTCCGGCGCCGAAGAATTGGAACTGAAAGTTCGTCTGAAGCAGCTTGTGCTTTCCGGCGTTCGTCCGCGGGATTACCCCGTTGTGCTGCTGTATTGTCTCGCCAATTTTCAAGGCCGTCCCGAAGCCCAGGCCCTTTTCGCGCAAGCCCTTGCGCATTGGGCCATCGATGCCGAAGAAATAGAACTGGCCGATAGTTGGGATCGGCGCGCACTGTCGCTCGCCGAACAATGCGCCGGCCCCGTGCACAACAGCGCGCTCGCCTCATCCGCCTGCTTCGACATCCTCTTCCGCCAGGACCATGAATCGGCGCGCCAAAAGTTCGCCCAGGTGGATGACGATGCGCTATTCCCGTCTTGCTTCGCCCATCGCGCCCGCGCCGCCCGGCAGATTGCCTGGGGACGCCTCTACCGTGCTCCCGCTCATATCCTGCGCGCCCAATGCGCCCTGCCGCGCGGAAACCCTCACTTTGCCCTGGAACGAAGCCTGCTCGCCAGGCTCCACTTCATGGCGCTCGAAAAGGCAGCGCAGCAAACCGTCAAATTCAAAGCCGCATCCGCTTAAAACATTTTGCTAGCCGCACCCGTTTAGTTAGTCTAATGTAGTGGCGTCTCGTCTCGCCGCCTGCTTCCATGCCAGTTTCCAACGCCAAACAAACCCGTCAGCGTCTGGGCATCCTCTTCTCTCTGCCGCTTTTCTTCTGCATCGTCTTCTTCGTCTTCGAAGTTTTCAACGGAGCGGCCAACAACCACCTGCTGGCTATTCAGAATCTGGAAGGCGGCGTCAACACCCTGCGATCCCTCGCCAAGGATGCCGAATCCAGTGAGCGCGGCTTTCTGCTCAACGGCGATGAGAGTCTTCTGTCGCCCTTCAAACAGGCGCAGTTCGCCCTTCTCGGAATGCAGTTGAAGGTCGATTCGGGAGAACGCGACTATAAAAAGCTGCAATCCGCGTTGAATGAGCTGCTGCGCATGACCAAGGAGCGGCTGGACGAGACCGATCACATCATCAAAGTGCAGAAAGCCAGCGGTTTCGCCGCCGCCATCGAAGCCGCCAAGTCGGGCGAAGAGGAAAAAACCATGGCCAATCTGCGCATCGGCGCCATCCGTGTTTTAAAAGACCTGAGCGCCCGCGAACAGGAGGCACTTAACAATCAGCAGCAGCTCAGCACCAACGCCTTCATATTCTTCTGCCTCGGCACCGTCATCATGATTGCCGTCATGTACTGGCTCTATAACGAAGTGCTCAGCTACATCGACGCCCGCGATCAGGCTCAGGAGCAGCTTGAAAGATTCAATTCCGATCTGCAGGCCATGGTGGACGAGCGCACCCGCGATCTGGTCGAAGCCAACGGTGAATTGCAGCAGTTTGCCTATGTCGCCAGTCACGATTTGCAGGAACCCCTGCGCACCATCACCAGCTTCTCCCAATTAATGGCCGTGCGATACAAAGGCCGCCTGGAAGACGACGCCGACGAATTCATCGGCTACATCGTCACCGCGTCCAAGCGCATGACCGATCTGATCAACGCCCTGCTGCAGATTGTCCGGCTGCGCAAAGCCGGCCAGCCCACCATGCGCGTCTCCTTCGACAAGCTGCTGGACGACGCTCAGGCCAGCTTGCAAGCTTCCATCCGCGAAAATAATGTTCGTATTGATCGCGGCCCCATGCCCGAACTGCTTGTGGACCGCGTGCAAATGCTGCAGGTGCTGCAAAATCTGATTTCCAACGCCATCAAATACCGCCGCGCGGAACCTCCGCTCATCTATATCCACGCCGCCCTCATCGGCAGCGAATGGCAGATTTCGGTGGCCGACAACGGCCGCGGTTTCGGCCAGGAATTTTCAGAACGCATTTTCGGATTGTTCCAGCGCCTCCATGGCCGCGAAGTGGAGGGCACCGGCATGGGACTCTACATCGCCCGCCGCATCGTTGAGCGCCACGGCGGCCGAATCTGGGCCGAATCCAAAGAAGGTTTCGGATCCACCTTTTTCTTCACCCTGCCCGCCGGCCCGGAATCGGGCAAACCTTCCACGCCGGCCCCCGGCGAAATCACCAGGAGCGGCCTCACTCCTCGCCCTGGCCGGGTTCGCGCTGTGTAGCCGGTTTGTATTTATTCTTCTTGCGCCGTCCGCGCGCTTGTTCATCCACAACGGCAAAATTCAGCTTGCGTTCCACCGTGTCCGCCCGGTCCAGAAACACCCGCACTTTATCGCCAATCGAGTAAGTCCGCCGGTTGCGTTCACCAATAATCTGGCGGCCGTTTTCGTGATACAGATACCGGTCTCCCGGCAAAGTTTCAATCGGCACCAGCCCTTCCACGAATAACTCAGCCAGCTCGACAAAGAATCCGAATTTCGCGGTGCTGATAATCAGCGCCTCAAATTCCTCGCCCACGCGGTCCTGCATGAACTTCACTTTCTTCCATTCCACCAGCTCACGCTCAGCCTCCGCCGCGCGCCGTTCCGTGAATGACGTGTCATCGCCAATTTCCTTCAGCGTGTGAAATTCCAGCAGCGTTCCGGGCGTGTCAAACTGATGCGCCAGAATGCGATGAATAATTAAATCCGGATAACGCCGAATGGGCGACGTGAAATGCGTGTAAGAAGGCGCGGCCAGCGCGAAATGGCCTTCGTTCACGCAGCTGTAGCGCGCCTGTTTCAGCGACCGCAGCATCAGGTAAGTCAGAATCCGCTCTTCCGGTTTGCCGGCGATCTTGGCAATCAGCTTCTGGTAATTCCGCGACGAAATATCGAAGCTGTCGCTGGCCATGACAATGTCGCGCCGCACTTTTTTGCCGTCACGCCGCCGCTCCATCACGGGAAAACGTTTGGCGGGCAGCGCGCCCACGCCCAGCGAATAGCCAAACTGCGCGGCAATCTGTTCGAACTCCAGAACGCGCTTGCCTTCCGGCCGCTCGTGGATGCGGTAAAGACTCGGAATGCCCGCCGTTTCAATGCGCCGCGCCACCGCTTCATTCGCCGCCAGCATGAATTCTTCAATAATACGGTGCGCCATGTTGCGTTCGCCGCGCGTCACGCCCACCATCTGGCCTTCGGCATCCAACTGCACGTTGCTCTCCGGCAAATCAAAATCAATTGACCCGCGCTTGACTCGCTTGCGATTCAGAATCAGCGCCAGGTCGCGCATCAGTTCAAAGCGCGGCACCAGCTTTTCATAGCGCTCGCGCATGGCCGCGTCGCCTTCCAGCACGCGGTGGACGTTGGTGTACGTCATGCGCTCCGCGCTGCAAATGACGCCGCGCATAAATTCCTGGCTGACCACTTCGCCGCGCGGATCAATTTCCAGCAGCGCCGAAAGCACCAGCCGGTCCTCGTTCGGCCGCAAGGAGCAGATATCGGTGGATAACTCCACCGGCAGCATGGGAACCGCGCGGTCGGGAAAATAAACACTCGTCCCGCGCATGGCCGCTTCCTGATCAATCGGGCTGCCTGGCTTAATGTAATGGCTGACGTCGGCAATATGCACCTGCAGCGCGAAATTGCCGCTGGGCAGATGCTCTACCCAGACCGCGTCATCAAAATCGCGCGCCGTTTCGCCGTCAATGGTGACAATGTCCAACGAACGAAAGTCGCGCCGGCGCAGCAGTTCCGCCGGCTCAATCACATGCGAAATGGCGCGCGCCTGGTCCAGAACGGCGGGCGGAAATTCATGCGGCAGATGATGCTTGCGGATGATAATTTCCACATCCACGCCGAAATCGCCCGGCAGCCCCAGCACCTCAATCACGCGCCCCACGCCGTGTTCGCCGCCCTCCGGAAACTCCAGCACCTCCACGTTGACAATCATGCCGTCCATCTCTTCCACGCTGGCGACAGCCCGCGAAGTGACGCCCACTCGGTTTGGCGATTCGTGAACCGGCGGAATCTCCATCCCTTCCGGAATCTCCAGCCACTGCTGCACGCGCTCGTCAGACGGAATCACAAAATTGCCGCGATGCTTCACGCGAAATTCACCCACAACGGTGATGTGCGCGCGCCGCAGAATTTTGACAATCTCGCCTTCCGCCCTGCCTTGCCCGCCTCCTAACCGCGTAATGCGAACCACGGCGCGGTCGCCATGCATGAGCTTCGCCGCTTCCGCCGGCGGCAGAAAAACATCGCCAGAAACATTCGGCAGCGGCACATCCGGAATCAGAAAACCAAAACCGTCGCGATGAATAGAGACGCGCCCAGCCGTGTATTCGCTGCTGCCGCCCACCGCGATGAAGTGGCCTGATCGCAGTTCCACCAGCTTGCCCTTTTCGCTCAGCCGGTCCAGCGCGTCTTCAAGCGAATCGCGGTTCTCCCCCGTCAGATGCAGCTCCTTCACCAGTTGCTTATAGGTGGCGCGCGCATGGGGCAGACGCTGAATATGTTCCAGCAAGCTGGAATCGGAAATCTTCACTATCCGAATTATAGGTATAGTGGCAAGAATGGAATTAAGAGCAGTCCGGCTGGTCATTCCGGCCGACGGCAACATCATCGTCGGCCAGAGCCACTTCATCAAAACCGTGGAGGATATTTATGAGGCCATGGTCAACACCTCCCCGCACCTGAAGTTCGGCGTCGCGTTCAACGAAGCTTCGGGCGACTGCCTGACGCGCTTCGACGGCAACGACGAAGATCTGAAACAGAATGCCATTGCCAATGCGTCCGCCATAGCCGCCGGTCACATCTTTGTCGTGGCCATGAAGAACGGTTTTCCCATCAACGTGCTGGACCGCATCGTACGTGTGCCGGAAGTGGTGAATATTTATTGCGCCACCGCGAATCCGGTCGAAGTCATCGTCGCCGAAACCGAACAAGGCCGAGGCATCTTAGGCGTCATTGACGGCAGCAAGCCGATGGGCGTGGAAAACGCCGAACATCAGGCGGCGCGGGTTGCGCTTTTGCAGCGATTTGGATATAAGCGATAGCAAATTATAGCCATCACATGGCTATAATTGGTCATGAACGTAAGCGTGGCGGACGCCAGAAATAATCTGACGCGGATACTGCAGAGGGTGGAACAGGGCGAGAAAATCACCATCTGCCGGCACGGCAAGCCCGTAGTGGACCTGGTGCCCGCCAGTTCCGCGCAGCGGGAGCCCCGTAAGTTTGGAACACTTAAAGGTAAGATCAAAATCCTC
>Ga0116231_10007815_pt1 | contig 19252 bp, 17 predicted proteins | sample S1TSphgellanicum_2_FD_89695 | JGI IMG/M metagenome (GOLD analysis project Ga0116231, IMG submission 89695) | Host-associated microbial communities from peat moss isolated from Minnesota, USA - S1T2_Fd - Sphagnum magellanicum MG | ecosystem: Host-associated > Plants > Peat moss > Unclassified...
ATATGACACAGAGCCCTCCATTGCGCATATTCTCAAAGGAATCCTAAAAAGCTGGTGAGAAAAGGCAGAGGATACTGACCTGCGCAAGCTGGCCGAGGAACTGCGGGTGAAGGCTGGCAACAGAACAACAAATGCTGATCTCACTATCAGTTAGGGGCAAACAATCGATTGTGCGGTGATCACGTTGTAGATCCGCAACACTACTTGTACTCGTCCTCGTATTCCACAGCTGCAATCGACCGACGATCGACCACGGCTCCCTCGAAATCTGAAGCAACTCCGAACCTAGTCCCTGCTTCCTCTTCTTCCTCACAGAATTACAGAACTCAACAACAGGAAAAGCAGCAGCAGCAGCTCCTTCGCTTGTACGCTTCGGGTGTCTCCCTGAATCAACAACACATGTCTGTTCTGCGGCATCACTGGAAGAAGATGCTAGTGGCAACGAATAAGCATTGTGGAGAAAGCAGGATGAGGAGGAGAAAGGGAGAGTAATGGAGAGGAGGCCACGCAAGAAGAGGCGATTCTCATGCATTGAATTCTCTGCGAAATCAGGGTCGATAATGGCCGAAGCGATTGAACTAAGTGGTACAAGTCCAGAAGCTCGTCCACGAGAGAAACTCGGATCCCTAGTGCAATCGCTCCTGCATGATGCAAAATGCAAACCGTCGCCCTCTCGCTTTCTCTCTCTTTCTAGTGGTGCAAATGTGGGCGAGAGAAAACACAGTAGCGGTTTTTGCATTCCGCGTTCCCTCACCCTTTTAGTATCCAATCTTCGGAAACCTCAATGACTTTAGGGTTTATAAGAGTTGGCGCCAACTGATTTTTTTTTTGTTTTTTCGTGGCGAGATTTCGCAATCTTTTGGCCTCAAATTTTCAAATAACAAATATTCATTTGTAATTTTTTGTCTCTAAACAAGCAAAAAGCAATAATTTTTTTGGAAATGAATTTTCAGAGAAAATAACTTTTTGTTATATTTCAAGTTTATACCCAGGTTTTTTTTGTTTCTTTGGATTTTGTGATATAGTCACATTGGCAACCATCCACAAGAAGGATTAATTTCAGTGATGAGTAATCGAAACTGGTATATGGGGATTTTTTGGGAATTCTTCGTATGGTTGCCCTTGGATCATTCCAAAGACAATTTCAAAAATAACTATCTCATTTTCAAGCTTAATTATCTTTTTAATAATGATTTTTTATTAATTTTTAAATAACTATCTCCCACCTTTCTATATCTATCTCACTCACTCTTTTTCCTTATCCACCAACATAGATATGAAAAAACAAATTAACATGCATCTTTTCATGTCCATGAAATGTATATTAATTTAAATTAATTTAACATTGAAATAAATAATAATGAATTATTGAAAACCATAAGAAAGAAATAGTTAATTGTCATTGGTAGTGTATAATACATCATTGAAAAAACTTTTCCAAGAATTTTAACTTTGCTTTTGAATGATGAAAACTTACTATCATTAATAAAACAAAACACCCAACAAAGGGAGAAAAAATGGCACAAGATGGAAGGACTCATGTCCTAGCAAATGAAGAATCCTCCAATGAAGGCAGATCACGATGGAATAGCAACAAATCAAATATTTAAATTTCTCAAACATGATAATGATATCAAATAATGAAGAAAAAAAGAACCTAAAAAAAACATCTAGCCATAAAATCTTTCACCTATAGCAAACAATGCCTTTTAAAATAGAGGTCACCCACGCTCATTGCAATGTCACTAACATTCTTTCTTTGTTTATAAAATGAACACAAAATTGAAATAAAAGAACTTCCAATGCTTTTATTTATTCACACCATGTTAACACATTAATGAAAAAAACTTATCAACCTATTCATGTAGACACCCAAAAACCTCTATGGTTAAAAGGAGAAACATATTGACTAAATATCAATCATAATAAAAATTATCTTTAACCTAAGTTGTAATTGTTACAATAATCCCATGAGATAAAGTTACCACCAAAACCAAATATGTGCAACTGGGGTTAGTGATGATGACATCAAACAACATCCACCATTCATTAAAATCACACGTCAACCCATTGATGTGAAGACAAAGGCAAGTGACAGAAAAATATGGATATACCCACATAGAACCTGAAATTTTGCATCTTTTATAATAGACACAAAAACATCTCACATAACATCATGGGAAGTCCTTTTTTTCTTCACATAGCATCATGAAAAGTCGTTTTTTTTTACAATGGGCACAATAAAAAAAGGTGGATCACCATAAGATCCAAAGATTGGTTACAAATGCAATGTTTGAAAGGAAAATTAATAAAATATATATATATATATATATGTGAATAAAAACATAAGTTGCAATATATGGGTTGTTGGGTAAACATTATAAGTTAATTAATTTAAATATAAGGTACATTTTATTCAAATGACCAATTTAATTATGATATAAGATATGTAATAATTTGAAATAATGAATTATAATTAATATAGGGTGGTTTATATATATATATATATAATAAAATTAAATAATAATAAAATGATTAAAAATAGGTTGGATAATTATCTAATACCCCTTAAAAATGGTCATTTGACACACATAGATCCCAAACTTTATATTAAATGCCTTCCCCCCCCCAAGGATGCAATGTCATAAACCAAAGATTAAAAAAATAGAAAACCCAAATTGAATATGTAACATATTTTATATTAAATGTCTCCCAAGATGCAATGTCACAAACCAAAAGTTTAAAAATGAAAAAACCAAACTGAATATGTAACCTAGTGAATTTTGTTTTTAAAGCCAACCCAAAAAAGGATCATTGGACAAAGAGAAAACCATGCACTTACACCAAGTCTCACACAAGATCTTTGAATATTCTTCAATTAATTTATATTCATATATAAAAATAATGAGCTTAAAATTTTGTTAGACTCATAATTTGTTCAAATTCAAAAAATTTGAAACTTTGAAAAAAAAATCATTTCAATTTACTTTAATCATTAATCAAATAATATATTATAAAGAGAAAAGATTGATGATTTCTTTCAAGTTTGAATTTTGATCTATTTTTTAAATATGAATATTTCATGTTTAATCCATGTATTAATTTGTTCTAATTGTTATTATTCATTATTTATTATATATTTACAAATCAATCGCATCTTGGAATTCTAATGTCTTTTGTGAAGGTTAAAGCATTTTAGGTTTACATTTGGATGCAAAAATTTTAAATAGATATTTTTAAAACCTCAATACCATTTATAACAAATATAATCCTAATTATAATAACTTAATTGCAAAGTACCAATTTTAATGAAAATTTGTCCATGAAATTTTAACCATATGAAACGACTACCATTAAAAACATTCTTCCCCATCAAAGCTTTCCAATTTTTTTGAAGTCATGGAGATCAATCATATGAATTTAAACTTTTGTTCATTATTACATTATGTTACGATAATGTCGATGATTATGAATTTTTGAGATTGTAAAATGTTCTTCCATTAAAGATGTACTTGGGCTAAATATATTTTTAATCATTTGACAACAATAAATTGGATTTTCAAAATTAATAAAAAGATGTTGTAACACAAGGGTTTTTTTTTAACCTTTATAATTTATTTGTGTACATTACAATATAAAAGAAATTATGAATCAATTAAAAATTCATGATTTTTATTGAAAAAAATATTTTTCAAACCTAAATCATTTCTATGTGATTTGTACAATAATTCAAAATGAATGAAATCTTATTGACACAATATATAATTTTAGTTTTGCTTTAAATCCTACACATTATAATCTAAATTTAGTCAACAACTTAAGTTCTTAACATGCATTCAATTCCCCAAAAGATGTAGGTAATTTTGGTTAATTCAAACACCTTGACAAATGAAGGTTTGGATTGCATTGAATCAACCAATATACATGGATAGTTTTTACAAGTTTGAACACCCTAACAAATGAAAGTTTTGGAGTGTATTCAATTGATTAATAGATGTATGTAATTCTTGCAAACTTGAACACCCGCACAAATTAAGGTTTTGTAGTGCATTAAATTGGCCAATAAATGTAAATAATTCTTGTAACCTCGAACAATTGTTCAAATGAAGGTTTTGTAGTGCACTAAATTGACCAATAGATGCAGGTAATTCTTGCAAGCCTGAACAATCATTCAAATGAAGGTTTAGAGTGCACTCAATTGATCAATAAATGTAGGTAATTTTTGCAAGTTCAAACAATTATTCAAATGAAGGTTTTGGAGTGCACTCAATTACCCAATAAATGATAGTAATTCTTCCAACCTTGAACAATTCAATAAACTAAGGTTTTATAATGCACTCAATTGCCCAATAGATGTAGGTAATTCTTACAACCTCAAACAACTCGACAAATGAAAGTTTTGGAGTGCACTCAATTGGCCAATAGATGTAGGTAATTTTTGCAAGCTCGAACAATTGTTCAAATGAAGGTTTTCGAGTGCACTCCATTACCCAATAGATGTAGGTAATTCTTACAACCTCAAACAATTGTTCAAATGAAGGTTTTGTAGTGCACTCAACTGGCCAATAGATGTAGGTAATTTTTGCAAGCTCAAACAATTGTTCAAATGAAGGTTTTGGAGTGCACTCAATTGCCCAATAGATGGAGGTAATTCTTGCGACCTCGAACAATTATTCAAATAAAAGTTTTGGAATGCACTCAATTGCCTAATAGATGTAGGTCATTTTGGCAACTTCGAACACCATGATAAATCAAAATTTTTGGAGTGCATTCAATTGACCAATATATGCAAGTAATTCTTGCAATCTCAAACAATTTGACAAATTAAGGTTTTTGAATGCATTCAATTGCCCAATAATTGTAGGTAATTCTTGCAAACGCGAACAACTCGTCAAATGAAAGTTTTAGAGTGCACTCAATTGGCTAATAGATGTAAGTAATTTTTGCAAGCTCGAACAATTGTTCAAATTAAGGTTTTGGAGTGCACTTAATTGCCCAATAGATGTAGGTAATTCTTGCAAACTTGAACATCCCCACAAATCAAGGTTTTGGAATGCATTCAATTGGCCAATAGATGTAGGTAATTCTTGTAACCCTGAATAATTCCACAAATGAAGGTTTTGGAGTGCACTCAATTGGCCAATAGATGTAGGTAATTTTTACAAGCCCGAACAACTCGTCAAATGAAAGTTTTAGAGTGCACTCAATTGGCTAATAAATGTAGGTAATTTTTGCAAGCTTGAACAATTGTTCAAGAGGTTTTGGAGTGCACTTAATTACCTAATAGATGTAGGTAATTCTTCCAAACTGGAACAATTATTCAAATGAAGGTTTTGGAGTGCACTTAATTGGCCAATAGATGTAGGTAATTCTTGCAACCCCGAACAATTCGACAAATGAAAGTTTTGGAGTGCACTCAATTGCCCAATAGATGTAAGTAATTCTTGCAAGCTTGAACAATTTGACAAAATAAGGTTTTGGAGTGCACTCAATTGCCCAATAGATGTAGGTAATTTTTGTAAGTTCGAATAATTCTTCAAATCAAGGTTTTGGATTGCACTCAATTGTCCAATAGATGTAGGTAATTCTTGTAACCTTAAACATTCGTTCAAATGAAAGTTTTGGAGTGCACTCAATTGGCCAATAGATGTAGGTAATTTTTGCAACCTCGAACACTCGTTCAAATGAAGGTTTTAGAGTGCACTCAATTGGCCAATAAATGTAAGTAATTCTTGCAAACTTGAACAATTTTTCAAATGAAAGATTTCGAGTGCACTCAATTAGCTAACAAATGTAGGTAATTTTTGCAACCTTGAATAATCGTTTAAATGAAGGTTTTGGAATGCACTCAACTAGCCAATAGATGTAGGTAATTTTTGCAAGTTCAAACATAAAAACAAATCAAGGTTTTGGAGTGCATTCAATTGCCCAATGGATGTATGTAATTTTTGCAACTTCAAACACCATGACAAATCAAGGTTTTGGAGTGCACTCAATTGACCAATAGATGTAGGTAATTCTTGCAAACTCGAACACCATAACAAATCAAGGGTTTGGAGTGCACTCAATTGGCCAATAGATGTAGATAATTCTTGCAAGCTCGAACAATTCTTCAAATGAAGGTTTTGGAATGCACTCAATTAGCCAATAAATGTAGGTAATTCTTGTAACCTAGAACAATCGTTCAAATGAAGGTTTTGGAGTGCACTCAATTGGCCAATAGATGTAGGTAATTCTTGCAACCTCAAACAATCATTCAAATGAAGGTTTTGGAGTGCACTCAATTGGCCAATAGATGTAGGTAATTTTTGTAAATTAGAACACCTTAACAAATGTTTTCAAGTGCAGTCAATCGGCTAATAGATGTAGGTAATTTTTTCAAGCCATAACAACTTGACAAATCAAAGTTTTGGAATGCACTCAATTGGCCAATAGATGTAGACAATTTTTGTAAACTTGAACACCTTAATAGATTAAGCTCTTGAAGTGTAATCAATTGGCCAATAGATATAGGTAATTTTTGCAAACTTGAACACCCTGATAGATTAAGTTCTAAAAATGCATTCAATTTTCGAATAGATGTAGATAATTCTTTCATATCAATAATATTGACATATCATGGCCATGGCTTAAAATATCAAAAAAAAATTGTAAATAATTATAATTCATTAAATGGAGTACTCGTAAGTGACAACAATTAACCAAATTATTTGGCAACTTTTGGATCATGCATTCTTGGAAACACAACCATCAAAGGTTATTCAAATTTTGACCTTGGATGAAATTTTCCACAATATTTAGTGAGGCTTCTATTAAATCAAGTGACCTAAGGTTGTCAAACTCCTTTGAACCAATTTGGAAAAATGAAGGCAAATTTTCACATTTTAAAAAAGAAATGCCTTCTAAATCTTTCACTACCTATCACATCAAAAAAATTACAAACAATTGTCAACATCAATAAAAATAAAATTTCATTCAAATGCCATGTTTTTAATGAAAAAAATTACATCTCTTTAAATAAAATTAAAACTTATGGTTTCATTTCAAATTTTGACAAAATATATATACCATAGGATTGAATTAATAGGTGTTGCTCAAACCTAATTCTTTTGCAATAAATTGACTCATTATAACTTTTGTTGCGATATTTTGACCCATGTTTCGTAATTGTTCATGCATGTACAAACTACCATCTTCTGCCCATTTGATTAAAAATTTATCTTTCAAATTTTGTAATATAAGCATAAGGTTTGATGAATCATCTCCATTCCAATACACTCGACAAAATGTACTTTTTTTGAAACCGACAAAAAAACAAGCAATATCCAAAAACATGTCTTGATGTGGTCATAAGAAATTCGTAAAATTTTCCAAATCATTTCATTGTCAAAACTCCCTATTATATTTTGTCCACTTTTCAATTCATGCAATGCACCTTTCCATATTTCCAAATCATGAATATCACGCAAATAACAACCCAATACTTCAAGGCTTAAAGGGAAGCCCCCACAAGCTTTTATAATATCCATAGAAATGATTTTCAAATCATTTGTCACAAGATTTGCATGTTTGAATGCATGCAACATGAGAAGTTCCCTTGCTTTTTCTTCCTCCAATAATGCCATGTCTACTTTTGCGGACTCCTTTACATGATTTTTCAATATTTACTAATTTCGACAATTTACAAGTACTTTGCTCTTGCAATCTACATTAGTGGCATCCTTGTCAATAAGAAGTTGCAAGTCTTCAAGGTTTTTCATCATATCAACATCATCCACAACCACTAAAACTTTCTTTGATATCATGCATTGCTTGATTTCATCAAAGTGTTCATCAACATTTTCATCCTTGTGAAACTTTCTATCACACAAATCTTGTAAAAGTTTTTTTTGACATCATTGATGTCTCTTGATTTCACATTCTCCAAGAAGCTAGATTTTTCATATTAGTTGTGGAACAAATGATACATTTTTTTACTCAAAGTGGTCTTCCCAATCCCACCCATTCCAACCAATGCAACAATAGATTCAGTTTGTAACAAACTATATATGGCAATTTGCTTTATCTTCCAATGCCACTTCATAACATGGCAAATGTGGCATAGTTGGTGTATTTTTATCCTGTCAAAATTCACCAAAAAATCAATTTTATTTCAAATTATGGATAATACCCAATAAATTATGGCACACAATTTAAGTGAAATGATGTAATGTTTGCAATCAAATTAGATGTACGCAATTCCAAAAATTAAAACCAATGTTATTTACTTTCATCAACAATTTCAAACATTCCAATAATTTGGAATAACTTAAATGGTCCTTTGATGGTGGCTTGCAAATTGTCAAGTGATTAGCATCTTCGACTATGTAATAGTTATTGTTCGACAATCAAATAGTTGAAGCCGTTGGCACTAAAATTCCCTACACATGTGCAAAATTTATTTTAGTCGAAACTCTTTGATGTGATTGGATTTATGTTAATATACATGTTGTCAAATGTAATGTAGTAACCAAATGATAATTGGAACAATAATTTAGATTTTATGTTCAAACTATATAAATCAAATAAATTTGTAACATAACCTCATTTAATCCTGTTACAAACGAATTTAAAATAAAACTTCAAAGATGTTGATTTCAATTGACATTCTATTCACAATGAATTTGCAATTTATACTATGAATACATGTTGCAATGATTCGTGGACAAAGAAAGGAAATTTAAGACCAATTTCACAACTAACATTAGTAGTTTCAAAAGTTAAACCAATGCAAGTTTTGATAACACAAAAAATGTTCAACTATAGAACCTAGTTGGATAGTCAATATGTTTAGATGAAAGTCTTACCCAATTATTGTCAATAGGTGATCCTTCAGCAAATGCATAGATGTTAATATATTCGCAAATAGATTTGTTAAAGTCTATTGAAAGTTGTTCCATTTTTCGGTCGAAAGATTTCATATTTTTCAAAAGACCTAATTGGGTTTTATTTTTGGTGATTTGTTGATATTGCCACTTGAAATACTTTGATAGATCGTGGGTACTGTCGGCATGTGGTACATTATAAAACACCACACCTTTAAGATTTTTCAAAAATTTATCACAATAATTTTGTGTTTTAACATCCAAATTATTCATTTGCTTTTGATACACATGTTTGTGCATTTTAACCACCAAGCTTTTGAGGACAAGACCTCCGAAACTATAAGCGACCATTGCCACTGGTCTGTCCCAAAGAGTTTGATACCTACAAAATATTTCAAAATACACCAAAAATGCATCAACAACATTTTTATGGGGTCACAAAATTTCCATATGAATTTTGATTTGAAAATTTCACATTACAAAGTTGTAATTTTCAACAAGATCTTTCAAATGTCGTGTTGTACTCCTCGATCAAAGGTCATTGATCCATGTTCCTAGGTTTTAATGGTCAAGAATCAAATCGTGAATTTGATTCATGACCTTTCTTTTGACCATAACTTTCAATTCAAAACTCCAAATATTGCAAAGTGCAAATCCACTTTTAATATTTACACTTCAAGACCTTTACAATAATGTATTGGGGACTTAATTTATTATTTACATTTTTGTCCCAAAGATTCAAAACATTTTGAAACTGAAATTTTCAAAATGATTTTCATTTAAAAATGCTTAGGGTTCACTTCCATCCCACACTTGTGCAAGTGTGCATGAATCCTAGGATGTTTTTCCTTGGGTTGTCAATATTTGTTGGGTCCTAAAAGGCTATATTAAATGGGTTTGAAACCAGATGTTTAGAAAACATAATATGAAAAAGAATAAAACATCATTTGTAACAAACCTCAAGAATGAAAATAAAAACACAAGGAGAGGTGTTACAAGGCTTGTAACTGTTGTTGTAGTCTTACATGTTGCCTATCATTTACCACCTACCTTGTTGCAAGCCAACAAAAGTAATAAAAATGATTTAAGATCATGAAAAGGGGCATTGCAATGGATATTACTTTCATTAATTCATGTAGGTTACCACCTACCATCCTATTCATCTACAACAACAATGGTTGTTTTTTCAATCATGAAAAAACTATGTGTAGGAAGTACAAAGTCATTGTTGCAATAATGAATTATATTAGTTGCTATATAAACGTTATAAAATTAAGAATGTACATTTTGACATATATAGATTTTGTTGTAAAAATGTTGTAGTATAAAAGTTTTGTAGAATTAATATTTACCAAATGACCATATGTAAATTGCATTGTTTGGATCATGTGATTAATATTTTCTTACATGACATCCATAATAGGCTTTTGTGTGTTGAATTTTTTGGGAAGTTTTAATGTGTTATTTTTGGTCAACCTTGAATGCATGTACCAACAAATGAAGCTTTTGGGTTGCATCCAAGTAACCAATAAATGTATGACTAATTTTTGCAAATTCAAACACCCCCATATTAAATGAACTTTTGGAGTGCACTCGAATGTTCAATAGACATACATCTATTCTTGCAAGCTCAAACACCCCCACAAATGAAGCTCTTGGAGGGCATTCAATTGGTCAATAGATGCAGGTCATTATTACAAGCTCAAACAATTGGACAAGGCAAATGCAAACTATGTATACAATGTAGACAAAATATTATCACAATTTGACAAATTTCAACACTTGTCCATGTTTGATGCATGATGGTGTACATTTAGAATATATTTTTTTATGAAGGGTTCATTCACAATTTGAGTTCTAAAAAAAGGAATTAAAACTCCAACATTTCTGAGGGCTTCTTTTAAAAATAACAATTACATGGAAAAAAATTGAGTGAACAAAATTGAATAGCCCAAGATAAGATAATTCATGTGATGTTAGTGGTTTTTCACATGCATACATAATTCTGCATCAATATTTTGGTTTACAAGTACACATATGACATATGCTTCGAGCTAGAAATTTTGAGCTTAATGGATATAAACAACTAGCAAATTAGTAATGAGTCTTTTCCTTTGAGACCATTTGGTTCAAAATTTCAAGCCTTTGAAATTTTGATATGATTTGTTTTTTCATCAAGTCAATGAACACATACTTGCCTTAAACAAAACATGTTTTTCTTGTACAAAAAGTTTGAAACCAATTTGCATGAATTTTTACATTCCTTTTGATTATTCAAAAAATGAAGTTTAAACTAATTAATATATTTAATTTAAATATCTCAAAAACACATTTACATAATATCCAAAATAATTTTATTTTTTATTAATATACAATAATCCATTGCAATTGAATTATGATTTCAATAAAATCAAAATTTGAAGTTGGACTTTGAAATCCTTTAAAAGTTAAACATTCCTTTTTGGAACTTTCATTATGAATGAACCTTGAAAAGTTGCAATAAATGATGGTTTATATCCTAATTCATCATTATGTTATGGAATTGGTGCACATATTAATGATTTAATTGTTCAAAAAAATATTATTTTGATTTACAAGACTTTAAAAAATCATTATAATTATGATCAATTAATTGCAAAGTACCAATTTTAATGAAAAATTGTCCATGAAATTTTACCCATATAAAACAACAACCATTAAAAATAATCTTCCATGTTAAAATTTTCCAAATTTCTTGAAGTCATGGAAATCAATCATATGAATTTACATTTTTTTTTCATTATTACATTATGTTATGATAATGTTGATGATTATGAATTTTTGAGGTTTTAAAATGTTCTTCCATTAAATATGTACTTGGGCTAAATATATTTTTAATCATTTGACAACAATAAATTATATTTTTTAATTAATAAATTTTTTTGTCACGCAAGGGTTTTTTAAAAACCTTTATAAATTTATTGGTGTAAATTTACAATATAAAAGTGCAATTATGAATCAATTAAATATTCATGATTTTTATAACATATTTTAGTTTTCAAACCCAAATCATTTCTATGTGATCTATATAATAATTCAAAATAAATGAAATATTATTGACACAATATGTAATTTTAGTTTTGCTTTAGATACTCCACATCATAATCTACATTTAGTCAACAACTTAAGCTTTTAACATGCATTCAATTCCCCAAGAAATGTAAGTAATTTTTGCTAACTCAAACACCTTGACAAATGAAGGTTTGGAATGTATTAAATTGACCAATATATGTAGGTAATTCTTGCAACCTCAAACAATTTTTTAAATCAAGGTTTTGGAGTGCACTAAATTGGCCAATAGATGTAGGTAATTCTTGCAACTTCGAACACCCTCACAAATCAAGGTCTTGGAATGCATTCCATTGGCCAATAAATGTAGGTAATTCTTTCAAGCTTAAACAATTGTTCAAATCAAGGTCTTGGAATGCACACAATTGGTTAATTGATTTAGGTAATTTTTGCAAGCCTGAACACCCATTCAAATCAAGATTTTTGGAGTGCATTCAATTAACGAATAGATGTAATTCTTGCAATCTTGAACAATTGTTCAAATCAAGCTTTCGGAGTGCACTTAATTGCCTAATAGATGCAGGTAATTCTTGCAAGCTCGAACAATTGTCCAAATAAAGGTTTTTGAGTGCATTCAATTGGCCAATATATGTAGGTAATTCTTGTAAGCTCGAACACCTTAACAAATGAAGGCTTTGGAGTGTATTCAATTGGTCAATAGATGTAGGTAATTCTTGCAAGCTTGAACAATTGTCCAAATAAAGGTTTTTGAGTGCACTTCATTGGCCAATAGATGTAGGTAATTCTTGCAAGCTCGAACACCTTGACAAATGAAGGTTTTGGAGTGCATTTAATTGGCCAATAGATGTAGGTAATTCTTGCAACTTCGAACACCCCCATAAATTAAAATTTTGGATTGCACTCAATTGGCCAATAGATGTAGGTAATTTTTGCAACTTCGAACACCTTAACAAATAAAGGTTTTGGAGTGCACTCAATTGGCCAATAGATGTAGGTAATTCTTGTAAGTTCGAACAATTATCCAAATAAAGGTTTTGAAGTGCACTCAATTGGCCAATAGATGTAGGTAATGCTTGTGAACTTGAACATTTTGACAAATAAAGGTTTTGGAGTGCATTCAATTGGCCCATAGATGTAAGTATTTCTTGTAAACAAAAACACCCCAACAAATTAAGGTTTTGGAGTGCATTTAATTAATTAATAGATGTAGGTAATTCTTGCAACCTTGAACGCCTTAACAAATGAAAGTTTTGGAGTGCACTCAATTGGCCAATAGATGTAGGTAACGCTTGCACATTTAAACAATTGTTCAAATCAAGCTTTTGGAGTGCATTCAATTGACCGATAGATGTAGGTAATTATTGCAAACTCGAACAATTGTTCAGATAAGGGTTTTCAAGTGCACTCAATTGGCTAATAGATGTAGGTAATTTTTTCAACTTTGAACACCTTGACAAATGAAGGTTTTGGAGTGCACTTAATTGGCCAATAGATGTAGGTAATTCTTGCAAGCTCGAGCAATCGTTCAAATAAAAGTTTTTGAGTGCACTCAATTGACCAATAGATGTAGGTAATGTTTGTAAACTCGAACACCTTGACAAATGAAGGTTTTGGAGTGCACTTAATTGGCCAATAGATGTAGGTAATTCTTGCAAGCTCGAACAATCGTTCAAATAAAGGTTTTTGAGTGCACTCAATTGACCAATAGATGTAGGTCATACTTGCAAACTTGAACAATTGTTCAAATCAAGCTTTTGGAGTGCACTTAATTGCCTAATAGATGTAGGTAATTTTTGCAAGCTCGAACAATCGTTCAAATAAAGGTTTTTGAGTGCACTCAATTGACCAATAGATGTAAGTAATGTTTGTAAACTTGAACACCTTGACAAATGAAGGTTTTGGAGTGCATTTAATTGGCCAATAGATGTAGGTAATTCTTGCAAACTTGAACAATCGTTCAAATTAAGGTTTGGGAGTGCACTCAATTGACCAATAGATGTAGGTAATGCTTCCAAATTCGAACATCTTGATAAATGAAGGTTTTGGAGTGCACTCAATTGCCCAATAGATGTAGGTAATTTTTGCAAACCCCAACACCCGTTCAAATTAAGGTTTAGGAGTGCATTCAATTGGTTAATAAATGTAGGTAATTTTTTCAAGCTTGAATAATCATGCAAATCAAGGTATTGGAGTGCACTAAATTGCCTAATAAATGTAGGTAATTTTTTCAAGCTTGAACAATCGTGCAAATCAAGGTATTGGAGTGCACTTAATTGCCCAATAGATGTAGGTAATTTTTTCAAACTTGAACAATTATGCAAATAAAGGTTTTGGAGTGCACTCAATTGGCCAATAGATGTCGGTAATTCTTGTAAATTCAAACACCTTGACAAATGAAGGTTTTGAAGTGCACTCAATTGTCCAATAGATGTAGGTAATTTTTGCAAGCTCGAACAATCATTTAAATAAAGGTTTTGGAGTGCACCCAATTGGCCAATAGATGTAGGTAATACTTCCAAGCTTGAACATGTTGATAAATGAAAGTTTTGGAGTGCACTCAATTGACCAATAGATGTAGGTAATTTTTGCAAATTCGAGCAATTGTCCAAATAAAGGTTTTTGAGTGCATTCAATTGGCTAATAGATGTAGGTAATTTTTGCAAGCTCGAATAATTGTTCAAATCAAGCTTTTGGAGTGCACTCAATTACCCAATAGATGTAGGTAATGTTTTCAAGCTCGAACAATTGTGCAAAACAAGGTTTTGAAGTGCACTCAATTGTCCAATAAATGTAGGTAATTCTTGCAAGCTCGAACAATTGTGCAAATGAAGGTTTTGGAGTGCACTCAATTGACCAATAGATGAAGGTAATTCTTGCAAATTCGAACAATCGTACAAATAAAGGGTTTTGAGTGCATTCAATTGGCTAATAGATGTAGGTAATTTTTGCAAGCTCGAACAATTGTTCAAATGAAGGTTTTGGAGTGCATTCAATTGCCCAATAGATGTAGGTAATTCTTGTAAGCTTGAACAATTGTGCAAAAAAAGGTTTTGGAGTGCATTCAATTGCCCAATAGATTTAGGTAATTCTTGCAAGCTTGACTGATTGTGCAAATGAAGGTTTTGGAGTGCACTCAAATGCCAAATAGATTTAGGTGATGCTTGCAAACTCAAATAATTGTTCAAATGAAGGTTTTGGAGTGCATTCAATTGGCCAATAGATGTAGGTAATTCTTGCAACTTTGGACACCCCAATAAACCAAGGTATTGGAGTGCATTCAATTGCCCAATAGATGTAGGTAATTTTTGTAAGCTTGAACAATTATTCAAATAAAGGTTTTGGAGTGCACTTAATTGCCCAATAGATGTAGGTAATTTTTGTAAGCTTGAACAATTAATCAAAGAAAGGGTTTTGAGTGCACTCAATTGGCGAATAGATTTAGGTAATTCTTGTAAGCTCGAACAGTCATTTAAATAAAGGGTTTGGAGTGCATTCAATTGGCCAATAGATGTAGGTAATTCTTGTAAACTTGAACACTTCGATAAATTAAATTCTTGAAGTGCAGTCAATTGGCCAATGGATGTAGGTAATTTTTGTAAACTTGAACACCCTGATAGATTAAGCTCTTGAAGTGCATTCAATTGGGCAATAGATGTAGGTAATGCTTGCAAGCTTGAACACCCTGATAGATTAAGTTCTAAAAGTGCATTCAATTTGCTAATAGATGTAGATAATTCTTTCATATCAATAGATCTTGACGTATCAAGGCCATGATTTGAAATATCTAAAGAAAATTGTAGATAATTACATTTTGTTAAATGGAGTACTTGTAAGTGACAACAACTAAACAAATTATTTGGCAACTTTTGGATCATGCATTCTTGGAGACACAACCATCGAAGGTTATTCAAATCTTTTCCTTGGATGAAATTTTCCACTGTATTTGGTGAAGCTTTTGTTAGGTCAAGTAACCTAAGGTTGTGAAACTCCTTTGAGTCATTTTGGAAAAATGAAGACAAAACTTCACATTCATTAAAAGAAATGCCTTCTAAATTTTTCGCCACCTATCACATCAAACAAATTACAAATAATTGTCAACATCAATAAAAATAAATTTTCATTCTAATGCCATGTTTTTGATGAAAAAATATTACATTTCCTTAAATAAAGTTAAAACTTATGGTTTCATTTGGAATTTTGACAAAATATATATACCATAAGATTGAATTAGCAAATGTTGCTCAAACCTGATTCTTTTGCAAAGATATATTTGGTTTCCATATAAATCGACTCATTGTAAGTTCCGTTGCAATATTTCGACCCATGTCTCGTAATTGTTCATGCATATACAAGTCATCATCTTTTGCCCATTTGATTAAAGATCTATCTTTCAAGTTTTGTAATATGATCGATGAATCATCTCCATTCGAATACACTCGACAAAACATACTTTTTTTGAAACCGGCAAAAAAACAAACAATATCCAAAAACACGTCTTGATGTGTTTTAATCAAGTGGTCATAAGAAATTCGCAAAGTTTTCCAAATCATTTCATCGTCAGAGCCCCCTGTTATATTTTGCCCACCTTTCAATTCGTGTAATGCACCTTCCCATATTTTCAAATCATAAATATCACACAAATAACAACCTAATATTTCAAGGCTTAAAGGGAGGCCCCCGCAAGCTTTTATAATTTCCATAGAAATGTTTTCGAAATCATTTATCACATGATTTCCATGTTTGAATGCATGGAACATGAAAAGTTCCTTTGCTTGTTCATACTCCAAGAATGCCATGTCTACTTTTGTGGACTCCCTCACATGATTTTTCAATGCCGATTTCGACAATTTACAAGTATTTTGCTTCTGCAATTTACATTAGTGGTGTGTTTTTCAATAAGGAGTTGCAAGTCTCCAAGGTCCTTTGTCTTACCAACATCATCCACAACCACTAAAACTTTCTTTGATATCATGCATTGCTTGATTTCACCAAGGTATTCATCAACATTTTCATGTTTGTGTAATTTTCTATCACACAAATCTTGTAGAAGTTTTTTTTTGACATCATTGATATTTTTTAATTTCACATCCTCCAAGAAGCTTGATTTTTCATATTGGTTGTGGAACAAATGATACACTTTTTTACTCAAAATGGTCTTCCCAATCCCACCCATTCCAACCAATGCAACAATAGATTCCTTTTGTAACAAACTGTTTATGGCATTTGCTTTATCTTCCAACATCACCTCATAATGTGGCAAAGGTGGCATAGTTGGTGTATTTTTTTCCTGTCAAAGTTCACCAAAAAAATAAATTTTATTTCAAATAATGGATAATACTTTAAAATTTGTGGCATGCAATTTAAGTGAAATGATGTAATGTTTGTAATCAAATTAGATGAACGTACACAATTCCAAAAATTAAAACCAATGTTATTTACCTTCATAAAAATTTTCAAACATTCCAATAGTTTGGAATAGCTTAAATGGTCCTTTGATGGTGGCTTGCAAATTGTCAAGTGATTAGCATCTTCGACTTTGCAATAATTATTATCTGACAGTTGAATAGCTGAAGGCATTGGCACTAAAATTCCCTATACATGTGCAAAAGTCATTTTAGTTGAAACTCCTTGATGTGATTGGATTTATCTTAATACACAAGTTGTCAAATGTAATGTAGTAACCAAATGATGATTGGAACAATAATTTAAATTTTATGTTCAAACTATATATATCAAATAAATTTGTAACATAATTTCATTTACCTTGTTACAAATGAATTTAAAATAAAACTACAAAGGTGTTTATTTCAATTGACATTCTATTCATAATGAATTTGCAATTTTTACTATGAATACATGTTGCAATGGATTTGTGAACACAGAAGGGAAAACTTATGACCAATTTCACAACTAACGTTAATAGTTTCAAAAGTTAAACCAACACAAGTTTTTGTAACATAAAAAATGTTCAACTATGGAACCTAGTTGGATAGTCAATATGTTTAGATGAAAATCTTACCCATTCATTGTCAATAGGTAATCCTTCAACAAATGCATAGATGTTGATGTTTTTACAAATAGATTTGATAAAGTCAATTGAAAGTTGCTCCATTTTTTGGTTGAAAGATTTCATATTTTTCAAAAGACCCAATGAGGTTGTATCCTTGGCAATTTGTTGACATTGCCACTTGAAATACTTTGGTAGATCTTGGGTACCACCGGCATGTGGTACACTATAAAACACCACACCTTTAAGATTTTTCAAAAATTTCTCACAACAATTTTGTGCTTAAACATCCAAATTATTCATTTGCTTTTGATACACATGTTTGCGCATTTCAACCACCAAGCTTTTGAGGACAAGACCTCCGAAACTATAACCGATCATTGCCACTGGTCCGTCCCAAAGAACTTCATACCTATAAAATATTTCAAAATACACCAAAAATGCATTAACAACATTTTTAATGGTAATGTACATGCACAAATAGTCAAAACATCATATATTGTATTTGGTGCAATTTGTCCATTAACACAACAACCTAAGCCATAAATCCATAGCACATTTGTTTGTAAGTTTTTTTTCATTTTACATTTTCTTTTAAAAGTTTACCTATAAAATGTTCCAATCACATGTGGGTAAATAAGTTATTATGCACAAGCATGCATGCATTTAATTCCAAGTGTTAATGTATAGATAAGTTTTTATGTGTTACATTGACAGTTTATTCAAAAGGTACAATGTAGGAAATTGGAAGTAAGATTTTTTTTTTGAGATTAAATATAGGTCCAAAGTGGATTTAAATTCAATAAATTATATAGGTAATTGAATTTAGTTTGAGTGCCAAAGATGAAACTTCAAAAAATTCCCATTACGAATTGTCACTACAACCAAATTGGATTCCCACAACTTGATAATGTGAACATAAACTTTGTTAATAATTCATTTCAACATGAGAATTAACACCAAAGTCCCATTTCATGTTCTCTTCAATGGATTTGAAAGTTCCAAAATGTTCAAGATTTGGTGTGTACCACAATAATGCTCCAAACAAACAATTTATTCAAAGATGTCAAAATGCAATGAATTATCTTTAATTGAAACACACAATGAAAAATAAAATGCCCATAAATAAGGAAATTATCACACCTTGAATTTATAACCAAGCTTTGAATGAGGTTTCGGTCAATTTCAGTCACATCATTGTGGACACTTGCCACAACATTAGAATCATATGATAGTGACAAAATTTTGACATTGTCATTCAAGTCCTTTGGGATCCACATTTGTGGCCAACATATGCATTCTTCTTTACCAT
>Ga0116231_10007817_pt1 | contig 19246 bp, 11 predicted proteins | sample S1TSphgellanicum_2_FD_89695 | JGI IMG/M metagenome (GOLD analysis project Ga0116231, IMG submission 89695) | Host-associated microbial communities from peat moss isolated from Minnesota, USA - S1T2_Fd - Sphagnum magellanicum MG | ecosystem: Host-associated > Plants > Peat moss > Unclassified...
AAAGAATGGTTTAAGTTTAATAGGTTTTGTTTTGTATAACCAAAGGGGGGGGGGGGTAAATTATGTGATGGGTGACTAACCAAAACTCCAAGTGTTGTTGCAACCATATGTAGTTGAAATCTTCAAGAAAATAACATATGCTCATGGGTCACCCAATGTTGCAACCATGTAGATCCCAACTGAAAGAATATAAAACCATATGCCATAATAAAAAACAATAAATTCAAGGGTTTGTAACAAAAATCTACAATTGTAAAGTATATTTAAAATAACAATTTGAATATCTTATTGAAGTCTTGTTACATAAATTGAGCACTTGGTGTGCTACCAAATATTTCTATTTCTTTGCAACATATCAAGAGACATTGAAAGAACATGATATGAGATGATAACAAATGCATATGAAGTGGAAGAAGAATATTACATCATAAGGTTTTGTGACAACACCATCATTTTATTCTATGGGCCTTGAGATTATAAGGATAGGTTGCTTAAGCATTTGCACCTTTCCATATGCCTTCAACACTCATCAAGCCCTTTGAAAACATAAAGCCACCCAATTCTTTAAAAAATTGAAGGTAGATAGATCATTTCCCACAACATGTGCATTTGTGTTCATGAACATCTATAATTAGTGATATTGCTTTTAGACCAGAACCAAAGAACCTACTATATCATTTTGTAAAACCAATGGACAAATCAAAACATAACAGAAAAGGACACAACATAAACATTAACTTGTTGATCAAACATGTAAGTTAAGAAGGCACTTGAAGTAGACATCTGGATACCACATGCATAATACATAATTGTAACCTCATATTGAAGTTTTGTTGGGGCAAACATGTATATATAACTTATACATATCCTGAGACATTAAGAGAATGGGATGAGATCTGATAACCAATGCATATGAAATGGAAAAAAAATATTATATCATAATATTATGTGACAACGCCATCATTTTATTTTGTGGGCCCTAGGATAAGGATAGGTTGTTTAAGCACCTACACCCTTCCATATGCCTTCAACATTCATTATAACCTTTAAAAACATAAAGCCACCCAAAAACATTGTAAATTGAAGGCAGATAGATCATTTCCCATAACCTACAATTCTTTTGTTCATGAACATTTACAATTGTTGATGTTGCCTAAACTAGAACCAACCAACCTGATGTATCATCATGTAAACTAGTGGAAAAATCAACAAATAGTAGAAAAGGACACAACATTACCATTAACTTATTGATCAAACATGTGGAAGTTAACAAGGCACTTGAAAAATAAATTTGGATAACACATGCATACTACATAATTAAACTTCATATTGAAGTTATGTTGCGGCAAACATATATATATAGATAATTTATACATATCACAAGACACTAAGAAAGTGGGATAAGATCTGATAACATATGCATATGAAGTGGAAGAAGGATATTACATCATAAGGCTATGTGACATCACCATCATTTTATTTTGTGGGCTCTAGAATAAAGAGAGGTCATCTAAACACCTGCACCTTTCCATACGCTAGCTTAACATAAAGCCACCCAAAAAAATGTAAATTGAAGGTAGATAGATCATCTCCCATAACCTGCATTTCTGTTCATGAACATTTACAATTGGTGATGTTAGCAATTACATAAATCAAAACCAAAAAGCCTAATGTATCATCCTATAGAACCAGTGGACAAATCGGCACATAGCAGAAAAGGACACTTCATCAACAAGTTACATGGGAGTGAACAAGGCACTGAGGCATTGTACCACATGCATAGTTGTTAAGCTTGAAGCATTATAGTTTTGCTTAGGCAAGTTGGTGCCACATGCTTAACCACAAATCTTGTAGGCCATATGAAATTCTTGATTGCAAGTAGAGTCTTCACTCAATAAATTACCATCACCTGCAATTTTCCTTCTTTCTAGAATTAGTTTATCAGACAAGTTCATTAATTATTTTAAATTATCATAGATTATTCATTAAGACAAATAACATATTGGTGCATATATATGTGATGGAAAGTTAATATTAGGGAGCTACTCACAAATACTAAAATTTCAAAAACTATGTCAATTGACCTAAACTACACAGAGTCAAGTGCATAAACAACATCACATTAGAAGATTACAAATTAAAGGAAATAGATGTGGTAAGACCCTCACACCTCTTTTAGCCAAATTCATTTTAAACATTGTAGCTTAGTCATTTGTGTGTAATATACTTTAAACCATAAAACCTCACAATGCAAAAGCCTGGTCATTTGTGTGGCATAAACCCAAAACCCTAAAACCTCAAAAGGCAAAAGCTTGTGTACAGACATTGAATAACAACATTGAAAAGGCATTATTAGCGAATGTTACAAAATTCTAAAAAACTCTTCATAACCCATAACAAATCAACTAGAGAAATAATAACTTACCTTTGTATGGAGCTTTGAAGTTGGTTAAGCAAAACACTACGCATCAAGCCATTGAAATAGAATCTGCTTTTTTTGCCCTAAAACTTTAATGCTAGTTGTGCAGTAGTTCACATAAACATATTGAAATAGTTGCGCAATCAAGCCACAAAGTGTTCCTGACTAAGCCTACACATTAAGGCACCAAAACATCGCACAAAGAAACCCATATCAACATTGCAAGAAGATTTAATGCAAGTTGTGCAATGTCTTTGCAATAACACATCAAAACAAAACTTCAACAACAAACAATAAAACCTAAAATGCTTGTTCCGTAGGGTTTCGGCACAAAGGCGCCACCACATTGTGCATAAAAATCAATTTTGACGCAAAGCTTCGACTTTCATTGTGAAGTGGTTCCTTCCACATTAGGTCATTGAAACACATTAGTCGAGCGTTAAGCAAAATCTATAGCCTAAAAATATATCCTAGTATAATAGCCTACACGTGGGTTCTTTAAACCCCATAAAATAAACTATGATGTCATCATCTCCTACCTATAAACTTTTCACAAAAGTCATTTTTTTATATAAAATAATTTATGGTGGCTTTGTAGTACCTCCTAGGCTACAATATTTGAGAACAAAATTGTAGTAATTCCCAAAAATGTAGTAGTGAGGGACTTTGCCATTTTTGTTAAATTCTAGCCTACCCAAAAGTCCATAAAACTTTTATCTTACATTCAAATGACTTGTAAACTCTTATTTTAAATTGTTAATTACATTTTTGAGTTTGGGGGGGGGGGGGAATGTATATGCTTGTAAATTCAACATATGTTGAGTCAATTTGTACCTTTTTTATGTACTATAACATTGTAACTTGTCTACGTGGAAAAGTCCCCCATTTGGTGAAAAAATTCAATTAAAAAAAATTTCAAAGTTGTATCAAAATAAATTTTATAACAATCACATAAATGAGTCCTTTTTCATAAAAAATTAATAAGAAATCAACTTGAAACAAATTTTTGCATGGGTGCAGAAAAGCTGCCTTTGCAATGCCCAAAAATGGACACTCTAGCTTGCAAACATTTGTTTGGACTCCTGGTTTCTTATTGAATAATATGGTTTGAATAGTGTTGGTTGATTGAATAATATTAATGTTACTACCCCACTCATGAGATATTTTAACATCTTTCAACTAAGGAAAACCTAGTAACATTGAATAGCTAGAATCAAGAACATTATTTTATATGACAATAAATGTAATTATATAAGGTATGCCATGAATATGCATTTTCAGGTCAAACCTAGTAACAACAATCGTTTGATTTGCCATATGAAGGTTATTATAGGGTGTTGGATTAAGTTTAAACAATCCTAATTATATTCATAATTTTTTTGTAATAATGTTAATTCCAAAACCACTATAAAAAAGAACATCATCTATGAAATTCTTGCCTATTCAAACTTGTATGATCGTCATTTGATGATCAATGACTATACTAACCACTAATGGTTCAAGTAAGATTGGTTTAAAGGTATCAATTTTGCCAACTCTACTAGTTCCAAAATATATCATTTGATGTCAGGTAAAACTTTATTAATTGTCTCAAGTTTAGAGTATAAATGGTCAATTTGGATGAATATGAAAAATACACTTATATCATCCATTTTTAGTGGCATCCAAAAATAAATGAAAATATAATTGTTTCTATGATTTGGAAAGTGGTTCATAGGCCATTGGACACCACATGGCATCTTTTAAACTTGATTTGTGACTATAAATCCTAGTTACAAATGCACATGTAATTAAAGGTGAAAAATAAAGAGTTGGCCAATGAAATTGTTGGATTTAATGGTCTAATTGTTTTCCTTTCACTTTTTTCAATGAATTAACCATTAAATGTGTAATAGGGTTTGGTGGGTTTGTGAAAATTAATGGTAGAAATAAGGTTACGTAATAGATAATATGTATGTGGTTAAGTAATAAATATTTTATCATGTTGATATTTCATAGTGTTTCTTAATTAGTTAATTAATTAGGTAGGTTAGGTAATAGGTTTTAGGTAGTATGAAGTAGGCTCATTGTAATAGGTATTTCATTGTGTTGAATGAAATAATGTTATGTTTAATTAATTAATTAGGTTAGGTAATTAATCAACTACTAAGTTGTAAATTGTAAGGTACTAAGTAGTAGGCAATATGTATGTGGGTTAAGTAGTAGGTATTTTATCATGTCGATATGTGATAATGTTTTTGTATTAATTATTTAATTAATTAGGTACGCTATGCAAAATTAATCTATTAAGTAGGCAATAAGTAGGATAAGTAGTAGGTCGTAAGTGCTAGTAGGTCATATGTATGTGGGTTAAGTAATAGGTATTTTATTATACTGATATATGTATTTTTAAATTAATTATTTAATTAAATAATCAATGTAATTTGTTAAATACTGAATAAACTAGGTAGTAGGAGTAATTTATGACTCATTTATAAACATTATATAGTGAATAAGTTATATATCATACATCTAAACTACATTTTGTTGATATAATTATGATCTATTATAAGCAAAATTGTAAAATATAATTTAAAAAATCAAATAGAGGTTTGAAATGTGAAAAAACATAATTTATTTTTTCATAAATTTTCTATCATAATTTTAAGTAAAACTTAAAATATTATATGTGCAAACATAATAAAATTCATATTTCCATAAAACTAATTAATTATATGGCATTAATTAATATTTTAAAATTAAAATTTATTATTAAAATTTATCTTTTATATCAGAAATAATATATTTAATAAAAAGAACTTTTATTATATTTTTATTATAATTTATTTATGATCCATTTATAAATATTATATATGAATAAATATATCACACATTTAAATTAAATTATATTGGTAAAATTATGATACACCAAGAAAAAACTTGTATAATATAATTTTCAGAATCAAATGAAGGTTTATTTATGTATACATGAAATATATTTATTTGGTTATTATGTGGTGTCAAAGCTAGAATGTTGATTGAATATTTCTTATCTATGTAGCCAACTTAAACTAAGTGCCTACTAGGTGAGCTTAAATAAACACAATAGTTGGCCTACTTAACAACTTAAAGTAGCTTTTTAAATTTACCCTATGTAATGACACATGTCAACATGGTACAAGTTGAGTTTAATGAAATTAAAAAAATACAATTTATTTAATAATAATAACATTTAAATAAATATAAATAATGCGACTACATTAGTGAGTCGTAAAATCAATTATAAAACGACGATGCCACATAAACTAGTTTGGATGAATGAAAAGTTCATGTAAGTCGCATCATTATGCGATTGCCATTGTAACTTAGTGCCAACTTTTGTGACTAGAATTTTATGCGACTTGTCCAAGGCAATTAGGCATGTAGTAAGTCACATGTGGTAATTACAATTAAAAATTACTCACTAATTTAGTCATTTATTTGCAAATTCCTTGTAGTGTGATATCTTTTAAAATTTGTTCCAAAATCTTTTTTGGTGTTGCCGGATGGAATGATAAATCTCTTGGATGATTATTTCCAACATGTTGAGTTGTGTTCAAAGTTCTAGATAGTCCAACTTAGTTTGATTATAAGGATTTAGTGATATTGGTTTTTGTTTGTATACCTTCATCACCACATTCTAGTTCTCTTACAATGTTAACAAATGAATCAAGCAATCGTTCCTCCATTTGCCAATTAGCTACTTTTTTAGCTTTAATCAATTTTTAGTCCTTGAACACTTATTCTTCTAGTGCTTTGCTACACGTGGTTACATCAACTACTACATTAACAAATACAATATTTGTTTAAAGAGGTTTAAATGTTATTGTAGCGATGTTGAATAGTTTAACCTAAAAGATGTTATGGACCTTAGTTTTTTTGGGATAGTTTCCAAATTGGTGAATAATACTGGAACAAATGATACAAGGGTAATATAAAGGCTTAATAGGTTTAACAAGTTGTGCAATGATCCTTGTTATTGATTCAAATGGTTTAGTTGCAATAGTTGGTACTATTAATATTTCTCTTTTCTAGTTGTGACATGTTTAAATGCTATGACCTATTTTAACACAACTAGTACAAATTAACGATGACTTGGCTAAGATATTATTAACAATTACTTGGGTTGTTGTATTAATCTTTGTTGCAACTAATATGACATTATAGTTTATAGTAAATGGTCCATTTTCCTTATAGACTATTGTAGCTTCTTTATGTTCTATTAATACATGCAGTTTCTAGACACACATATGGCAAAACACCTACTTGAAAATAGTGGTCAAAAAGACATATGTTGCCTTAACTTGTAAGCAATTCATTAACTTGAATAGGCATTCATAGTAAAACTCCACACATTCAATAGTTTACTATTGAATGTTTTGTAATTACATATAGACTTCCTTGTCATTTTTCATGGTTTGGAACCGTTTGCCAAAAACTTCTCCAATTTTTCAAACGTAAAACTTGGATGAACTTGAACAAAATTTTCATCCCCATTCAAAGATATTGTTTTTGAGAATGAAACCAAATAGGTTGATAATATCAACTTCCATAATTTCACCATTAGTTTTATTGGCCTTCTTGAATACTTTAACGTGAGCATCAAGGTCAATGAACTTTAACATAAGTTGGGTATTGCAACTTTCTATCGGGTAGCTTATTCACTTGCTCTTGTATAAATCATGCACAATTGGTGGATACAATGGCGACATAAACATGTGTGAATGGGGGTGCTAACCATCCAAATGATTTAACATGTGGATTAAATGGTGGTCCTTCAGGTGGATATCTTATGGGCAAACCTCTTACAAGCGAATTTCAAGGTGGTCCCCCATTTGGAAGATGATGAGAAAATTTTCCTCTTGGAATATGTGTTGACAAATTATCATTGGTTCAATGCATCTTGTTAACAACCAATGCATTGGTTGTCATCAAAGTTGTCACCTATTGTGGAACAAGTCTTCTATCCTTGCTGATGATTAACGAAACCACTCTAATAACTTGGACACCAATAGTATGTGGGGTTTGTATTGGTGTTAATGATGATAGGTTGTTTTAATATCATATAGACATATTTAAATACATAACTTGTGATACTCCTAAAAATTAAAGGGTTAAATCTTATTGTTCCAATATTATATGTCAGATATAAGTTAGGATCTAGGGGAATGTAAGGTGGTATGATATTGTTTCACATGGGGTATGTAGATGTAGGAAAAACATTGGTTTGACTTGGTACAAAAGGTGTAACATGTGGTTGCCAAGTTAGTTGATAATTAGTTAATACTACATGTGACCAAGGCCTGGATACATGACTACTTGAGTTCCTTGCACATGTACATTGAATAATCCAATTGTGGTATTTAAGATTGTAAGTTGACGAACATTCATCACCTCATCCCTCAAAAGTTGTTTTAGTTTATCATCAATAAAGGGCAGTGTTTGAATTCATGTCCCACTTGTTGACAATATGTACAACTTACATTTTCAACACTAGGATTCCCTCCTAAAACCATTGTGTTCTAATGAACATGTAACCTTTCACCTTGACCAAGAATTGGTTTGGTTGACCATGTAATGTTTTGGTGTATTGGCCTTTGTTCAATAGTAGTTGCTACTATTTGAACCTTTGTTAGTTCCAAATGAAATATTGAAATTGATTAGTTGGAAGGCCTTTGATCGATGTGACAAAGTTGTACACCAAGTAAGATTTCTTGTAATTATTCTTGACATTTCATGAAATCACCAAGTGATACATTAGGTGATTTCATGAAATGCAATATATTTAACAATGGATATGTTAATGGTTGCAATCAAGTTGATCTATTTAATGGTTGCATTTCAATAATGCAATCTATTTAATAAATCTAAGACAAATTTGGATTGATTCCACCCAATAGTCAAAGATTAGCAATGGATTTCCCTTACAAATAAGACATCCAAATTTTAAAAGCTTTGCACTAGCTTTAACCTTTCCCTTATTATTTCCAAATATAATAAAACAGCACCTTAAAATTTTAAGAAACTAAAACCACAACTGAAACTAAATTTGCACACAAAACAATCCAAGTTATTTAAACAAACCTAATTCAAACCATGGATTGTAAATGTTGATGCTTACAATAATTCCTGTTCATTGTGTCGTTGCCAAATGTTAAAAGGATTTTTTGATTTCTCCCACTAGTTTTCAAATTTACGACACAATTTTCTCAAGAAACTACAATACAAGTTTTTAAAAATAATTCCTAGATTTTTGTTACAACCACCATGTTTGGTGCAAATGAATTTCAAGATTGTAAAACTTAAAGAAATCATAAGAAATATTCAAAAATTGTTTTGCAATATATCTTCCAAAATCCTTCAAAGAAAACTCAGAATGTAGTTATGAATGATGATATTCAAAACAAAACAACCTTCCAAAGATAATTCAAAAAATGATGAAAAAACAAAAGATTAAAATCATGTTCTAAGGTGATAGAAGAATACATGTCCATGTATTTCCAACATGTAAGAGATGATCTGATATCGTATGATATGTTATGTCCTTTCTACTATTATAGTCTTTAAATAGGTTTAAAAGTCTCTAACTATAACTAGTCAGTATAAATAGTTAGGAAAATTCAAAAACTTTGTACCAGAGTAGCATGTTCATCAATTAACTTGTTCTCATGTTCACTAGTCGAATAATACCACCAGTTCATTTGTTCATAGAGAAAACAGGGTAACAATGATCCTCATATTTGTCAACTACATCTTTTGATTACCATTTCATTGTCCATTGTCTTGTTTGGATCTAGTTCCCAATACAAATGATTAAGAATGAGATGAAAAAGAAACACCTGGCAATGCATGAACTATGGGAATTGTCAACTAATGTGCATCAATGAATTTGAATTTTGGCGAAAGAGCCTTCCAAAATGTCATCACAAGGCTGCATCCCAATGTTTACTCTTGAGAATATCAAAGAACCTATACATTTGGAAGGCAGTTGAAACATTTGGTGTTCAATTAGTTAATAAATAAATTTTGATGAAAATTTATTTGATTTCAATGTGCACATCATATGTTGAGTGTATGAATTACATCACATAATCATAGAATGACACTGCATCTTTACTTATATTAGAACAAGAGTTTCAATGCATGTAAAAAGGATATGAATTCAATTTTCATGTCAATAATCTCTAAAAATGCACACTTTTTTTTCCCCTCTACATGTTGAAAATGAACAATTTCCTACCAAAACTAATATAAAATCATCATTTACATTATCCTTGAGTATAATACATCCAAAGAAGTAAGGTCACCTCTAACACAACATCATTCAACTACCTTCCTTTCTTTGGAGCACAAATATGATTAATTTCAACGCCACATTTGTTAGTTTCTAGTCCATCTTTGAACTTTTTACATGCTCTTTTGGAATTCCATTTTTTCACATTGTGGTCATAACCTTCAGAATGGTAATATAACAGAGGCTTACAGAGAGAGCAGGTAGTAGTTTGGGCAGAGCTTCCTGCACCCTGAACATATCCTTTAAGGACACAACTAGTGACTGGATGTGCAATACATCTGCATCATTCACTGTGAAGTATATCCATGAGATTGCAGAGAGAGTAACTCTACATCTTTATTTGGAGATATATACACATTGTAAAGACCTGCACCAATTTTTTCAGTGTAATCAGAGGGCTTCTCACCCAGTGTAATTTTTCCTTTGTGGGGGTGTTTCAAAAGACAAAATTTGCTCCAGCAGGTGTTCTGTTTTTTGAAATGCCTCCCAATTTTTTTCATTCTTTTCCTGTAAAGCTGGTGGATACATGTCAAGTATCACAGGGAGAAAAAATCAGAGCAGGTTTTTAGTCTTAATGCTCAGTAAAGCCTGCGGCCTTGTGCTCTACCCTACACTCATTTGGAGTGTCATAGGGTAATGAATACAATCTGAAATTTTTCTAATTGGAACTGTTAGTGAAATCTATCTTCAGAAAAAATGGGATACAACAGTGTCCAGCGCTTTCTACCTCAGTGCAGCAGACAACCAAAAGGATACCATAACTGGGAACCAAATGTAACCATACTAGCCTGAAGACTTACTAATGCTGTAATTCCTGGAGAAAGAAAACAAGAGTTTCAGGGGTAAGAATTTGAATCCTCCTGACAGTTCTGCAACCTAATAATCCTTCATCTGCATTCACCATTGGTAAATTTTGTTTGAAATAAGATGATTCAGTCCCTAACATGAAGGTGGTAGGTTGCTGCAGTACTCAATGTTTGGCAGAAGGAAACTGCTTCACTCATACCTCCTGCATAAAATGCCTGATGTGATACTAAGGGTTGTTATCACTCAATTCACATTTTTCTCTGCAAAATGAAGAGAAATTCACATGCTTCTTCCCAAAAACAAGTTTGCAAAACTATATCAGACAGAATAGATGTGAAACCCGTTCATGGTGCAAGCTGGGTGGACACATAAACCTCTTATGTACACATTGCATTGTTTTGTGTCATTAAACCGTGGATGGAATTGATGGAATAAGAAGCAGGAGATGTAGATATCATGTAGATGGAGAATGAGAAAAAAAAGGGCAGATTTCTGAGAGATTGGTTGCTGCAGTACTTCTAACACATCATCTTCTGGTGTCTTTTTTTTGGATGCACACTGTTATGAGCTGTATTTGTAAATGATGGGTTCCAGCTTCACTTTATGAGGATTTGAAGTTAGAGAGTGAAATATTGCTTGAAGGAGAGAATATAGAAGCTCAGGGAATTCATCATTGGACTCTGTGGCAGTAGCATGATCTAGGCAATTGATCAAACCTCTGCATTTGAATCCATTCTGTACTGGCTTGTCAAAAGGCCACAAGAAGTTAACACTGTACTTCATCTCCACTCCCTGTGATCAATGATGGCCAATGCTGAATTCCATGAAGATCCATACCTTGCTCAACAGTTGCAATGATTCCCACCCCAGGTACAATAACGTAAAGTTGCAAATGATTGTTGTACCATTCTTTGCCTGTGGTTCTGATTCAGGAAAAGCCTTTCTGCAGATTCGATCTTGTCTTATTATATTGTTCAATGGAAGGGCATTCATGAGTGAATTCACTGTCATACTTCATTCCCTGCTTATTTGCAATTGGATCCTGCCTCCTTTTTTATTCATTACCAAATATGTGCATGTGTGTCTGTTGACCTTGATCTTCATCAGAGCCACAATTGCTTGAAGATCCTTGAAACAGCAATTCACATAGATATGCCAGAGAATATACTCAATCAGGTTATCCAGCTTTAGAGCATAGTGTTTCTCACTAGGCATAATAGTTCAAGTGCTGTGCTGTAATCAACTTTTAGAACATAGTTTGCAAGCTTTGGTGCCTACTTCTGATATTAACGTCTGGGAGGTCCACCCTTGGTTGCAATGGCATAGCCACTCATCTGCAACACTTGCAGCCACATTCCATGTTTGGTGTGCCTGTGCCATAAGTTTTTGTTTATTAATAAGCAACAAAGAACAGGTTGACACTTAGTCCATATCTCACTTCCACCTCTGCAAGCTCCATAAGAATTGTAAATCAAGAACTGCAAATGTTTCAAGAGCCCAAAATAATACCTTCCCATTTGCAATCCTCAAGTAAAGAATTACAACACGTGCTTTCACACAATTTATACCCATTGATCATCATTTGGGATGATACTTATACCGGCCTCAAAATGAATACCTTGCTCATAGGAAAAAAATCTATCATATCTACATCCTGTACACTGGCAGTGGACAAATGGAACAATGTTCTCATATAAATGAAGATAAAAATACAAATCTTGTCTACCTCGCTACCAAAAGATTTCACAGCTAGCAACAACTGTTACAGTTAGATCTCTACACCAAGAAATCCTTCAATTCAGAGAGAAGGATGGCACTATCAACTAGCTGCATGCAAGTCAGGATCAGGGAGTGTTCAATTTTCATCTATGAATAAGCTCGGCAGTGGTCATGGTTTCCAACAACAGTTCAGTTAGATGTCTACGTCAATAAAGCCTTCAATTCTGAGAAGAAGGTCAATCGTGCTATCAACTAGCTGCATGCAAGTCAGGATCAGGGAGTGTACAGTTTTCATCTGTGAAGAACCTAGGGCAGTAGTCATGGTTTGCATCATCAACAATCTGTACAGATGACATGAAACCAAAGATGAAGAATTAGATAATTTGAAGGTCTATAATTTGGCTAGTGTCCAAGGCTTGTGAGTGTTGTTGAGAGGAGTTAGTCTAATCTCTTACTAGCAGGCTGCTGAAGGCTGCAAGAAATGGGAGAAGGCAGGTTTAGGGAAGACATGGGCTGGATTATGTACAGTGGCTACTCTCTCACAGGATGGGCACATGGTCAGTGTGGTAGCAGGCAGTGGCATGTAGAAGTCATGTGCAATCACACATGGTGCAGGTGCCACCTTGAGTGCTCTTAATTCTTGCAATTCCTTTTGCAATCTCCGATTCTCTTCAGTTAAGTTGTCACAACATGTTTTCAGCATCTCACAGTCCACTTCCGTTTGTTTCAGCTTTGTCCTGTAAGAATGAGCAAAAAGACATGATTAGGTTTTGGACTTATATCACTGCAATCCCATCTAACCTTCCAACCTTGCCCCAATTCTACAAGGAGCAGTAGACTTCAGTTACTCAAAATGAGGAGCCATTTTTGATAACCATGATGAGGGAGCTGGGAGGACCCATCTGTCTTCCAATTGGAACCTTCTAACCATGCGTTCAAAGTGGCGAAGGTTTGTGCAATTCTCTGACGCAAAAGGAGAGTGGGCCTCACATACCTCGCTCTTCTGTTTTGAAACCATACTTCCACTTGCCGAGGACGCAAATTTAGTTGCTTTGCCAACGCGCTCTTTTGCTTCTGCAAGGGCAACTATTGTGAAACATCTCAGAAGACACATTCCAGAGGATCAGCTGGGATGATATTTCACGAGCAGCACAGGACACTCCTGAGCAACATGGCAGCAGCTAGTGTCAGAAGAATAGAGCCAGCAACTTACCGGGTTGAGAGTGCTATGGTCCTTGAAACTTTCTTCAAGAAGCGCTGATTGTTCCTTTGAGAGACGAAGCTTTTTTCGGGTAGTTCCATCTTCATCATCGCTTTCACCACCTCTCGTACTCAAATCGAATCCTCTATCGACTTGCTCGAGATGATCAAATACGTGCAATTTCTCTCTTTCCCGCTTCATGCATATTGTGCTGGCCGTGGGAGAGGAAACTACAGCTTCATCACAATCGGTCGTTTCAGAAGGTATTTGATTCATATCAGCTCTCGGTGAAACCCCAACAACGTCGACATGGTGATGAGAAGAGTAAGTTTCCAATATTTCTCCATCATCGTGCCCTGCACAAATTAGCGCTGGTTGTCAAAAATTCCATACCGCAGCAGCGAAAGAATCTGCACAGCGAAAAAGAAAAAGAAAAAGTCAAGAGCTTCATGCAGCTCCCGGGCTCGAGCACGACAACACAGAAGACGCACCCCTGCCGCCTGTGTTTATCCTTGATGCGAGTCTCTGCCATGATAAGGGATTGTTGACAAAAGAGCGAGCTGGATCAGTACTTGTATCCGAGTGCGATGATCTCATGGGAAGCAAGTCGAGCTGCACGGGCGGAGACTTCCTCGGCATGCCATGTCCTCCGAACTCCACACTTAAACCTAAGCTGGCAGTCGTACGTCCCGAGCTCGCCATCGCTCTCATTCTCTCCATTTCCACCCGGAGGCTCTCTATCCCTTCCGACACCAACATTACTCCTACACTCCAGGGTATAATCCCAAAGCCGCCCCTTCCTTCTTCCACCAAAACACCTTCGAACGCCAAAACCTCTTGAACTTTACACTTCTTGCAATCTCTTAAAAGAAGTGTATGCTATGCTTTCTCCATCAAAAACTACAACTCACAACAAACTAGAACCTCTTCACTTACAGGTAAAAAAACAAACAGATCCAACGAAGACCTCCACTGATACCTCATGTACGAAATTCTCAGCGTTCTTTTTGTTTTTTGTTTTTTTTTCGTTTTGCGAACATAGTGTCTTTAGCTTTCAGTCGAACTATTCATTTCCGCCTGCAACTTATTACACTCAAGTTATGAGTTCTTATACAAAAAGCGCAAAAGAATGGGTACCTATCTATCCAAACAAGGAAAAGAAAAGAAAAAAGCCCGTGAAACAAGCGAGGAACAAAGCAGTTGAGTTGTTGGCGATGTTGATGTAAAAGAAGACACAAGGGAGCAGGAGGAGGCAGGTAGAAAAGGAGACAAAGGTCGCGTCCTTTTGCCTACCAGCAACAGCGACAACAAGGAGCAGGAAACAGATCGCCGGGCAGACCTAGTTACGTGTAACGCGGAGGCATGGCACACAAGAGGGGTCGGCCCCAATTTGGGATGAGGCAAAGATCGAGGCAAAGATCCAGCAATTTACGGAGAAGCCGGTGGCTCTTTTCCTGGGGATATGGTGCTCAAAGGTTTTCCTACACGATACGGAATCGCGCGCCTCGCAACGTACCTTCTTGCAACAGACTCTGGCCCCGCATTTTCTCTCCCTTGCTGGGGTCGTCTCCCGTGTGCACAACAGAAAAATCGTTTGTTTTTTTTTTTTTTTGGGGTGGGGGGCGGGCTACAACGGGGTGGTTTTTGATTACACATAGGCTACCAAAGGTAAACCATACACAAAGAACTCCTTCTTTAAAATATATGATTTTGAATTTTTATTTTGACAAAATAAAATTCAGTATAAGAAATTTCTAAGCTATTATTATTTTATTTAAAAAGACTATTTTTCGTTTCGTTTTAACAAATGTATGATAAGTTTTATGGGTTTAAATTATGGTGTTAAATTATGGGAGAAGATTTACATTATTAGAATTTTTCTCAAAATAGAAATGCAAATGGGAATGGATTAAAATTTACAAGTCTTAACATGTGGACGAATATGATTTTGAGGATGTGGAGAATTTTGTTGCAAGAGCCATTTTTCTAAACTTTTTGGTGACCGAACTTTTCTTTTTTGGGGATTGCTTTTGGTGTGGCATAGCACCTCCAGAAAAATAACTATTTCAATTCATAGATTCGTTTTTGTTTTCACACTTGCACCCATGACAAACACAGCCATTGTTATTTTTTGTTGCTAAATGGAAACAGTTCAAGCCTCTTATGCATTTAATTGAGTGAAACGAATGTGATGGGATTCTACGTTTCAAACTTCTGTTAAAAACTGCCATCTCATTCATATTATCCCCTTTCCAAGGAGACACTCATAGCAGCATCCAAAGTATCCGACATCAAGTGAGGTCACAGGTGTCTTTTCATGGGAGTTTGCTTTTAGTATCCTCTCTCACTAGTCACAAACCAAAATACAAGTATTCTATGATAAAGCCTAATAAATAAATAAATAAAGGAAAAACACCCAGCAAAGGAATGAGAGAAGAAAAAAGAAAGGACCGAAGTCCAAACAAAAGACCACATCAGAAGTGCAAAACGCACAATGGGGAAACCTTAAGAGGAGAAAACCCGAAACTTAGGACCTAACCTCATTACCAGTAGGGTAGCCAGGCCGGTCACCGAACACTTAGTGTCTAAGAGGCCTGCGAATTTCTGGAGAGTGCTCCTTTGAATTTTGTGCTCAAAGAGGAATGGTATCCCTACTATTTGCGGACCCACAGAAAGTTGAATCGTTGAAAATGATGAAGAAATGAGTCAGATGTGACCCTCTAAAGTAGGGGGGTCAAATGGTGGAAACGAAAAACCACCGAACACTTGGAAGATTATCACCAACACCCAAAAAAGTCTTTGAAAGTCGCTCCATTGCCTTTATGGTTCCAAGATTATTTGTAGATCATAAGGTTGCGCTCTTATAGCACTTGAAATCACTTAAATTGAACAAGAAATGAGAAAGTTATGAGCATTGAAAGTAAGAGAGGTAGAAGAGAAGAAAAAAAAAGAAAATCGCATTTTATAACTCGGAAAAGCTTATTTCTCTTCTTGCTCTTCTATAAGTACTCCTTTGCCTCTGCTGTTGAAAGACGAATTGAAGAGCTCTAGTTAGCCTGAAGAGCTCAAGTTAGCGCTCCCATAACGTTTTAAATCACTCCAAATGAAGAAGAGATCAGGAAGATATTAATACAATGTTCGGTCATAGGTGGTGTTCGGTCATAGGGCAGGTTACCTTAGCATGAAGCCAGTGGAAAGACACCAAGCCTAAAAGAGGCTTCTCCTGCTGCCACAACTGCCCAACTCAAGATAGTGGCGACCTGAACTGTAGTAAAGCCTAATGATGTTTGTAGTTTGTACCAACTTGGGCTTGGTGCTGCTCTGCACTACCAGTGATAATCAACATTGCAATGCCACTTGAATTGAATTTAAATTAAATTCATATAAATTGATTTGAATCCAAGTACATTGAATGGAATTTTAATTTAATTTAATTCAAATTATTGAATTAATATTCAATTTAAAATGCAATGAAAATTAGTGGAGAAAATATTGCAGTTTTTTTTGTGAATGTGGTGTTAATTTATTATCTGAAAAGACACAAATTCAAAAAGACACTTTTTCATGCCTTTTCACTTGGGAATGGGCTAAACAGATTTCAACTGAGGTTGAATGGGTTAAATAGATTCCAATTTGGAACCCCAAGTGACAACCACCACTTATGATGTCTAAAGTTATCCTACTTAAATTAGGTTTGATGAATCATCGCCATGTTGGCACTCATGGTTTTAGCCCAATGATTTTTGAGTGGTGAACTTTTGCCATTTCACAAAAATATTTTGTCATAAAGTTCCTTTTCAAAAAAATGTAAAAAAGATGATTTATTTAGAATAGATTGCCAATATTTGCCACAATTGCCTACAATATGAAGGGTGCTTAAAAAAATTTCACTTTCATATTTTGAATATCACCAAATTTGGCTAAATATACTTGTGTATTGTCACTTGAGTGACATCACAAATTTTTTATGAAAAAAAAAAAAGCAGTTTGGCTACCAAAACATTTCCCTGATTTGTTCAAAGTTTGGTTTTCAAATTCATGCTGTGATGTTTCCACATATTCTAGTTTTTTCTTCCTAATTACATCACTTTTTAATTTCAGATAAACCTAAATTGTTAGAAAATGTTTCATTCATTCAGACTAGGTATCCACTACCTGCGCATGGTATTCAGCTACCCTTCTTTGCCTTGTACTTTTACAAAATGCATCCAGGACAAAGAATATGAGAAATTAGCTTAACAAATATTAGACTTTAAATTGACTTTTGACCATACCAACCTTGTCCCAGTACCCTACCTATTGAGAACTTTCTAAATTTTCATACTTGTCCCAAATTCCCAACATTCCAAACTTTTCAAATTTTCATACCAGGGCCTGGCCCTTGTATTTATTTGTTCCTTCTCAAAACTTTTATACCAGCTTGGTCTTGGGATTGGGTCTAATAAGATTGATTTTGGCTGGTATGGGACAAGTACCCACATACCTAGTATTGAAACAAGTTAAGGTAGATATAAACTTGATAAGACCTCAAGTCCCTACAAGTGTTGTCCGGTTCCAGATCATCAGTGTCAGTTATGGGTCCGGATCCCTGACCCAGTGTTTCTGAATTTTGAAAAAAAGAACTGGATCTGCCTCTTAACCGGACTCGGGAACCTCGCTACAGGACCTGAACCTGGACTAAGCCTCTAGACTTGTTTTAAATAAGGTTCTGGTTCTAAACTTTCTTTCTTTTTTTTTAAATTTAATTATTGGCGGGCGGGGGGAATGGGGACCAGTGATTTTAGTTGTGCTGAAAATTTTCCATTTTGTTATAATAAAAAAAGTCACAAGCAACATGGTCAGGGGAACTTTTTGAAAATTTTCCTAAAACATAGTCATATTTTGAGGAAGAAAGTTATGAAAATGTCAAGAGTTTTGGAGGATTTCTAGATTTCTAGCTGAAATCACCATATTTAGCTAATAGGTTCTAGTTGTTAACCCACACGTAATAGGATTCCTAGATTTTTCGCTTCTTTATTTGTCTTGTAGTCAGATTTCACTAAATCCTCTTGGGGCTGATCGCCACTTTTGATGCAACATGAGAAAATTGAGAAAAAAAGCATTGGCAAGGATAGACTTGTTGCTAATTTTTGAAATTTTTTGAAGCATACAAAATTTTCTCTTAATAATAAAATAAGGAGTGGGAATAGTGTTTCTGTTATCAGTTTTGTGATGTTGCTCAAGTGATGGTGATAGTCCGTAAAACATATTTACCCAAATTTGGTGATATTTAAGATATTAATTACCTTTTCATATTGTAAGCAATTTTGTGATGGTCTTTGGTGATTTGTTTTTTAAAAACAGGGAATTTGTGACAGAATATTCTTTTTTCAAAGTTTTTGTCACAAAATGGCAAAAAAATTTCATTAAGAAATCACTAAATGGGAGCAGGGTTTGTGGTAGGCATGTAATTGTTACTTTTTGGAACATGTTTCAAGTACCCTACTACCTTGGCAAATTTGACATTATATATAATTTTATTGTATTTTTTTAATTTGAAAACTTAAAATGATTTTTCAAATAATAAAAATTTTGAAAAGAAAATATTGAATCTTGTAAAATGTTCTATTTGTCAAAATAAAAATTTAAAAATTAATTAATTAGTTGACAAACATGTGTCAAAGTTGCTAAGGTATATTATACTATGCAAGTTTTTTTTTTTTTTTTTGGCCTTTTTTTTCTTTTTTTTGGTTTAGTAATGTTGTTGGGTACAAGTGACCACTTCTTATTGGTTGTTTGGTTTTAATAA
>Ga0116231_10007820_pt1 | contig 19243 bp, 5 predicted proteins | sample S1TSphgellanicum_2_FD_89695 | JGI IMG/M metagenome (GOLD analysis project Ga0116231, IMG submission 89695) | Host-associated microbial communities from peat moss isolated from Minnesota, USA - S1T2_Fd - Sphagnum magellanicum MG | ecosystem: Host-associated > Plants > Peat moss > Unclassified...
ATGAAAGTTAACAGGAATAGTGTATTTCTAGTAGTATCAGATGAAATCATGTTGTACAGATGCAAAATTGGGAGTCCTGAGTAGAGTATTTTCCAAAGAACTTGATTCTCATGCTTGGAGGTTTTTCTGTACAGGACCCTGGTGTGCAAAGGATGTGCACAATCCTAAAAGTGCTGCTAATGGCTTTGTCTCAGATGAGCAGCCAATGGCTGTCAATTGTGAATCTCAAGCTCATCCTGTTTGTGAACTAAATGGCATGTTGGCACAGCCAAGCTCATCAGTTCAAGAGTCTCCTGATTATGTCAAAGGGGATATGAATATCCAGGAAGCCACGATTGAAGATAGCTCTGAAAGGATCCTAGATGTTGCAAACGAGAGAACCAAGGTTGTAAGCACCAGTTACCGGTTGCAGGGCATTGTTCAACATTTGGGAGGACAAGCATCAGGCGGTCACTTCATAGCTGATATCCATGATGCCAAAGCTAATAGATGGTTCAGATGTGATGATTCAATTGTCAGAGATGTAAGCTCTTGCTCTGTGATGTGCTTTCTAATTCCGTTATTTGTTTCCTTGTGCAAAAGTATCATCATCAGAGCAACTAGTAGATTGAATTCATGTGTTCCAAGTAGGTAGCAGATTGTGGTGTTAAAAGTTACACCAATAGTGCAATGGAAGAAAAGATCAGTCGGAAGTAGGAATTTCCACCAGTTCAGATTAAAGAGCGGCAAACAATAAACAGTTGGGTAGTCTTCTAGTAGAAGATGTTAAACCAGGAGAAACAATGTACGGTAATAGCCTCCAATGCATATAGTTCAACTCATCTGGTGCTAAAGACAATGTTGCGAACATTTGACTGTGCAGGAACCGGCAGAAATCGTGTTCAGCAAAGTGAAGGAAGCTTATATGTTTTTCTATGTAAACGAGTCACTATCAGGTGATAACTCAAGCCAGGTCTTTTGAACATCCAGTTTTGAGATGATGTAATGAACATTAGTTGAAAAATGCGGCTCCAAATCTATAAAGCACAGAAGGCGGGTGAGGAGATATCTGCTAACTCATTTTGGACTTTGAAATGAGTAGTACTTAAAAGGACATTATTATCAGGAAATTTCCAGTTTCAGAATCAGAGTAATCTGTAAGGACGGTTCACAATTTTCCTGGGCATTTACAGATGTGAATTAGCCTGGAATTGAGTTCAGTGATAGAGATGTATACCAGTTTTAGTGTTGTATGCACGCAAGACGTTTCTCCAAAGTAGTGGCAACTTTGTGTGTTGATAATTCTTTCTCATATCTAGACTCCCGTGGAATTTTTGCCATGAGATCACAATAAAGGGCTTTTAGTGTTTTAGGGTTTGGCAGGCCTGACCAAACGAATCTGGATCTTGTTGAATGGTTTGTAGTAACTTAAGTACACATACAGAAGAAACTGCAACAAAATAAACAGTAAAAGGTTTTCACAAAATCTAACAAACCAGAAAAACAGTGCCCCTGCAAATTGGCTAAACCACAGGGATGGATGTACTCTCAGATCTGGAACCATGAGCAAAACACCTCCGGTGTGATTTGATTTGATTTGATTTACGAGTGAAAAAGAAGACATTACCTTTTGAAGTTTGAACATAACAATATGAGCTAATTCAAATACTAAGGTTTTCTCCTTTGCATTCGAAATGAACCCAGTCTTTTACATTCAGGTGATGAAAGTACAACCAGAATTCCTAAAGAAAAATGGATTGAAAATCGATTGTCCGTCCACCTCGCGGATGATACCCTAAAGCAGGCAACTAGAGAGAGAGAGAGAGAGAGAGAGAGAGAGAGAAAATATATGGAGAGAGACGACGACGTCGACAGGAGGTGAGAGCGAAGCGCGCGAGAGGTTCGGTATCTCATGATTATCTTCTGCTGAGATCGTGGATTTTCACGCGGTGGTGGTGCGTCTAAGAACATTCTGAGAATGTAGAAAGGGAGGAATTAAATCGGACGATCTTATTCTCTCTTGTCGTTCCTGTCGTTTTGCTTTATCGGTTGAGAAATCGGAGCTCGAAATAATTTGCTCTGAAGCTTGGTTTCTAGTTTTTTTCAGCGATTACATACCGCGAGCTTCGTAGATTGTAAGAAGCTTTTGAAGGTATATCGTCGAAAACGAATTAGGTACTGAGACAAGAAAAAGAGAGCGAAAATAATTCGGGCTGAATTTTTAATTGTCTTTGGAGTTTTCTCTTGATTCATTTTAGGGTTCAGAGCCGGAGAAGAGGAGAAAGTCAAGCGTCCTGCTTTCTCTGCCAATCTTCGCTTGGTTTCCAGAGGGTGCTTATTGGAGTTCGGAAATTGAGGGAAAGCCAGATTTGATATCAACGCGATCACATGCGAAGGAGGAGGATGCGGTAACAGAGAGAAGGAATGGGGATTGACACATGGACCTAGGGTTTCAGATTGAATGCAGGGATAGAGAGATTGGAGCGCATTGCCGCCTCCAGCGTTGAGGGTGAAACTGAAAAGAGCCGGATAGGGAAGAGCTTCGTGTCTTTTCCGAGAGTTGAGAGGTTCTTGTGATGCTGTGACTGGGGCTTGGTTGTTGAAGAAACCCTACAAATTTCTCTTTACTCTGTGAGAGTGGTAAGGAAAAGAAAACCAAAAGAGGGAGAGGGAGAGGGAGGGAGTTGTGTCTGCTGGCTTCCTCTCTTGTTCAAACTGTGCAAATCTCGGGTTCTTTCCAAGTTTTTTTTGTGTTATGCTGCCCTTTGTTTCCACCATTGTCCCCAAAGTGCAATGCAGTTGTGGTGGAAGCATCGCAATGGCAAACCACATTGGCAGTCTGCAGACCTGAGTGGTTAGGTAGCTTGTGGAGATAACCACATTTCTTTCTTTGTATGTGCACAGTTGATGATGAACAGACAGATCTTCTGCCCCTTCTCCCCTGAAGTTCCAGTTGTTCATACCTCAGAACAATTGGCTTAAAATGTAGATACTGTGCGGTTTATATAATGAGAACACCTCTCTGGATTGTATGCCATCTGTGTTTTGCAGAGGGTGACCATCTTGAGGAGTCCTGCATTTGTTCTGAAAAAGACTCCATGTGTGCAGGCTATACTGCATTTGAGCTCTCTGAGAAAATGGATATCCTGTGGTTTCCAACCACCTTATATGCTAGATCATCCAGTGTTCTTGTTTCTCATTTTGACTCTGCTTTTGGAGAGTGGTTGTGGGGTCCTGCAGAGTATGAATCTAGAATGTGTTTGTGCAGGGATGAGGAGAGCGAGAGTGTGAGAATCAGAAACAGGAGCTCTGTGAGAGAGAGGAGTGAGAGGGGAGAGGAAAGAAGAGTGGCAAGACTGTGCTTTGCAGGCACTTCACACGAGGCAGAAACCAGTGTGGGGAAAACACAACTGTGTGGTAAAAAAAACCTGAGTTGTGTTGGTGGTGCTTATACACCCCTGAATGGCGCATTCCTCCTCCAGAGATGGCAACTTGTTGCTCGGATCAAGAAAGCTTGTGGTATGTTGGCATTCCACTTCTTTTAGCAACTTGGCTCACTCATGCAGCCAAAGGTGAGCCCCTGGACATCCAATAGAGTAGAAATGGTCAACTTGTTCAATGAAGTTGAAACTGTGGCAAAACAATATGGGTCCATGATCCTTGTATTGGTTTGATCTTGCAAAATGATGTCAGATGGAGAAATGAATCTGGAAAATATAGTGTCTCCACAGTTTTACCTGACTTCCCCTTATATAGGTTTGAAGCTTAATCCTTACTGGGCACCAAGAAGCGCATTTCTTAGCTCCATGGTTTCAGATTCAAGTCAAAACCTTGGAAGAGCATTTATTTTTTTGTTGTATCATTCATAACTGTTGGCAAAGTAATAAGTCACTCCCATGTGTATGAGCATGAGACTACCCTCTTGGCTAAAGGCTCCATCGTGATGATGAACATGTTCTAACTGCTTGAATAGGGACATTTTTTGTCTTCAAATCTTCACTTGAGTGCTCAATATATGCCCTCACTTGGATCCCAGTTATACCACTTGACAACTGTTTCAGCTGTCATAGATAACACTAGCAGTGATGGCAATTTTCTTGTGTTGTGTACCAGGTGTTGGGTATCCCTTGGGACATTGACACTGAAGGATTGAGGCAGTACATGTTGAGATTTGGTGACCTTGATGATGTTATTGTCATGAAGGTCAGCTCACATTCTGATTCTTGGCTTTGTCATTCATTTCTTCACACTACCATTTAGTTGCATGACTTTGTCTAGCAAAATTGACATGTGACTATTCCAACTTTTCACAGGACCGTGCAACAGGACGATCCCGTGGATTTGGATATGTGACGTTTTCAAGTGCTGAAAATGCACAGGTTGTCATTTCTTTAAGTGGTGGTTGTACTCATCTTAGATTGCAGATATTTCTTGTAATCCAATGTTCAAGCACTTCAACAGGGCCTTAATGTGCATGTCTTTGCAAATTTGCTCTGGATGCTCTAAAAAATAGGGTGGCTGGTCATAGGGGGTTAGTCAGTAACATGTTCTCATGCCACTGTTTTATATGCACAGAAAGCAGTTTCCACACAGCATTCTCTCAATGGCAGAATGCTGGAGGTGAAGATTGCAACTCCAAGGGTAATGCTCTTCTTCTTTACTTGACTTGTCTCTTCTTTGGGTGCAATATTTGTTTTCTGGGTGGTATACTTGTCAATTCCCACTGTTAGGAGCTGATGAAGTCAGTTGGGAGTAGCAGCAGCTAGTCACTGCCATCCATGATGAAGATGATGGTTTTATGCTTTGTGGGTGATAGTCAAACAGCTCCTAAGGCTTGGTTTCCCTTTTTCCTGTTTGCTGATATGTCGTCAGATCTGAAATCTGTATAAACTTGTTACCTGATCATCTCTCAATTCTATTCCAATTGACATATATTCTAAGTATGGAGTACATTTGTGTTTGAAACTGACTCTTGATCTGGATCCATGTTTGTAGTTGCATCTGATTTTGAATCTGCTGTTGTCTGCACCAGGAAGAGATGAAGCCACCTGCCAAAAAGATCACTCGAGTTTTTGTGGCAAGGATTCCACCCATTGTCACTGATGAGGAGTTTCGCAGGTGCAGTTAAACATCACTCTGCTTGCATATTGCTTTCCTGTGATCATCCTGTCTTTTACAGATGTGTGCAACTGAAGCAGCTCTACCAAGGGTCTCTGTTGTGTGGTTGTTTTTCACTTTGCTGCTCAAAAGTGTTCAATAAATGTTACTGGATTGGGAGTATAATTTATCTTCCTTTGTATAGTACCTGAGATGATGCACACCTCCAAATGCTATTGAGGGATCATGGCTCCTAATATTGCAACTTAGTGGGGTCAAATCCATGGAATTTTGTCATTTGAACATCTTCTATCTGATTGCACTAGGACCTGCATGCAGTTGTTGTATCCTTATTGCATATGCTGAAGACTTCTTTATTCTGTCACAGTTTCCTAAGTTAGAAGAAAGGAAGTGTTTTAAGTTAAGCTGTCTGTTGGGAGAAAGTTCATATGGTTTTCATCTGTCTTATACTGAAGTGTACACTTTTGATATTTTTCTCCCTCTCGTGTCTTGCAAATGCATGGGGTTTGGGTTGATTGCAGCTACTTTGAGAAATTTGGTGCTCTGACAGATGCTTACATGCCCAAGGCAAAATCCCTTACCCTCTTGATGTCCAATGGTTTCATAGGACCTTGCCTTTGAGCCTAGCAAGACTTTACATTATGCTCTCACCATCCAGGTTCATTTGTCTTGGACATTTCAACCTGATGTTTGTTGACTTCATAATTCCATACATGCAGGATTTAGCATCAAAGGCGCACCGTGGCATTGGATTTGTCACATATGAGCACTCAGGTACAATAGGTGTTCTTTTGAATTTCCTTAGTTTGTTGTACATGGGACAGATAAAATCTTGGGGAACCAAGAGAGAATTGTTGATTACTTTTCCAGGGCAACATTAGTATGAGCCAGAATGAACTGAAGAGTGCATCCTAGAATATGGAGGTTTGTCTGTTGTGTGACATGTATGTAAATGCTTTTTCACCTTTTTTTGCAAATTAGTTTTCATGCTCCCTGCAGTTCCTGAAGCTTTGATTGCACCAAGCTCTAATAGTGTATCATTCTGTGGGAGTGGTCTTGCTAAAATGGAGATTTAATCAATGAGATGGCTCCACAATGTGGTTCTTACCATCTTTTACAAAGTGTTTTCTCCTTTCATATGTGAAACCATGGAGCTCACTCTACTGCTGCAATTATACATGTCCTACTTTTTGCAGAGTCTGTGGACAGGCTAATGAATGAATCACATGAGCTTGGTGGGTCCACAATAGCTGTTGACCGGGCCACACCTAAGGTAAGCTGTGGTTGACCCTCTGGCATTTGATGGAGGATTTCCTAGAATTGGCTGTTGATGCATGAAATGGTTGGAGATTATTGCATAATCTTCAGTCTAACCTGCTTGCTTCTTTGTCAACAGGAGGATGGTGTAAAGGTTTGGGGGAAGGGCTATCCTGGAGCTGCAGCTTATGGAGCATATGGAGTGTACACAAATGCAGCCCGTTTTGGAGGATTTGGAGGGGCATTTGGTGCATATGATTACACAGGCTCTGCACTTGCAGGAGACTTAGGACCAGCAGCAGGCATTAACAATGCTTTCGCAGCTGCAAATGCATGGCCCCCATCCCTACCTTCTGGAACTGGCTATGGTGGACCTGGGCTTGGTGGCCCAGGTAGTGCACAGGCTGGGAGCTATGGGTCAGGAACCCCACCAATTCCACCCCTTAGAGGTCTAGGAACAAAAATCTTTGTGGGGAGGCTGCCACTTGAGGCAACTGCTGAAGATTTGCGACGATACTTCAACAATTTTGGGCGCATTTCCGATGTTTATGTCCCAAAGGTGGGCTATCATGCTTCCTGATAAAGCTCTCAAGTTACTGGTATGTGGAAGGCTAATTCAGTTTGCTGACATTGGTGGTTGCATGGTGATGATTTTACTAGGATGCAAAGAAGACATCACATAGGGGTTTTGGCTTTGTCACTTTCTCTGATGAAGGTGCGGCAGAACGAGTTGCTCTTAGAACCCATGAGATTCTTGGCCATCAGGTAAGACTTTCATCTGTTGATATGAATCATCCATGATACTCTGAGCTTATTCTGCATCCATAAATAGTTGTGTTTTGGATGACTCTCCCTGACTTGGATGATATGCTATTTCTGATGGTATTTGTGACATACAGATGTGGTTAGCAGTTCCCCTTAGCTGCACATTGTAGCAACCCTGAAGCATGTGGCATTGTTGTGGTACTCTAGACAAAATGTGTCTTCTTGTGCACAGTTCTCAAGAGATATGTTGTGCAGATTGCGGTGGACAGAGCAGCACCACAGGATGAGATGGCAAATGCTGCTTATCTTAATCATGTGGGTCCAGGGGCAGCAGCAGCTTCAACAGGTGGAGCTGGAGGGCCCATCAGAGGAAGCAATGCACCTCTACCAGGCAGTGGTTATGGAGGCATTCAAGGCAACTTGGATTTCAATACTGGGGTAAGTTATTGTATCCAGATAATTTTTTCTCCCAGTCCTTTCTCAGTTTGTTGACTGGACATTGAGAGGTCTCAAGAATAACAGGCATAAGAGTGGTCAATCAGAACTTCAGGACAACTTTAAAGTAATTGCCAAGTTTTGAACTAGTGATCTACTCCTGTGAACATGTCAAAGATGCTGACTAATAGCTGAAACAGTTCTTTTAACAGACAAGGCTCTGTAGATTCCCACTAGATTCCCACTGACTGCAGATTATTTGTCATTTTAGCATGTTACATTTATGTTCATGTCCTAATTTAAAGCTGACATGTGGAGGATCTAACCCATCAGAGCATGATTGGTCTTAACTTCTTGAGTGGTGAATATGTACGTGTCCCATTTGATTGAAGCTTGCAAATGGGTGGTTACAAGATGCTGAATGATTCTGACTTGCTTATGTCAGTCAGATAGAAACAATCATTCTGATTGTTTTAGTGCAATTGTTCTAAACCTGTATGTTGGATGCAACATAGTCTGAACTATTTCTTTGTGGATGGATTCAGTGGGGCACATACAGCAGTGTGGGTCCACTCCAAACAGCTGAAGGAGGGGGTATTCCAGGTGGTCATCGTGGTTCTAGATTGGAGCCACGATACAGGCCATATTAGATACCCAGTAAGCTAACTCAAGATTCCTGCAAACCTAAATAGTTTTACAGTTAATACTAAAATCTCAAGGGATGCAAATTATGAATGGAAACAGTGTATACTTTCTTTTTGCTTTCCTCTGAAGGAGAGACTTTGTATGATGCGGTATTAGGCCACAGGAGCTTAAAAGTCTCATGTTCCATTAATTTTCTTATGCCCTATATGTGATAATCCAAGTGAAGGATGTTCTTATTTCTTCCTGGTGCTCTTCCAACAGTCCTGATACCTATTCAGATATCTGGTACTCTTGTTTCTGTTAACTTGAGTTGAGTACAATCTATTACCTCTTTTGTTTTTATTGCCTATGTCATGTCAGATTTGGGAACCTAAGAACAATGTTGTGATTCTATTGATTGGTCGGGCTGTGTTGTAGTTCTTCATGTTCTGCATTGTTAGGACTTGAAAAAGGATCTCGATGCAAGTCTTCAGGATCATTCCACATCTGTCAGTAGTTGATAGGAGTAGCTCTGATCAGGAAGAACATAAGCACCTGATGGTTTTTTCATTGTTGATAGTTGCTGGTGTTACAGTCAGATGTAGTGTATCTATTTCCTTATTATAGGGTCATATCTCAATTCTCTTCAGGTTGACTAAAATGTGAAGGATTGAGAAATTCGGAGTATTTATGAAATCCTCAACTTCAGAAATTCCTGGTCATGATATCTCAAAGCATCAGTAAAGTCTAGCTACCCTACCTACATACCTATTGAACTAGCATTGCTAGCTATCTATCTAAGTAAGATGGTTTAGGCTAGGCAAAACCTAAACCTAGTAGTTTTGTTGAGCTAGGATAGGCTATCTAGTTCGATTAATCTAGGTAGGTAGGTTGGTAATAATAAGTGGGTCGATATGGGTAATATGCAGGCTAGGTGGTAGGTTGGAAAGTAACACTAAATGGGTAGGCCAGGTAATAGTTAGGCTAGGCAAGTAATTGGTTGGTAATACTAAGTTAGCATTAGCCTTAGCTAGCCTAGCCTAACGCCTATTTAGGCAATGACTTAGGTTAGCCTAAAGTCATAGTTCCAAGTATATAATGATATATTTGAGGGACATGTCTTTGTTAATGCAAACACTCTAGTCAATGTGTCCAAAGGTCAAAATGTGGATTGGATAGTGCTCTATGTTCTAGCTATGTTCTAGTAGATAGGTGTTTCAATTGCATGTTTTGAACATGGGGCCATTCCACCAAACCCATCTCTTTATAAATTCATGAGCATACCCTTTGTTGCTCAAAATTTGTACTCAAATTTTGGATTTTGATTTTGAGCAAGGAATTGTGCACATGTACAATTCAAATTAGGATTGAACATATTTGCTCACTCATGTGTTAATTTGTTTGATAGTAGTTCTTTTTTTTGCTTATTTGTTTGCTTGTTTGTTTTTGTCTTTTTAATTTTGTAACTAATTGGCTGCATTCTTAAATGCTGGATAATTTGTTTAATGGTTTTGTTGCTTCTTGATGTTTTCGAAGCATTTCTTTTATTAAGTGTTTATTTATTCATTGTTTGAAATTGTATTGTTTCATATTTGACTATTTTCAAGACTTCAATTGAAGATCTTTTGGTAAGATGTCTAATAGACAAGGTTCAAGTCCTTGAAAGATTATAAATAATTTTATTTGTTTGATTCTAGTTCTATTTATAAAACATTTTGATCCACTACTTGCATAGTAATTTGTTCCCATTTTGATTTGTTTGTTTCAATTATATATTTGAAAATGATGAAATCATTTTGGGTGTTTTGTTTCAAATTCCAAAATCAAAGTGGGGTTTAAATGGGCAAACCATGTTTGATTGAAGCGATTCATAGGGCATTGGAAAGCCTCAAGATATCATTTGATTTAATTAAGCATATTTCAAAACAATACATGAGCTTGAGTTGTTCTTGTATTGTTGTTTTGAAATTTTTGGTCCAAAAAGAGACAAATGCATGCTTCCAAGCCCACTTCATACTTTTCATAGTTTTTTTTTTTTCACTAAATAATTATAGTAACTTCTATGCAAAAGAAAGATGAAAACATGTTTTTGCTAACGACATTGTTAAATTGTTTGAAATTGTGTCGATTCACATTTGTTGTTTCTTGTGTGAATCTTAGATGTTTTCATTGAAAAGAAGTTTTTAGTAAATAATGATTCATAAAATTTAAATTTTTAGAAGTATGCACATGTTACATTTCAAATACAATATAATTGTTGTGTTCAAATTAGTTTCAACAGTTTTATATTATCATCATATGTTGAAGCTTGTGTTCTTGCATTGGAGAATTTGTATATTCTTGGCCTTAATTTCCAAATTTGAAATGTCATTACAAACTAAGTCTTCATAGATATTTTGATGATAAAGTGACAAAAGTTAATCTTTAAAATGTCTTTATGAAATCTACCTTTGAAACAAAAAAATTCATATTTCAATTTACATTGATTTGATCGATTTTTTCTCATGAGGTCTTAAATGGCTGATTATTGTTTTTCTTTTCTTTTTGGCTTTGGGTTGGATTAAAAACTTCATCATCTAAAATTTGGCACCATTTCAAAGTCATTTGAACAAACATTTAAAATTTTTTTATTGTTCATTCCAATTGCTATTATGTGTCCTAGAGTTTCGTTTTCTTGTGATTCAACACGTTTTTATTCAAATCAGACATTCAAAGCAAGTACAACTCAAGGCTTTTATAATAAAATTTTGAGGTTTCATTTGGAGATGATCTAAATGAACATTTTAAGATTTTCATTATTATCATTTTAAATTGCCATTACATGTTTCAAAGCTTCATTTTTATAACTTGCATTTTTATTATTCAAATGAATCATGCGAAACTTTTATTAAAGTCTACAATTCAAAAAAAAATTAAAGTGTAATTATGTTTGCATTAGGCATAATGAAACAAAAGGATGAAAAAGAAAGTTGAACTTTAGATGAACTTTACTTCCAAACAACACCAACAATGATATAGACATAAAAAATTATCAAATTTGAAAAAATATTTTTCAATACATAATATACAAACCATTTGAAAAAATAGGTAGCATCTACAAGTCTAATGCCTTAACACTTCCAGTATGTTTTATATGAGATGCTTTTCATAAGAAACTTTGGGTTCTTAATGTAGGTCTTCACAAACATTTCTTGAGTTCCACATTCCACATTATTTTGGCATTTATTACTTTTCAATGTCATTTGAAGCATTTTCCATTCAACTATGATTCATAACAAAGATTGCTACGAAGTACCAATCTCTTTCATTTTTTCAAAAATTTACAAATTATTCCACTTATCAATCTTTTGAATGTACTCTTTTGAATCCCATTTTTTTGGATCTCAGAAAGGGGGATCTTCTTTGCATAAAACCTCTAATGACACATTGTTTGAAATTTTTGGAAAAAAAAGTTCAATAACCAAAACATTTGCAAGATCTAATACTAGATTGCCTTCCATTATAAACTTTAGTAATCAGAAACAACCAAAAAACTAGAGAAATATGTGCTGAGATAGTGACATTTATTAACAAAAAAAATTTGAACTTAAAGTTTTTTTTAATGTTGTTATTTCTTGGCATGTAATAGTTGGTTTTTGATTTACTAGTAGGCTTTTCATATTGAAAAAGTTTTAACCATAATTTTTCAAGTGCAGTATTTCATTTTATCAATGAAAGGAGCAAGTTGAGTATCAATTGATTAAAACCATCATAAAGCAAATGAAAGATCCAAGTGAAATTCAGTATGAAATTAAGAAATGTTTAAAATGGAACTAATTAATGTATGAAATGTAAATGCGTAGATGATTAACTCATTTGAATAAAAATAATAATGCACACAAAGTTTGGATTTCACAATGTTAATGTGATAATTTAATTTGGTATCATTGGTTAAATGTTAATAAATTTCATTTATCAAAAAATATATAATCCATATTAGTATGCACAAATCAATTTTTTCATAAATTATTCGTGAAAAAAAAAACTTTGAAAACCACTTTTTTTCTAAAGTATATATTAAAAATATGGCTAAATTTTGGCTATTCAAAATTATATAGTTAAATTTGACTATGATTTTTTTTTTTTAAAATTATAAACATTTTTTTTTCATAGTACGTCACATTCTAAGTCACAAAAAAATGATTAAAAAAATAATAATCATTATCTTAATGTGCATGGGATTCATAATTTTCTATGACCCAATTACAATAAATATAGTACCCTCTAAACTCACTTACTTTTCAGAAAGTTGTGTTGAATATAAGGTTTTAAGGGCATGTAACAAAAGAAGAAACTTTGATTTAATGCGAATCATAATTCTTTTGTGAACCTATCAGCATAATTTCAATCTCATCAACATTGATGTTTCTAATGATAACACATCTCTATGTATGACTATATTTAAAACAGGTTAATTCATAAAAATTTATTAATTAAATCATGTTATTTACACTTTACATTACTTTTCAAAAAAAATTAAAATGAAAAATTTAAATTTATCACATCAATTTTTTTTTAAAAAAATTCTTTGATCTCTTGATTTTTTGGGTGAAATGGTCTTCCTTTATTATATAAAAAATGAGATTTAATAAAAGAAAAAATTGTTAAAAATTTTCCCCTGTGCAGATTTTAATTGTGGGCATTTTTTTTGTCACTTCTTTTTTTCAAAAATTAATATTCTTCGACATGTTTTTTTTTTTTAACTAGATGGTTTTCTTTTGTTAAGAAACAACATCAAATTGAATGAAAATTAAAACTATTTAAACCTTTCCCCGTGTTAATTTTAGCTATGGGGTTTTTTTTTATTGTTTTCTTTTTACTAGGAATTTTTTTGTTTACGATTTTTTTTTTTTTGGTAGGATTTCACTAAATTTTTATCAAAATGGGTTTATTTAATGTTCAAAAATCAGCCAATGGTGGGTATGTCATTGGAATCCCAAAAATCGTGCAAACTACTGAATTAACATTATCATATATTGTATATGATAAAACAATAATAACAATAGTGTAAGAACTAGCACATTAGTAAAGTGTCTATTCAAGCATTTTAAGTGTTCCTTTTAAAATGTTTAAAATTGAACGCAAATTTTTATGTTTTGTGAAAATCTTTAACGGAATGTGATTTTTTTATTGAAGCACACTTAGCTCCAAAAAACATGTCATTGGGCAAATTTTGAAATTACATGGATCTCGGACCACTTCTAAAACAAGGGCTATAACATCCCTGACTTTCTGGGGATCATATGGTTTGGACAAGGTTCACTAGAAGATCAAAAAAAAAATGTTAAACATTGAAGGGGTTCAATAAAATAACGAAATATTCATAATTAATTTAAAACGAAAAGATTGTTAGTGTTTTCTTATTGGGTTCCATTTTATTCGAAGAAGGCAAAAAAACATGTGAAACATGTGTCCCACCTTTGGAAATATAGTGGATTTTTTATGGCAAAAACATTTTCCAATTGTAAAAATGACAATTTTTGGTCACAAAGACTACTGCAATGACCAAATGATGAACATGTGTGTGAATTCATTCATAAATAGTTGAAAAAAAATACAATTAAAATTTGTGAACAAGTCTTTCTTAAATTTACCTTATGTATTCATGTAAGTATTTGCACAAGATTAGATGGAAGAAGTCAATGGACAAATACATTATAATCGAATTGGAAGCACATGTAGATCGTTGGGTGGTAGCATCCTTTCGTAGTTTAATGCATATTGCAATTGCTTCATTTTTAGTTAAATTCAAAACATTTTTTCCACCAAAATTACCGAAAGATAAAACATGGGTCGAAAAAATGTGTTTTTGTGCAATGGGACTCACAAAAAACTATAAATCCATCGTTCACAAGGATCTTGATTTAAAATATTTGGTGGTGGTTTGATTCATTAATGATACAATAAAAGAAAAATTTAATCCTCAAAATATAATTTCAAAAAATCATAATTGGAAATATATATATATCCAATTATGACGTTTTTGAAAAAAAATTGTGTCATGATGGACATGTGTATAACATCTCATGGAGATTAATTTGTTTTTTTGTGTTACGGATTATTTTTTCAACTTAAATCTAGCAACAACCTCTTGTTTGACTCATCATTTGTGGACTACTATACAACACTTTTTTTTTACCACAAAGGCCAATATATGTGTGCACTATATGTTTGACATAAAACATTATTAGAAAATGTTTTCAAATTCCAAAAATTAAAAGAGGTGGAAAAGCACATGGATAGAACAATGCAAAACATCAATGCAATTCAAATACATAATGTTACAATTTTGAAGTGAGCACGAAACCAACAAGTTAAGATTAAAAACCCCACTTAGAAACAAACAATTTTATTAATATTTTAAATGGCCACATTAATGTCCATGAAAAAACCACACAATAGATCCGTCTTAGTTTTTTTTTAAACATTTTTTTATAAGAATAGTACATATCATTGTTTTCTAATTTTTTTATGACACGAATTTATTTTTGGTTTGTTTTTCACATGTGCGATTATGTGTTGATGTCCAAAAAAATCAAATCATGGAAGGTGTTTTTTGTTGAAATATGTTATGTGGGCCAATAGAAAGTGTTGAAAATACCCATTTAGGTGTGTTCATTTATCCTTAGATTTGAAAGTCCATTTGAGGTGATTTAATTAAAAAATTTAGATAAAAACATTTTAAATTATTTGATCCAATTATGTGACGCCACTTGGCATGCACCAAACTAAAATTTTATTCATTTGATTCAATTAGATGATGCCACATGACATGCAAGGCATAGCCTAGGCCATTTAAAGTAAGCAACCTAAACTACAAAACCTATTCTAAACATAAAATAAACCATGTATCCTTGAAGACCTAACATAAACCCATACTAAGGCACATAAGCTCAAAAAAAAACTTAGGCAATGTACCATTAGAAAACTCATTAGGTATTATAAGTTTGCTATGAACTCAAGATGCAATAAGGTGGTAAACAAAAGGACTTAAACCCTTTGAATCCACTTTGATATTTAAGTATTATTGCATTACAACATTTTTTGTAACAATGTTATTTGGTAGAAAACTTTAAACAACATATAATTAACATGTATAAGCCTATGTCATCCCATGTTGACATAAGGTGGCTTAGGTTAATTTAAACTACTTAGGAATGTAGCTTAGATTAATAAAGATTAACCTAAACCTCACACGAAAGTTAAGCAGTTATAGTGTAACCTAAGCTAAACTAGGTTAAACATACATTATTTAGGTTAAACTAGATTTGAATTGGTTAAACTAGCATAATTTTGGTTAAATTTAATTAAACATAACTAAATTAACATAAATTTGGCTAAACATGGTTAAATTAACATAAATTCTCGCAACTCTACAATTCCCCCGTTATCCAACTTTGATAATGATTCCAACAATGCTTGATGAATTTTACTTTCATTGTGTCTTTGAATAGATCTCCCTTTAGATCACTATGACTTCACATAACTCACAAAAATACTCAGGTGCAAACTCCATAATCACTCTTTACCTTGGATAACTAAATGCAAGCTCTACAAAAGAATAAACACACAAAAATAGAGCTTTGAAAAAGAGAAATATGAAAAAAAAACAAACAATTTATGTGAAGTACTTAGAAAACATAACCAAAAGAATTCCCATGATTGGTATAGAGAGCAAGTGGAAAAGAATCCTCATGACTCATCCAAATAGCAAGCAGAAAACCCCTAATTAGTTTCCATTTTCCCTTCATTTTCAAAAGGCACAAAAAAGAATCAACGAACCTCCATGGCTCATCCAAGCAACATGCAAGGAAAATTCAATTTCCACAATTAACTTGGAAAACAAACAAGGAACCTTTGTTGTCCTTTTCTTTTTGGAAGGCAGATTAAAACAACATAAGACCTCATGGTTGGTCTCAAGAATAGGAAAGGAAAAATGAATCCCCACAACTTTCATTGAAATAGTAGGTAAAAATCTTTTGTTCAATTGTGAATGTTAGATACCATGCCAAGGGGAGTGGATCTTGGGACCCAAAAACAAGGTTGAACATTGAAGTACCTCCTACTATTTAACAACTATAAAATCATCAAGAAATGTGTCATAGATGCACCTAAAACTCTAAGACGATGTGTCATAGATTGCACCTAAAACTCAAGTCCTAGATTTCACACTGCTAAGATTATCATGGCTTTCTTCTACAAATGGAGGAAAAGAAATAGACATGCACACATAGATATAATCAATTGAAAAAAATGTAAAGAGATTGAAGAAGAGATGGAGACACGCAAAAGATCTCTTGGTTGTTGTTTTTCATTTTCTAATCAAGCACTTTTTAAAAGCATGGAATTTTTTTGACAAAATTTTCAATTGCCCCTTCTAAATTGTCAAAAAAATGGGAATTTTTTTTTGACAAAATTGTCAAAGTGAACAAATTATGGCCAAATTCCACTCCTACAGATTGGTGCCTAAATCATGATCAAATAGAGAAAAAATTCATGTCAAGTCCAAAAAGTTTTGACACTCACAATCTTGTTAGTTGTGTCAAATTTCTAAGCTTTTCAAGGATGTTACTAGTGAAAAAATTGTCCCTCAAGTACCTATAGAAAATAAATAAATAATCAGGACCAAAATCTTCTTTTTATCAAAGGTTTTGAGCTCCTTGAGACCTTCAACTTCCCATCTCTTTAATCAATAGAAAAAACATGGAGAACAAAATGTCAATCATCCTTGAAGCATCACCATAACTAAATTTGGAGGTAATGTCAATCATAAGGTGTTAGACCATTGCTTTCATTAACTCAAGATACCAACATTACTATCATATAAAACCACCTCATGAACTTGAAATCTTTCATAATTAAAACAATTGCAGAGTTGATTAAGATTTGGAACAATCAAGGAAAAGTTCAAGATGCATTTGTGTTGATACAAGTAACATGGAACCACAAAACTTACTCAACTTCTCGGCACAAACATAAACTTGGCTAAGATAGAATATTTAGTTTAAATTTGATTAAACGTCATTAAATTTGGATAAACTATGGTAAACTAAACCATTTAAAATAAATTAAGCTAAAATTCACTACACTTGACTAAACTAACATATATTTGGCTAATTAACATATATTTGATCAAATTAAACCATTTAAGTTAAATTTGGCTAAATTTCATTACACATGGTTAAATTAACACATATTTGACTAAATTAAATGCTTTAAGTTAAATTTGGGTAAACTTTAATACACTTGGTTAAACTAACATATATTTGGTTAAATTAAACATTTAAAACTAAATTTGGTTAAATTTCACTACATTTGGTTAAACTAACATATAATTGGCTAAACTAAATATCAAAGGATAAATTTGGTTAAACTTCACTAAACATGGTTAAATTAACATATATTTAATTAAATAAAAAATTTGAGTCTAAATTTGGTTAAATTTCATTATACTTGGGTTAAACTAACATATATTTGATTAAACAAAACATTTAACACTAAATTTGACTAAAATTAACATAAATTAAACTAATCAAAGAGATTGGTGCTAAAGTTGGTTAAATTAAGACATTTAAATATATTAAACTAAAATTTATTGAACTTGAATAGTTTTGGTTAAACTAACATAAATTAGATCAAATTAAGTCATTGAGTCTAAATTAAGCTTAAATTACAAATTTTGGCTAAACTAGAGCATTAGGTTAAATTTGGCTAAATTTGTTTAGATTTTGTGCTAGGCAAAACATGATTTAACAAGGCCAAACTTCATTAACCTTAACACGTTTGTGATCAATCTAATCAATCTGAGTGTTTTTTCAAAGGTTTTTTTGAAGTCATTCATGGCTAGGTTTGTGACCTTGCCATGTGCCCCACTTTTGCCATGTTGTATTTGTTAACATTTTTTTCATAGCTATCTTCCTCTTTGATATAAAATGTATGTTCTTTATTTGGTTTTCAACTTTGATTATGGACCTTTCTTTGAGTTTTATAAATTATTGCACTTTCTTACCTCCATTCCATGCATTAATATCTCTTAAACCATTTTTTATGGGCATTTTTTTGTCCCTTGCACATTAGCCACCAATTAAGGTATGAATATTTTTTCATGGTTCTCTTTGAATTCAAATCTACATCAATTGTGCAAATTATCATTTACAAACATCCTTTGTGTGTTGTATTGCCTTTTGATGATTTGTGTGAGGTCCAATGATTGTATAATGTTGTTTGATCCAAATTGATTATTGATGAACTTGGATTGTGTATATATTGTATTTGTAGTTCTGTCCAAGTTTCTAAATTATTCTTTGTGAACATGATGTTTAACACCATATCCTGGTTGATGATCTTTTTAATTCAAAAGAGCTCAACTGTGAACCCGAAGGCGGTATTTAACATATCATTAAAAGGAAGTTCAATATATGAATCCTTAGTTTTATTGTACATTGATCTGATTCACTGATAAATCTACAGTGGAATGTGAAATGAACTTTAATGGCTTTAATTTGGGTTTGGGATTAATCATGTGATGCTCTTTTAGTTCAAATGAAGGGGTTAAGAAGAAGAAAAAATGATGTTTGTGGTGGCATATGTAGATGATGACACTAATGACCATTAGTTTTGTGCATGCTAGCAAGGCCCATGTTAAACTTACTAGAATTCACTGTGTACCATAAAAAACCACCACATCGTGGTACCTATGCATTTCTAATGGTGAACAGCTAGGCATACTAAAATTTGATGAACCTTGAATCCTATTTGTCTATTTGTCTCAAGTAAATGTCATGTGTAAATATAAAGGATGAAATTCAGTGAGTAAGCTTGGTGTATGAAGATTAAGCTCTAACATGTGACATGTTATGTTGTGTTTATGACGTGCCCTTAAAGGCTTGCCACCAGGTATCAAGGTGAACTTTTTGATACAATAGAGTTATCCATAAAGTAAAAAATCCTGAAACACAGCATCAGAATCTTGAGTTTGGTCATACACAAGGTGAGATTAAAAAAAAAAATTCAAAAAATACATTAG
>Ga0116231_10007821_pt1 | contig 19243 bp, 16 predicted proteins | sample S1TSphgellanicum_2_FD_89695 | JGI IMG/M metagenome (GOLD analysis project Ga0116231, IMG submission 89695) | Host-associated microbial communities from peat moss isolated from Minnesota, USA - S1T2_Fd - Sphagnum magellanicum MG | ecosystem: Host-associated > Plants > Peat moss > Unclassified...
AGGGGGGGGGGGGGGGGGGGGGAGAGAGGTGAGGGAGGGAGAGGGGTTTGGTGGTTATTTGGGTGTGGGTTGGAGGTTTTGAATAGGGTTTTGGGGGAGGGGGGGTGGAGAGAGGTTGTGGGTTGTGGGTTTTCCATGTTAGGATTTTTTGAAAGAGGGGGAGGGGTGAGTGTCTTAGCTTAGGAAGGAGGCGTGATTGTGGAGTTGAAATGATTTCTATCTTGGTACAAGATTCCAAAATGGTCACGAACGGACTTAACTGGGCTCTTCAAGGAGCTACCAAGGTACCAGTTCTTGTGCACAAGATTGGAGTAGTGCATGAAAACGAGGTCGATATGGATACCGTTCACTTTGGGACGGACTTGGAACTTGGGCAGGACGGACAAGAACGCGGCCGCCTTCCATTTGGTGAAGCCGAAGGCGTGAGAGCAACAACCGCTACAACGCGAAGCCTCTAAACCAGTAGACGCCAACTGGGTCTTGGCCTCGCAGCCCCGTGGCCCACAAATCCCCAAGTAGAGCATTCCGTCAGCTGCCGCCAGCTGCATTCCTTCCAAGATGGCGGCGCGCGCATCGTGCGCGGTGATGGCTGGGTGGAGCGCGATGTCGTTCTCGAAGAAGAAGCGCCAGGAATCCAGTTTGGCGCTCTTGTCGTTCACGAACTTGCGGAAATAGTTTACGAATGTCAACTGGTTGGAATAGGAGCGCAAGAACCTCTCCGTGTTGAACTTGCGGGATCCCGCGTACCGTTCTAGTGCTTTGTCCACTCGCTCTGAATCCCAAGGAAAAGGAACCATCCTCTCTACTACCTGGATGTTGAGATTGCTCAGTACCTTCATTGAACTATAGTAGCGTCTGTCCAGTTTGGAGCTCAAGATGTAGCCTCGGATCACACCCTGTTCTTGATCATCATCCCCTAGCTCATCTACTTGCGATGATGATGATGATGTGCTGCTTGAGTTCTGCTTCCGTGCTTCATCCTGCATTGCTGCGGAGCAATTGATCTGGGTTAAGGAGCTGGGATTCAGATTCAGGGGTTCCTGTTGTTGTAAGAAACCACTGGAGCTGATCACATCGCTGAAGCTCCTTCCCACTATTGATCTTGTGATTACTGCCACTGATGTCAACAAACAGACCACAATCACAAGATGCACCACTGCGGATGTCTTGAGGTGCTTGGGGATCATGCTCACCAGCCCCCTACCAGACGTCGAAGTTGTCGAGCTGTGCTGATGATGCTCCCCAGCTGCGACACCCACAATAAAAGAAATAGTACCTCAGGAACCAGTGAACAGCTCAAACTTCCAGATCTAAGAACTTCGCTACAATCAACATGTTGATCACAAGAAGAAGACAACAATTTATTGTTTTTGGAACTGTGTTCCAGATCTCTGAAGCCGAAGATCGGCGACGAATAATTCCATCTGACCCATTTCAGCTGAAGATCTATCTGATCTTCTAGTTTTTCTTACCAGAATTATGTTCCAGCTGATGGGTTGCGGAGGAGTTTATCATCATGATATCGATCCCTACTGCAGCTCTGAAGCTGCAGCTCCTTCAATTTGAACTCTCGCTTTCTTCACAGGACTTCAACACACATGTACAATATCTGCAGCAGCTCATTCATTACACGTATGTTGCAGTGGATCAGATTCCGGCTCCCTGAGCAGCAGCTTCTATTTTGTACTTCTCGATCAAAACATCAAGCTCTAATTTGTTACTACACTTGGAATCACGTCTTGACAAACCTACTTATTTCCCCAGGGACTTTTGCTTGGGCATAGCAGAGCTATATATTATCTATGGTTGATTGGATTGGCAAAGCAGCTGCTTCACATATCTTCCCAACACAGCTAGGAGTCTTGAGAGCAACACACACAGGCGCACAACAAAGGTGGTATTTGAACCCTGAACAAAAAACTTTGCATGCATCTCCAGAAACCCACCAAATATTCCTAAAATATTCCTGCACAAGCTTTGTCCAAGTCCGGTTGAAGGGCGGGCGGGCGGGCGCACGACAATCTTTTGATTCTTTCAGTTAATTACCAACAATCGCATCACAATCGCACGAAAATACATACAGAAGCAAATCCCCAACAACAAAAGCAACAAAATTCACGAACTCAGAACTCCAGTAGTCAAGGTGGTTTGATATGGTGTGTACCAAAATGCGAGAAATCTCCAGATTCAGGTAATTGCTTGGGTGGGAGAATCAGACAACGGAAGAGCAGTACGCACGCACGGACGCACGCGCGCTCGCTCGCTCGCTCCCTCCCTTCCGCAGCAACAGAAAAAATAGAAATTTTTCCTAACACTGAACTTGCAGTATTATAAGTGGCCAAGCACCATTTACTGAATCTAGTATGCTAGTATGATCACCACCACCACAGTGCCTTCAAAGCTTGAATTTCCAATCTCCTCCAATATATATTTTATGTGATTCATTCATCAGCTGCAACAACATATCGTCATCGATCGAGTCCGAAGCTCCGCAAACTTCAGCTCACCTCAAGATCTCGCCACTATTTCGACATCATGAACAAATTTGAACTGTAACTCGATGATCCGAGCTCCAAGATTCCTCTCTCTCTCTCTCTCTCTCTCTCTCTCTCTCTCTCTCTCTCTCGCTCTGGGGAAAGAGCTGCAGCACTAGACTAATTAGCTGAGAGGCAAATTGACATCAAGACTCTTGCAACTTCTAGAGCAGCTTTCTCTAAAGATGCAGCAGCATATCATCGTCATCATCATCCTTCAATTGTGCTAGTCATCAGACTCTATGTGTGTGTGTCTTCTTGCTGCCTGCCTGCTGCCTGCCTGCTGCTGAATATTTTTCCCAGCTTCTCCTCACAATCCAACAACAACAACAACAACCACCAGGGACATCACCAGCACGTAAGCTGGATAAACAACCTACCCACTAAAAACAACAACAGCAGCAGCAGCAGCGAAACCACAACAAAGGTACTCAATGAATTCTACCAAAACACCCACAAGAGAAAACAAAAAACAAAAAAAACAAAGCCCAAAAACAATTTGAAGAAATTTTCTTTCAAGAAATGAATGAATTCGGGTTTCTCCTCAAAACTGGCATCATCAACAACACTTGCAAGCAAGCAGGCAAGAAAGTAATATTTGCGTGCCACAGTGATGAAGATCAATCTCTGAAATGGTTTGCAAAGAACCAGTACCACCATTAAATCTTACCCACTGCAACAACAACAACAAAGCATCAAGGGCACAGACGTGGTGAGTCATGAAGCACACTGTGCTTTGGCCAGAAAGAAAGGAAGGAAGGAAGGAAAAGGTAGGTGGGCCTGGAATAATATTGCTCGCCTGAATTATTATTATTCTTTTTACATTTTGTTTTGTTATTTTATTTTCTATAGTTTTTATCGTTGTTGTTAGTTTTTTTATTTTAATTTTTATTATTTTGCAAATTGAAATTCTTTTTTCCAATTAGGATTTGTAGGGCTTTTTTTTTTGGCTATTACAGAGTTTCTTGCAGGGTAAATATGAATACTTTAGCCATTTGTAGTACATTTGTTTTCCCTTTGTGTGAGTCCAAGACTTCGGCCTGTTGTTGTTGTTGCTTCTTTTTTTTTCTTAGTTAGGGGGTGTTGGTGCCATATTTTGCACATTTTTGGCCTTGGAAAATAAACACAAATTTTATTCTATCACAAATCCCCAAAAACTTTTTTTTCTTTTTTTGTTTTGGCAGGGATGGGTGGGGTATGGTGGGCATGGTACTATACCTTATTAGTACCTAGCCTTCGGTGTGGGGGCACTAATTAATCGAAGTAGCCAAAAATGTTGAAAAATACGCGGCTGCTATGCCCAAAATCTCAATGAAACTCTCATGCACAGTAACTTCATTATTTAGTATACATAATGCCGAATAATAAATTATTATTTATTATCTTTTACTGCCAATTTCCAAACATTACTGACCACCCAAAATATATATATATATATATAATCAATTATTATGCACCATGTTGCCAAAGCAGCCTTTGTACTACTACTGTATTGCAGCCTGCAATAAAAACCTTTTTGTAAGAAACAAAATTCGCCAAAAGTTGTGACACAGTCTCAAATTTGCTGTGAGAATGATTCGCCATATTTAGACTTTTTGGGGCCTGAATCGCCAGGGAATCCATCTCCAGCTGAAACAAGTAGCCAAAAAAAAAAAAAGGAAAATCCTTAATATAGTTTCAACTTTCATAGTTTATTTGTAGCCAAATTTGGCTTAGATCTTCCTAGGGTTTTAATCACAACATGTGCTACTACAACAGAAATGTGTGGGGGAAAAATAAAACCCATGATTGCAGGCCTGAATTATTGATTTTTATTTTTTATTATTGTGCAGGCACAAAAAAAATTTAATTGAGCTTTTAGGGCTTTTTTTTTTTTGGTTTTTTTTGCAGGAGAATTCAAAACTCTAATCATTTGTAGTAATTGTTTTTCCATCTCCGTTTCACGCAAAAAATTTGCACATTTTCAACCTCCGATAAGGAAAATCATGAACATTCTGTTGCAAACTCCTACCCCCAAAAACTGCCTCGCTCTTTTTGTCTTTCTTTGGTATGTTTTGGTTTGTGTTGCGTGATGGAGTTACCTGTTATTGTAAGGTCCGTGACATCCGTGCCTTCTTCTTCGGTCCGTAGATTCGTAATTCATTCACTTTCAAAGCCCGTGCTTTCTGTGCCTTCGTCATGCCTTCAGTTCATGCATAATGCATTTTATTTTATTTTTCACTTTCAAAGATTCGTCCGAATTGTCAACATGTGTAAAAAATTTCTTGCACCACCGGGAAAAAGGCCTGTTTTTCTGGATGCTCACGATGTTCTCAAACAAGGGAACTCACTCTCCAATATACACATTGCCCTTGAAGTTTTTGGGAACGGGAACTCCCGAGAAGGCGTTTTTCCTTTTGACCTTGGTTTAGGCTTTGATGAAGGGGAACTCATATTTCCGCCTCGTTCACGGCAACTTAGTGATTATTTTTCTTGTGGGGGGGAAGGGGGGTGGGGTTTTTTTAATTTTGACCTATACAAAAAGAATTATTTAGAAAAAAAAAAAAAAAGTCAAGGTTGGCTAGATTTTTCAAAGAAAAAAAAAAAGAAAAAAAAGGCCAGACTTGTAAAATAGGTTTCCAGTTGGTGGGTAGCCACCAATAACTTAAAGAAGGATACTTTAAAGTTTTGGCTTGCGTATTGCCAAATTTGGTTAAATCTTCTTGTGAATGATTGCCATTTTCATTACATCATAAAATTGAAGAGAAAAAAAAGGAAAAAAAAACCATTGATCCCAGCCAGGTCCCTCAAAACCATTTTGAGGGCCCAAAGCAAAAAGCCTCCCACCCTATCAATGGTTTTTTTTTTAATAATTGTTTTGTAGTGAAGGTGGTGATCATCCATTTAGTCAAGACTTAGCCAAAAAAAAATTATATTAAAAAACATGAAGGGATTAAATTAAATATTTTTCTTTATTTTTGGTACTACCTACTTGAACCATATATAGAAATCTGGTTTTTCTTTTAATAAAAAAAATGGAATTTTTGGAAAAGATAAATTCAAAAAAGTCATTGAATTTGCTATAGACAATTTCCAAATGTTTGCAAAGTAAAACATGGGAACCTATAAGTTATTTTACTTTGACATTTGAATCACTTTCTCCCTTTCTTTCTTTCTTTCTTTTCTTTGCAAACAATAGGTAATAGGCCAAGGACTTGGGTGAGTCACTTTATGGACTTTGGGCATATGGGTACTATCTGTTTTAGGCAAAAGGTCAAAAAGATGCCACATGGAGTTGAAAGTTTGAAGCTATGGCGTGTTGAGAATGAGAACCATGGGTTTTTATGCCAGGTTTCACTCATAACAATTTTGTTTTGTTTTGTTTTGTTTTGTTTTTTTGGCACAAATGGACAAATCCATGGTAGAAAAGAACCAGTATTTGACTTGACGCTTGTAAATTTGAGTAATTGTAGTTACATTTGTTCAAAGTTTGTGTTAAATTGCATTAAAGATGGTTTGGACTATTTTTCAATATCATATTAGGTTTTGAAATCATTTGCATGTTTGCTCCATTAGGATATGGTATATATGAGTGGGGAAAAGTTGAGTATGTCTTGTTTATTGCTGTTTATATCAGATCCATATAAAATGCATCATCTGGATGACCCACATCCCACGTGAACCAACCTTAACACAAATGAACCCGAGGAAATGGGGGGGGAAAAAAAAAGCACGGGATGAAAAAGAGAAGCAGTACAATATGCGTTTTCATGTTAGAACTCATAAGAAGACTGCCATATGTCCATCTGAAAGAAAAGAAAGAAGTAACCATCAAAAGAGTTGCAACTTGCTTTGTTGTCTTGTGTTTTGCGTTTGTCTATAACTGCTCAACCATGCCCCCCACAAAGACATTTGGGAAATGCAAGTTCTTTTGGTAATTGAGAAGAGTTGCAATCGTCAGCTTTAATAGTGAGTTGAATAAGCCTAGGAAACTGACAAAGATTTTATGTTGCTCCGAGAAATTTGGGTATACCCTAAATAGCCATAGTTACCAATGAATATCTTTTGAAATGATACTTGTGAGCTTTTGGACTTGGTTTAAGATATTACAAGATCATGTGTTTTTTCACTATGAATTTAATGTTGTGTCTCCATTCATTCTAATTTGTGCCTTTTTTTTATAAAAAAAAACTCAAGATTCATGTTGAAAATTTGTCTTGTAAAATAATAGGAGGATGAAAAATGAAACCCACCCAAAAAGTACATTTTGAGAATCAAAGTGAAGTTAAATTTTTTTATGGAGAGAAACTTTCACATTACCATAATATAAACATATTGGAGAAAGCATGAAAATTGGCTATTGATGATTAGCAATGTACTAGAGTTTTTGCAAATGTCACACAGTTCATACCAAGGTCACCAATTTCATAATATAATAGCAACACTGTACCTGAAAAGGCCATGTTTCGTGATGGCCCTTGCATGTAATAATAATGTGTGGCATTCATTCTGAGTGTAATAGTATTATATAACATGTAAAGTGATATTCCGTCACTTTTGCCAACTCCACAAAAAGATGTCTAACCCCACCCCTCCCCCAAAAGCAAAACATTTTGCACAGCTCAAGTGTAACAAAGGGGAGAAATGTTCAACTTCAGCACTCTTATCAATTAGCAACCCATTTCTTAAAAAGGAATAAAAGCATTTCATTGGTGGAAAATATGAAACTTCTCCAACAATAATTAGGCGCAATAGGGTTTTGCTCATGTTGAATCATGGATCTATAAAGTGAAATATACACATCCTTATGATTTTTTTTAGTTTTTCATTTTCTTTGCATGTTTTGGTTGCCTAAGTTCACAAATGTACCACCCAAATTCATATCCTGTAATCACGGTCATTTGGCTTTACAAGGTCAAGCCACCACACTTGAGCATGACAAATTATTGCCATCCGTACTCTTTCAACTTGGTGCCACATTGGATGAAATGTTGCTCAACCCACTTGGAGAAGAAAAGAAATGCTCAATTTCAGGATCCTAATAACTAGCAACCCCTTTCTTTAAAACGAATAAAAGAATTTTATTTGTGGAAATTGAAACTTTTCCAAAACAAATGAGCAAGAATTTGTTTAGGGTTTTGTTTATGTATAAATGATTGGATCTACCATAAGGTGAAGTATATGACTCTATATGATTTTTTAGGTCTCCCTTTTTTTTGACATGTTTGATTGTCGCGTTTAGGGTTTAAGTTCACAAACAAATGTATCACTCAAATTCAAAACCCTAATCACATTTGATATGACTTTATGGGAGTGTTAAGTGCCCATCAAACTTGATAAATTATTGATGGCCGTACTCTTCCAACTTGGTGGTATAACAAGTGAAAAGCTGCTCAACCCAATCGGGAAAAGAATAAAGTGATGGACAAGGAAGGAAGGAAGGACTGTGTTGGGACTTTTTGTTAGGAAAAATTTGGGAGATTCCCCTCTTTCCTTCACTTATTGAATAATTTAATCAATTGTTCACATGTGCCCCAACTTTAATCCCGAGCTGATGATCTTCCTTTTCATTATCAATGATTCTCTCTACGGGGCTTTCAAGGCGTCTCCGCACTTGAAAGCTGACTGCTTCTTCTTTCTTTTCCCTACCTTATGTAAGGAATGTTGGTAACGGTGTTCCTTGGACAGCATACATGCAGAGGAACCCTAGTCCGTCCAAACCCTAGGAACCTGCACCACAGATTTGCTCACACAAAATATGCAGGTAACCCTAGGAACTTGTACCATAGATTTGTGCATTGGATGACAAAAAAAATATTCTCCATGTAAAACTCTCTCGAGTCTAAAACCATATGTGTTTTTAGGGGTTGGTTTTTTGCGTTTGAAGTAGGAACCTAGTGGGTTGTCATTTATGGCCAGCATGAACCAGCACCCACAAACACACCAGTTGGGAATTCTGTCCACTGGATGGGCTGGGATTTTTCATCTAGTGGTTGAATGTGTTTGGACGTTTTGTGCTGACCTTTTCTTTGGTTTTTGGTTTGCTGGTTGTTTTTTTCCCAACTTTGAGATCACCTGCCCAGTTACATATTACCTGCCTTCTTGGCCCTGCGTACTAACTAAGAACCAACTCCCCTTCTCCCTCTCACCTACCTACCTACTAGATCCACACCCCCTTTTCTCACCTAAGTTTGTCATCTCATTCTTACCTACCTACCCAACACCTACATAACATTCACGACAACCAAGGAAAATAATTCAAATATAGGTATTGCATTCAATCAGTTAGTAATAAATTAAACATATTTAGGCCTCATGTATAGGTATTGCATGTGCGAGCTCTTCATACCGTCAATGTTCTCATGAGCCTCCACTTTGCACCATTTATTGTATACTATACACAACATAATTTAATAATTTAATACCTTGGGTTAAAAGAAAAAGAAAATTACATTTTATAACATAAAATGGATCAAAGGAGGATTTAGAGTTAGGTAGATGGCCCAAACATTTATGACTTTTGTAAAAACATCATTTTTTTATATTAATTAAATTCAAGGTTAGGTTAATTTATGAAGGAAGAATCATGAATCATATATTGAGCAAATGAAATTCATTTCTTCTTTTTTGAATGGGAGTGAAGACATCTTTAAAATTGAAAAATAGTCGGGGAGAATAAAATTGAAAGGTAAGAGATAAATATTTTCCTTCACTTCTTAAAATTATTAATTTTTGAGCTTTGATTTTTAATTCATAATTAGCTCATCTAAAATTATTTTTTAGAGTTGTCAAGGTTATGTGTAAGGTTTTATAATTAAAGTTGAAACTCTTTTGAAAATGGTGCATGTTTAGGGTTTAGTCTATAATCATATTTAAGGTTTTTTATTTATTTATAGTTATGGTTTGATTTAGGGTTGGAAAGCTTTGCAAGGAGAATGTCATCACCTTGGACCATCAAATTAAAGGTTTTCTTTTCTTTTCCTTTCATTTTTTCATTCATGTGTGGTTTTAATTTAATTACAAATTAGTTAGTTTCGTGTATTGAATCAACATGTTAATATAACCTACATTTTCTTGATTAGGGGAGAAGATTATTACATCAGTAATTGTTTGATCCTAACTCAAGAAATCTACATGTAATTATTAGTCCTAAACATGGGTATTATAAGAATGGGTCCCATATCTAACATGTGTTTTAGTTTTGGAATGTAGGTATTGCAAGGTTAGGTCCCAGGTCCAATGTGTGTTTGAGTTTGAAATGTAGGTTGGCACTTGGTTGGGTCCTAGGTCCAATGTGTGTTTTAGTTTGGAATGCAGGTATTGCAAGGTTGGGTCCCATGTCTAGTGTGTGTTTTGGTTTTGGGATGCAAATAATACAAGGTTGGGTCCCATGTCTTGTGTGTGTTTAAGGTTGGTATGTGGGTATTGTAAGGTTGAGTCCTATGTCCATTGTGGATTTAAGTATTTGACATGTAGATATTACAAATGGAACATATACATTTTTAGTGTTGTTATTAGTTTGGCATGTAAGTATTACCAACCTAGGTTCCATGCATAATGTATTGATTATGCAAGTAGTAATTAGTTGTGTATTCCATTAGTATTCATGGTCTGATGAAGAAAGTGGGTATTGCAAGTGCATTTTTTACAAGTTTATAAGCGCATGGGCTGAATTTCCAAATCACAATCAATTCAAGTTCAAAACCCAATACAATCCCCTTTCTCAAATGTGGATTTGGCATGGACTCCCAAGGTGAAGCATGGGGCCATAAACATTGTGTTGATTAAGATTGTGTCCATAGCACATGCACATGTGTGTGAGTTTTTGGAAGGCGAGTGAGGTGATGTGGAAACCCCAAAAGGATGCAGCATGCACAAAAACTTGCACCCCACCAAAAGGATATAAAAACCCCATCATTAAATAACCACATCAACCATACTTGATATAATTGATGTTCCATGTTTTTTTTTTCCTTTTCAAATGTCCTTCATAAACACACATGATCCTTACCATAAGTATGTTTTGTAGATATGATTGTGCCTATGGTCCTAATGATCATTGTAATGACCCAAACCATACAAGATAAATCAAAGGAGAATGTTTGGTTGTTTTTTCAATCTAGCAATTATACACATAGCCTGATGTGGTGGACCTATGTTTTTAACATCAAACACACACTAGAATGAATCATGAACCGGCACATGGCCGACAAGATCCCAAATCATCAATTTGCATGTCCCACCCTAAATTTCACAATCTTTAAAAGATTACATTTGGACTCAATTGAGTTTAGGGCACACCACCAAAAAAATTTATCACAAGCATAAAGTAATTTGGTGGGAATGTGTGAATGCCAAAAAAAACCATGACAAGGGATGATTTTATCCAACAATAAGACATTGTGTATTTAGATTGGAAACATAAGAAAGGGAGTTAGCAATTACACAAAAAACCAACCATTTTAGTTTGATCTTGGGTTTTACATCATTTAGAACACGTATTTTATCTTCAAGAAGTTGGAGAAATTAATGGAATTCAAGTCCTATTCACTCTAGGCATCCAAACATGAATGCAATGTTGATCCATGTTTGCATATGTCCATAACAGAACAATTTCCATGGATGCCACATTTGGCACAAATGATGTGAAATATATCATTTGTTCACCTTGATGGGCTTTGATGTTCATCACAACAGAGTGCCTCTAACATGGATCATTACAAGTCGACAAACCATGGATGATTTGATTCAATGGTTCAAACCTTTGAAAGAAAAAATGTTGTCAATCATGCCTAATTGGAGACCAAGTTGTTTCATTATTGATGATGCCCCTCAAGAGTTGTGGGTATTATGGTGAATATCAATCCTACTTCTTTCTTCCTAACTATGTTCAATGAAAAACAAAAAATTTCCTTGTCCAAGGTCTTTTTCATTCCTATTAAGCTTACAATGTACTTATATACCTAGCTAATGCTAAAAGTTGGTGTGAGTTGTGTGTGAATGTTTAAGATTGTTTGGGCTACGAAAAACATCCCTATCTTCTTTTGTGCATGGCATGTAACAAAAGGCATAGCACTTATGTGCAATGGAGAAGATCAAAAATGTTGAAGTCCAATGAATAATCCTTCATGACCTACATGAAGGATGTCCATCGAGCTTAAGGAAAACATTGAAACTTTCAAAGAACGAAGGAGAGTGAAAATCCTACAAAGTTTCGAACAACATAATCTTGGTGATTCTTCGACACATTATTTTTGGACCTATAATTTCCAATGTGGTATGTGGTGATTTTCAATTTCAGTCTTTCAAAACATGTTTGTTTGATCATAGTTTCATAATTTGCATCCCTTTAAATGGGTATGTTCATGTTTTATCAACTAGAACATTGATCTAATTAATATTGCATTATGCATTGTGTATTAGAGTTGCAGATGATTAGCCTTTGACGCATGCCACATTCCAACCAATATACACAAGTGAGCATTGAATCCTATCATGGCGCCTTCAAAAATTGGTTTTTATTTGAGACAAAAGGTCTTAGAGGGCATCAAATTGATTAGTTGGTTTGGAGATTAATAACAACAATTTCACAACATTACATGCACACATTTGAAATGAAGAAAAATAGATTCATGGAAAACAAGGTTGTGGACGTATTGCAAGAACAAATGTGCAAAAAATAACATTGATCCCCTTCACACATGTATCCCAACTGTCCTTTGCAACAAATGATTATTGAATCATAAGGAATCATCATCTAGCCAATGTGGAACACAGTAAAATACCAATTTACAAAAATATTCACATTGAACATGTGAATAAGCATTATGAAGGAATCTTTGCAAGCACCAAATTTTTATTATTTTCATGGTCACTAATGTTACCCAAAAGGATGTCATTGATTATTGTGAAAAATGGTTTGAATCTAATTGTGGAGGTTCGGTAGCCATGTTTGTAAACCCCAAATATATTTCAAATGATTCAAATTTCAAAGATGATGGTGAAGCTTATGGTGATGAAAAGGTCATCGACATTAGTTTGATTGAAATTATGGAAGAGGTTGTGCTTCCTACAAATGAGCTTATGGCTTTTGATGAACTAGAAAGTTCAATTGTTCCTTTGGAAGAAGCATTAACTCATTTACATCACACAATGTTAAGGATTGTCAAAGAATGCACACAAGGAGGGGTTGCACTTCATGACCATGCCACTTGAATCATGAAAGTTGTGGCATTAGAAATCCAAAACATTCACCTCACAAAAATGAATGAATCATTGCATCTAAAAATGTTGTTACATCATGTAGATGATGGTTTAGTGTATTTGGTTCATAGTTTGAAGGATTGGCATGAAACAATGCTCACACACACAAATGTTCGTAAGAAAAGATCTCATAAATAAATATTAATTTTAGCATTCAATAGGCATCATATTCATGTAAATTGTTTGTTTGATTATTTTATACCAAAGGTTTATAGTATTATTGTGTATCAAATGCTAACAATATTATTTTGTGCTTCAAAATCCATTATTTTGCCTTGGCGTGTGTTTTATGTTAACATCAACACACAATGTCAAACATAAATCTAATCAATGGAGAATATCCAAATGTGGGCCCATTGTTGTTCAAATATAATCACCAAGACAACATTAACAATACCCAAGAATTTAAAGCATATCAGATAAAGGGAAAATCTTCAATGAAATTTTAAATGACACAATGCCGTTATTCCATTTCAAAGGTTTCATTTAATTTAAGCCAGAGGTTACTTAGCCTTGACACACTATAAAAAAGATAATAAATATGGTATTAATATTATAATATTATTAAATAGAATTTTCATACATCAAATAATTATTAGTAATAAAAATGATGATAATATTATAATATATAATTATCACCAATTAATAAATTTTATTTTAATATTATTTGAACATTATTGATTGTGTTGGTATATTTTTATACACCTACATGCCTAAATAACATTAATTAATTTATAAGTATCTTAGCATAGGCTACATATTAACTACAAATATTTTTAAGAAAATTATAATAATAATGAAAATTTATTAAGATCATTAAATTAAAAATTTAAATAATGATATTTTTAAAAGTTTATTCAATAATATTTTTCCCCTAAATTTTTAAATATTCTTATTATCATGATAGTTTAATAATAACTAGCCCTAATAAATTACTATGTTAAATGAATTATTAATGAAGAAAATAATTTTAATAGTATCATTATTTAGTATTATTCATCATAATTAGTTCAACATAATTGTTGATAATATATTTTAATATTATTTAATACAAATCAGTATTAACAAATTGAAAAAATTAAAATATTATAACATTATTTTGTTAAATAAAAAATGCATGAAAATTTTGTATTAATAAGATAACTGTTAATGATTATTGAAATATATTTTTTCGTATAACTAAATATGTTATTAATATTAAAAATATTTCAATAAAATTAAGCAATAGAATAATAGCATTTTAAATAAAATATTAATAAGTGTAACAACATTAATATTGTTATTAGTTAGTATTATTCAATACAAGTATTACAAGTATCAATTTAATAGTAATTAATAACTTGATATATTATTATGTTTGGAGATTATAAGTAATACAAGATTTGAAAGTGCATATGTAGGTAGTTGGAACGTAAACAATTGGATGACTACTTCCCAAGATTGCATTGTGGATGTATTGTTCATTTTGTGAAAATGGAACTATTTCCATACTTTGATTATTGAAAAAGTAAAAGAAAAAACTAAATGAAATATCCATAATAAAAATTGAAAGGTATTACAAATCATTATGCATTACCCATTCATATGGGTGTAAGCAAAACACACCATGTCAATATTTTTCAACATTTGTTCTTACATCACCATTTTTGCATCACCAAACAAAAGGATGTAAATATTACAAAAGACCTTATGCAATAACCACATTCACAAAATAAAACAATTCATATATATGTAGGTAAGGCAAATGTAATAATAATAAACTTTCATTTCGTTATTTTTCATCCAATGAGTTTTCAAAAAAAGGCTGCATGTTATGAATTTCTAAATTAAAGTTAATCAAATAACCTAAACCTTGATTGCATATGGGACACATACCCTTTTGGTGGATGAATAGCCTGTTAAGTTCATTATCTTTCTTGTCAACCACAACCTTTTCTTGATAGCTTTGAATTTGAAAGCTCCATTCATCAAATGGGGTTGAATTTACAAAAGGATTATCCAGATCACGAGATGCTCAAAACATATGAACAGGAACACATGTCAACTACCTATTCAATGTAACCTAAATGTAGGTAGGTCACCTAGTTTAGGTAGGCTACATGACACATGGGTTGCAAATATAACGACTTGAACCTTTCACCTCTTTGAAAAAGATTCAAATCCTTAACCATTGCACCATTGGTCAACATAAATGACAATGATTGTCATCCATTGATTATGAATAGTTTTTTCCATTACCCTATTGAAATTATTTAGTGTAAATATGTTAATATTACATAAATTTTAATTTTAAATAATCCATGAATAGATATAATTTTAAGGATTACAAATAATTTAAAACTTAATCATTACATATTTTAGATTATTTGTAATCCCCAAAACTTCACCTTAAAGCCTAGCTATAAAATTTTAAATCCTAAGATGTAAAACCTAAAACCTAAACCTAAACTTAAAATTAAAACTTAACCTTAGAGCTAAACCTAACCCTAAATTTAAAACTAAAAACCTAACCCAAAAACCTAACATTAAAACTTAACCTTAAAGTTCAAAGCTTAACCTTAAACTTAAAACTAAAAACCTAACCTTAAAACCTAAACCCTACAATTTAACATTAAAATTCAACCTTAAAGTCTAAAACGTAACCTAAATTTAAAATTAAAAGCTAACCTTAAAACCTACAACCTAACATTAAAATATAACTTTAAAATTTAAAACCTAACCATAAATTTAAAATTAAAACCCTAACCTTGAAACCTAAAACCTACAATCTAACATTAAAACCTAAAATCTAGAACCTAATAGTAAAATTTAACTTTAAACACTAAAGCCTAACCCTAAAATTTAAAAACTAAACCAAAAATCTTAAAACCAAAACTATAAAATTAAAATTTTAAACTTAACCTTCTACCTTAATTCTGAATTATAAACCTTAAAACCTAAACCTAAAGTTTAACTGAAAACCCTAAAACCTAAAGCTTAACCTTAAATCAAAACTTTCTACTTAAACCTTAAATTGTAAGCCTTCAAACTTAAACTTAAAGCCTAAATGAAAACCCTAAAACCTAAAGCCACACCTTAAATCTAAACCTTCTACTTAAACCCCATATTGTAAACCTTAAACCTTAAATCCATTAAAACCTAAACCTAATAAATATTTTTAATAGATATGCAATACTTGCACATAAGGTCTGTTGGAAAAGGTGTTTATTGTCAAAACCCCCTTAAATGGATCTTCATTCAAAAATGCAATATTTACATCCACCATATTAAAATGTTTGAATGCATGTAACACGTATAGGTTTATATGACCATTATGTGACTATTGCAAAAAAGCAAGGAAAATCCAATGTGTGTTTTGAGCCCCCATGCAAGTATTACAACTAAGGAGGGAAAATCCAATGTGGGTTTTGAGCCCCCATGTCAATATTGCAAAAGAAGAAGAAAAATTCAATGTGTGCTTTGAGCCCCCATGTGGGTATTGCAATTGAAGAAGAAAAATTTAGTACGTGTTTTGGCAATGATATGAAAGTATTGTATACATTATATTTATCTAATGGCAAACAAATCAAAAGAATGGGTATTGCATCTTTAGTATTAATGGGTTTTTGGTGTTAATGGAAATATTATGGGTTTATTCTTTTAAGCATGTATATTAGTAAGGTTAAGGCATTAAAATATTTCATTAAAAAATGATTTAAAATAATTTTTTTGATATGGCCTATGAAACATTACATTAAAAAATGCAAGAAAAAACTCATGAAAAATCCAAAATGTAATATGTAATATTGTAGTATCTAAGCAAGTTTGATAGGCTCTTGTCAAATATTTAATTAATTTTCAGAAATTCAATTTGACATTTTTAAAATTATTTTTTGATAAAAAACTATAATATTTTTTTGTTATTTCAAAAATAATAATATTTGAACCAATGAAAAAATAAATAAATTGAACATTCAAAAAAAGTTTGTTTCAAAATTTAACAAGAAGCCAAGTTTCGTGCACATTCAACAAATGGCGGCTAGGGTTTCTAGAACTTTCAACCTAATTATGTACCTTTTCCAAAAAAATTGACAAAATTAGTAATAACATAATTAATATCGAATTGGCTTAGATACTACGGTAATTCACATCAATTTGTACAAAAATGTTCAAAAATTTACACAAATGCATGTTTATGTTCAAAAAACTACTCAATGACCATCATCATTAAAACCATGAACCTGGCAATAAGCTTTGGCCACTTCTTCTGCTCATGTTACATGATGGTAGTTTTGAACATTTGGCGATGTTTTATAGTAAGATGAATTGCATTAACCACAAATTGGTCCTTTTAATTCCATGTAATCTAAATCAGAATTTACATAATTTGTCAAAAATAAATTTGAAGCTCTAATCAAACAATTCAACTTAAAGTTATGAAAGTGATTGAAGATAAATAACATCCATGAATGGTTTATGATGCATGGAAATCAAAAGTTATTTGCATCTCTTCAAGTTGAATGGACTTGTTGGATTCGTGCTTTCATAAGGTGACATTTGCCTTCCTCACATAAAATAACTTGCACTAAACGATGATGTCACCAAGTTTCTCATTCTTCTCAATTCGTGAGAATGCATTTCAAGGGATGTATCCCACACCCCAATTAGAAATGCCAAAAATCTTCAATAGGATCTTTGAAGCAAGTTTGACCAAAGACGGTTTAGGGACCTCCTCATGCCCTTGTCTTACTTCCTTTAAACAATCCCATTCCAATGCAACGATTTTTTGTGTGCGAATAATTACCTTCTACTCATTCCACTACAAAATTGATTAAACATCATTCAAGATGTGAACATTCATTACCAAAATGATTTTGATGTCAAGGACCCCTTCACAAATTGAAGGACTTGTGAAGGGCACCCAAGATTTCCTTTTTTAGTAATGAGTTCATGCACCCTCTTTAGGTCTGTAGTTAATATCCCTTTGAAATGTGTGATTCCTTACATTTTCCAACTTTCCAAGACCATTTTGAACCTTATTTGACCCATTCAACACCCTTCCTTGCAATTTGAAAAAGAGGAGGGGGCCTCCAAGAATATTACATCATGGGCTATTGGAAAGACTTCTTCAACTTCGTGGTCCTGGTTGGATAGTTCATTAGTTGCATGAATTTCAATAATCACACCATCAGGGGCATCTTCCTCTAGGTCACCCACAAGGATGGGGGGTTTCAGTGTGCCCCTTTGTGTTCTTTTGTGTGTTTGCACCATGTTGGATAAAAAAAGAAATGATCAAAAAAATTCACCATGGACAAGTGGGCTTAACAATCCAAGGATTGTCATCCCTATCCCTTGGTTATGGCAAATAGGGCCTAAGAGATGGTGTTTGGTTTTAAAAATGGCCACATACACTCCTAGCCACACTTGTTTTCTTTTCTAGTTTGGTGATGGTAGGATAGACATGGTGTAGACAAGGGTAGGGATGACACACGAAGCAAACAGGGGTAGGGAAGGGATAGGGGCAACGATGGTAGATAGATTATTTAAGGACAATGATGGTAGATGGGTTGTCCAAGGGCAACGAAGGTTGGACAACACACACACACACACATGAAAATTTTCTTTGAAGCAACGAAAAATGCAAAAATGCAAAAATGCAAATATATATTACCTTTTTCTTATTGCAACAATGCCAAAAACAAAAGAAGGCGATGGTAGAAAAGGGAGGCGTGCAGGTCTTTTCTTTCTTCTAACTATAATGGAGGTGGTTTGTTATAGTAATGCAATGCCTCGACAATGGAAGCTAGATGTGGCAATTGTTATGGACCGACTACAAACAAGTGGAGAATTTCAAGACAAGACAAGCTTTATTGATCCATCAATTGGTGTTGATCTGCTGAAGGGTTGTTCCTCATACTATCTCCTTGTATAACCTTGAACCATACTAGTCCCAAAATATCCTAGGCCATGATATTGTCAAAAGTATCCCAAAATATCCTAGGACATGACATTGCCAAAAGTATCACAAGTATCCCAAAATATCCTAAGCCATGATATTGCCAAAAGTATCCCAAAATATCTTAGGACATGACATTGCCCAAAATATCCCAAAATATCCTAGGCCATGACATTATCCTCTCCTCAAGCGACATCTTCCAGATGGAGCCAGTTTGTTAGGATATCGTTGGTGAAACCGATTAATTAAGTCTTGGGCATGAACTAGGTTTCCAACAGGCTCCCAAGTAGCTTCAGAAGGAGGATAACCTCGCCAAAAGACAAGGTATAGGAGTTTTCCACGAATCTTCTTGGAGTCCAAGACCTCCTGAACTTCAAACTTTTCTTGGCCTTCAATTTCGATTGGAGCTGGGGGTTCTTGATGACGTTCTGGGATCGGGTTTTCATGATAGGGCTCAAGCAGGGAGACATGGAAAACATTGTGGATTTTGAACTGGGGTGGAAGCTCCAACTGGCAAGCCACTAGACCAACC
>Ga0116231_10007822_pt1 | contig 19235 bp, 15 predicted proteins | sample S1TSphgellanicum_2_FD_89695 | JGI IMG/M metagenome (GOLD analysis project Ga0116231, IMG submission 89695) | Host-associated microbial communities from peat moss isolated from Minnesota, USA - S1T2_Fd - Sphagnum magellanicum MG | ecosystem: Host-associated > Plants > Peat moss > Unclassified...
GCCGAAGGCCCGATGCTACAATAAAGTCGGATGGCGGCTATAGTTCAGTGGCAGAACGCCGCTCTGTGGCAGCGGATGTCGTGGGTTCGAAACCCACTAGCCGCCCCAATTCATTTTCAACAACTTAGCGGAAATACCCGCTTCCATCGTGCAATACCGGACAACGCGGCGTAAAATCTGGGCATGGCTCCCGCTCTGTATCGCCGTCATCGTCGGGAGTGCAAAGCTGGCCACCCTGAAGAATCGCGCACGTCAGAGTATGACGAGCGAAGGAAGGGGTGGAAGCGATGCGAATGCCCCATTATTGCCTCAGGAACGCTCCAGAAGAGATTCAGGCGCCAACCCACAGGACGTTGGGAGTGGGATCCAGCACGGGGGGTAGCGAGGGCCCTCGAAGCTGCGGGAAGCTGGTCCGGGACGACAGCCGAACCTCCCTCGCCTCTCACAAGCCCAGTCCCGCCCGAACGCATTACCGTTGTCCATGCCACAGAGGCGTTCCTTGCTAAATGCCAGAACCGTTCGATCCAGCCCTCTACTCTGGTCAAATACAAAAGCTTCACCCGCCAACTGGTGTCCTACGCGGAGTCGCGAGGCTACGTTCATCTCGACCAACTAACCACAACCGACATGGATCGTTTCTATGGATCATGGGTCGACGGCATTCGGGGGAGAGCCAAGAAGCTCGATAGGCTCAAGAGCTTTGTTAAGTTCTGCCTAAAGCGAAAGTGGCTTGCCGAGGACATCGCAAGCGATCTGGAGGCTCCGGCAGGTTCTTCGATTACCCTGCCAAAGGCTCCCTTCACCGACGAGGAGCTCGCGCGTCTGCATAGGGCGTGCGATGCCCTTGAAACGGGTCGGCGCAACTGGACCGGAGAGGACGCGCGTGACTTCATTTATCTCAGCCTCTACACGGGGCTCCGGATCTCCGACGTTGCGACGTTCGACATCACTAGGCGACTCACTGGCAGCGATGTATTCCTTCGAATGCACAAGACGCGTCAACCCTTGAGCACATACATCCCGACATGGCTTGTTGATCGGCTTCGCGCGCGCGAGAAGATTCACGGAGCGCTGATCTTCACCGCGGGGACCACGCTGAATGCGAAGCAGCTCTGCGACATCTGGCGGAACAAGCGTCTCAGAACCATCTTCGATCTTGCCGGCCCATGGGAAGAGAAGCCGACGCCACATCGCTTCCGGCATACTTTCGTCCGTATTCTCCTAGAGAAGGGCGTACCTGTATCGGATGTGGCAGAACTCGTTGGCGATACCGCAGATATCGTGCAGAAGCACTATTCACGCTTCGTAAAAACGAGGCAGGATCGTCTCACCCGAATCCTGCAAGATGCATTCCAAGACAGGCCAACAGAGAAGGCCGTTGCCATCCGGTAATCGGACAAGGGGAAAGTTGCTACACCTAATTGTCTGAGCCGCGCAAAGAGCAGCGATGTTTTCAGAACCTTTGACGAGCAAAGAGCTGCCAATGACCCCTTCGGGTTAACGCTCGGCTAGCCTTCGATGGATTCGCTCCGCTACCGACGCTGGGACGCTGTACGTGGTGTGTGCCTTCTTGCGACCACAGCGTATCTGAATCACCCCTGGCTCATCCTTGACGATCAGCCGTATCGTCTCACGTCCGATCGACCAGAGCTCTGCCAGATCGCCAATGCGGTAGTGTCGCTCAGCAAATAAGTTGTCGGTCGACATAGTACTCGTCACTGGAAGTCGATTTTCTCGGTTGTGACCGATAAGGCTGTTTTGCATTGCCACATAGCCCCCAAGCCATTGCAATTGTGCTTGCAGATGGCGCAGACCGGTCGCCATCTGGAGGCGTCCAATCCGCAAAGGCTGCAAGGATTTTCTATTGAAATGAACAATTCAATATACTGTGCCACAGAACGGCCAAGACGGCAAGGAATGCTTCATCGACCTCTGTTCCCTTTGAAGGACAATCGGGACTGGTTATATATTTGTGCAAGCTGCCCTCCGCAGAATTCCAGATATGAAAAAGAAGCATGAATTGACGCTCCGCGAGCACCTTGAGGCGATTCAGTCGCTAGGCGGAAAGGCCCGCTGGGCGCGGCTGAGCCCGGAAGAGCGGAGTTTGGCTGCGCGGAAGGCGGTCCAGGCGCGCTGGGCGAAAAAGAAGGCGCTGGATAGCGCGGCCCCTGTCGAGAAGGCTGAACTGTAACCGAAACTGACGATGCCAACGTATCGCGGCTGCAGCCCCGAAGATCCTCACTGTCCAACCTTCGCCTTTGAACGCTTGCTTGGCCGCTTTGCTAGCGCCTCCAGTCGTAGATTCTCTGCGTGGCGCCGCTTGGCAACGTCGTAGATCAGCTCCCAAGCGATTGAGAATCGCTCCCTCGATCCTTGGAGCTTTACGACCGCGAACTCCGGACGGCTTTCTATAACAACTCTATGTTTCTTGCTGTTCTCCTGTACCGAAGATGCGGTGACGAAGATGATCTGCGCCTTGCGCTCAATCAGGCAACCCATTGACGATTTCTCCTATCCCAAAACTACGAGCTGTTGCTCGTATTACTGAAGCGCTATCAATGACCGAGACCTTGCATGGTGGAAGGCGAACTGGCGTCGCCACAGCGTGTGGAGGAACGAAGTCGAAACCTGGCCCTCTACTTCATAAGCTGCATCTGCGGCCGACTTTTTGACACCCGTTCGATGTTTTCGTTTTCGTGACTGATTTGGATATGGGCCTGACACAGTTGCACCTCGTTGATCGCCATGGGCAAGATTTGGCAACAACGATGCAGGACGCGGTACGAGATGCCTACCAATGGGCTGTGGCCGAGTTTCCGAACGTGGATCAAGCCACAGTTGCTGGATTGGCCGAAGACTTAGGCAAGGCGATGGCCGCCCATCCTGGCACCATTGAGTGCCCTCGGCGTTACGCCTTCAAAGCATTGAAGGGCAACATCTTCGGATGGTTTCGGAAGCATCCTGGAAAGGAAATCGCCGTCGGTGTCGGTCCTGAACTGGAGCAATGGGCCGGCCTTGATCGCAAGGCTCAGCCCGCGATGGAGCGCGCCGTCTTGTTTGAGCAGTTGAGGACAAAGCTAAATGAAAGGGACAGGGAGATTCTAATGTTGCTGCTTCAGGACATAACCAGCCCACGGGATGTGGCGGCTGCCTTAGGGATTAAGTATGACGCGGCGGCTAAGGCCATCCAACGCGCGAAGGAGAGAATCGCGGCAATTCTGTCCGGGCGGCCACATACAGATATGGCGGCCAAACCGCCGCAGCTGTGCAAGTCTGCAAACTGAGGCAACCGAGTGGATTTGATCAAAGACTACTTTCTGGAGGCGAACCCAAACCCTGAGCGGGTCGGATGTCCCGACGAGGCGACAATTCAGGCACTGGCGGAAGATCGCCTGCCGGTGAGACATCCGGGGCGCTTGCACATGGCCGTATGCTCGGAGTGCTTTTGCGAGTATCGGGGCATCCGGCTAAAGTGGCTGGGGGCACGCAGCAGCCGCCACAGAGTTCTTAGGTGGGCAATTGCCGCCTCCTTAACTCTCTTAACGGTCGGGGGAGGGGTCTGGGAACTACAACATCTCCGCGCTGTAAGGCTTTCAGCGACGATGGCTTCAGTGACTCCTATTGAAACCCAGATTGACCTTTTCAACGCAGGCACATTTCGAGGAGCTGCTAACGCGACCCATGAACTGCAACCGGCAATCCTGCCAACGGCGGTAGTTCACCTGCACCTTACACTGCCTCGCTTCAGCGATCCAGGATCGTATCGTGTGATGGTGTTGAAAGAAAAGAGTGCCGACCGGGTCATTGCCAAAGCGGATGGAGTTGCCAGAGATGTTGGTGGCCAAGCGATCCTGGACGTTAGTCTCGATCTTCGGGCTGCAAACTCTGGCGCATATGTCCTGGCGACTGCGAGTGATAAGGGGAGTGGGTACTACTATTATCCGCTTAACTTGAGGTCGAGATGAAGCGGTTCCTTCAAACAAATTTTCACGCTGTGGGGGTTGACCGGAGCTATCCTGAAACTCGATATGCGCTTCGGGAGGGTTATGACGCGAGGAAGAAAACCCCGTGTGGCTTTTGTTGACGACGAGCAGGATCTCGCGGACAGCCTGCGCGACAAGTTCTCGACGGAGTACGACACCATCGCGTTCACATCGGCTTCCGAGGCATTGGAGGGAATCGATGCTTCCTTCGCGGCGGTCGTCGCGGACCACCGTATGCCGGGGATGACCGGTGCTGAGCTACTGACGAAGCTGCGGGAGAAGACGCCGGACACGGTACGGATTCTCCTGACCGCCGTATCGGATGTGGAACTGTTCCGGAAGCTCATCAACGAAGCGAAGATATTCCATTTTCTTCCGAAGGAACCGCTGTTCCCGGAGCAGATGAAGAACGTTTTAGCGGACGCGGTCGAGCTCTTCTGCCTGCGGCAGGAGCAGAAGCAAAACTTGCTCCGCCTCACGCAGGAGACGGCCCAGTTGAAGGCTCAGTTGAGGGTGAAGACTGGCGAAGAACGCACCTTTGAGGACCTGCTGGGACAGGACCCGCGCCTCAAGGAGGCAATCAAACGCGGCAAGTGGGCGGCCAAGAACGACCACCTGACGGTCCTCATAACGGGGGAGAGCGGGACCGGCAAGGACATCATGGCGCGTGCCATCCATTTTGAAGGCGTTCGGCGAGGGAAACCCTTCAAGGCCGAGAACTGCGCCGGATACCAGAAAGAACTCATCCGATCCGAGCTTTTTGGATTTCTCAAGGGCTCTTTTACGGGTGCTGTCGCGGCCTCGGACGGCATCTTTCGCGAGGCAGAGGGAGGGACGGTCTTTCTTGACGAGATTGGGGAGCTGCCGCTCGATGTGCAGGGCCATCTCCTGAGATTCCTTGACGGCGGTTACATCCAGCCGGTGGGATATACAGGCCGGCAGAACCTAAAAGCGAATGTGCGGATTATCGCCGCCACGAACCGCGATCTGGCAGCGGAGGTGGCCAGCGGCAGGTTCCGCCTTGATCTCTTCGAGCGGCTGAAGCATCATCCGATCCACCTGCCGCCTCTTCGAGAGCGACGGGGAGACATCGCAGAACTTGCTCGCCACGCGGCAGTCGTCGCTGGGTCACGTTATGGACTGGATAGCGTACCGATAAGCTCCGCCGCCATAAATTGCCTGCAACAGTTGATTTATCCCGGCAATGTGCGGGAGCTGTACAACATCATGCTCCGGGCGGTGAACTGCATGTTGATGTCGGACGGGACCACGCTGGAACTGCAGTTTCTCCGAGACGCGGTTGACTCAGGCGGGGCGCAGCCTGTTGCAACGACGTCTTCGCTTGAAGCGGCGACCGAAGAGTTCAGGAAGAGGTATCTCGAAGACGTGATCCGGCAGAACGAGACCCAGCTTTCGGCGGCCAAGCAGTTGGGGATGAGCGACCGGAATCTTCGCGAACTGGTCAAGAGGTATGGGATCGCAAAGGGAGCGTGACCGTCACCACGGCACCGGGGTCACCATTCGAGAAAGCGATCGTTCCTCCGTGGCGTTCGACGACGCTGTTGGCGACCGCGAGTCCTAGCCCCATTCCCTTGCCCGGCTCCTTCGTCGTAAAGAAAGGCTCTGTCAGCCTCGGCAGAAACTCGGACGGAATGCCCGGTCCGTCGTCTCGAACACTCACTTCGATCACATCGCCCCTCAAGCTCGTTGTGACCCAGACGTTCCCTTGTTCGCTCACCGCGTCACAGGCGTTCTCTATGAGGTTGACAAGCACCTGGCTGAGACTTTGCGAATCGCCCTCGCATTTCGGTATCTGGCCGAACTCCTGATGAATCTCTACCCCTTTGCTTTTCGATGTCATCGTGACCAGCGAGATGCTCAATTGCGCCACTTGATTGATATCGACGGCATCGTTGCGTCGGCTCGGCGGCGCGGAGAACTCGCGCAGCACCTGCGACACGAACGATGCGCGAACCAGCGCGGAACGCAACCGCTGTAGACCGTTCCGCATCCTGCCGATCACAAGCGCTGAGGCATCAGCCGGGGGCAAGGCATCGACGCCTTCCTCTATCACAGTGAGGTTAGTCCCGATGACGAAGAGTGGGTTGTTGAGTTCGTGCGCTACACCTGCCGTCAGCCTGCCCAGGGCCGCCATCTTCTCTGCTTGAACGAGAGTGTCCTGCGTCGTCCGCAACTCAGTCACGACCTTCTCAAGCGTCGTCCGCTCTACCGACTCCTTGCGCCATGCCACTTCAAGCACATTTGCCGCGTGACGGGCCAGCAGAAACACAATGAAAAACGGCAGGACGTTCCATGCGACCATGCCGACTGTGAACGGCGTTCCCGACAGTGCGAATGTCGCGACCTCAATAGCGACCATCGCGACTCCCACGCAGGCAGTCCAGGTCACCGATGCCGGTATCAGAACGCAGAATGGTCCGAAGAAGAAAGAGAAGTCGTCTCCGTCGGACGAACCGAGTCCCTTCGCGTGCCATGCCACAACGGCGAATCCGGCCTGTCCCAGCAACACCCCCAAAGTGATGAGCGATAGCCGTCGCGTGCGTCCCCACTCGGTCTTGCACAGGAAGGCCAGACCTAACATCATCAACGACACCGAAACTCGAATGATGACTGCGGCGGTGCGGTCCCACGGGATCTGGTGCCAGTCGAGAATTACGAAGAGCGGGTAAACGATCGCAACGTAATAGAAGATGTAGCCGAACCGCGCCAGCAGCAGGTCCGCACCCTGCTCGGGCGAGCGGTCAAGAGGGCGATTTGTCCGCATTCTTATGGGCCCTCCTCACGAGATCTTTTCCTATCGGTACAAGCCTTAGCAATTGTGTTGCCAGCCGCCGGCTACCGCCGAATCAAGCACTTAGGTTGACTGGTCTTGCTGTCAGCCGGAAGGAGTCATCCGGCTCCAGGAAGGATTGCTCCGGTTGCTTGCCGGACGCTTGACAAGCGTCGCACTGCGCTCGATGCGGAAGGCGGCTTCCGCCAGCCGGAAGTCTGCTTCCGGCTGGCGAGTCAATCCCACTTCATAACTTCCTGATTCTACGACGCGAGGGATTTGGCCCCAGTTGTGCTTTCCCTCCGTTCATTCCCCGGCTGCAGCAACTCTGAAACGCGAATTCAGGAGGCTCGACTCAAGATGCGACATGAAGCCAGCTATCGTCCCAATCAATCTCGTCTTCCGCAGCTCTACGCAACCCGGCGTGGCAGGTTGACCTCGACTCTGACACTACTCATCACAGCGCTCTCGATTGCCTCGCCCGCTACGGCGCAGTCTTTCGATCACGCCTTGCTGTCATTTGCGGCCCCGTCGTCGGGCGCCTCCTCGAAGCCGAGCATCGTACCCAGCAAGCCGCTTAAGCCGTTCTCGCGACTCGCCGTCGGCGTTGGAATCTCCCCGCTGGGTGTCAACATCGCCGCGACGACCAACATAAACCAGCACCTCAATCTTCGGGGGACTGGCAATGTCTTCAAGTACAGCGTCAACAACATCGACACCAACGGCATTCAGGCGAACGCGAACCTGAACTTCTCTTCGGCTGGTGTCAGCGTCGATTACTACCCATTCCCGCATCACGGCCTGCGCCTCAGCCCCGGACTGCTCTTCTATAACCACAACGGTCTCTCCGGCATCATCACGGAGCAGGGCGGCGGCAGCTTCACGCTTAACCACGACACGTACTTCTCGTCCATGTCCAATCCGGTTGCGGGAACGGCAAACGTCGGATTCAACAGCCGCAACCCCGCCTTCACCATCACCACTGGCTGGGGAAACGTGATCCCGCGTCGCGGCGGGCACCTGTCGTTTCCATTTGAGATCGGCATCGCTCTGGTCGGCGCACCGACCGTCAACGCAGCGCTCGTCTCCGGGCAGGTCTGCAACGCGGGCGGTACCGGCTGCACCAACGCCGCGACAGACCAGGCGCTCCAGACAGACCTCCAAGCACAGGTCGCCACATGGAAGAAGGACCTGAATGTCGTGCAGTTCTACCCCATCATCTCGGTCGGCGTCGCCTACAACTTCAAGATTCGCTAGGACCTATGACCCTGGTTACGCCGAGCTGTTACTGAAAGGACCTTATTCTTCGCGCTTCTGGCGTCAGCTTCAACGTAAACTGTGCCGAACCGCTCCAGAATCAACTTCACCGATTGACTCCGATTGACCCAGACGGCCAATCTCCAGACCACGTTCCAATCACAGATTGCGGCTGACGACATGGTTCGACTGGGGGCTGTATCTCTTCTTGGTGTGACGCTTGGGTTGCTCACTGGTTGTGGCAGTAGTGGCGGCAATGGCGGCGGTGGAACGACTCCACCGCCGCCGAGCACCGGCTCGCTGACCATCACTGTCTCTGAGCTGCCAAGCGGCGCGTCCGCGAGCATCACCGTCAGCGGTCCCAGCGGATATAGCGCGTCAGTCACCTCCACCCAGACCTTGCAGGTTGCACCCGGCTCCTACACGGTCGCGGCTTCGTCCGTCAGTGCGGGCAACAGCAATTACTACCCTGCGATCGCGTCCCAGTCGGCGACCGTCGCTGTATCGGCCACCGCGTCGGTTACGGTCGACTACGCAACCATTATTCCGAAGACCACCAAGGCGATTGACACAGCGGGCAAGAGCAGCCTCACCGTCTCCTCGGACGGCTCGACTATCACGATGTCCACCTCCAGCACCGTCGCAGCATCTCTCCAACCGAACGATATTCTTGCAAGCGGCATAGCGCCAGGAGCGCCAAACGGTCTCCTGGTCCGGATTCTCAGCGTGAGCACCAGCGGCCAGACTGTGACCGCCTCCGTAGAACCTGCGACCCTCGAAGAGGCCATACAACAGGGAACGCTCCAGTACAGTGTCACGCTCGATACGACGAACACCACGAGCAGCGCATATCTGCCCAAGGCCAGCAGCCGAGCCAGACGCCTGCCGGGAAGTCGCCGTCTCTCTCGGAGTCTTGCTCAGCCCGATGCGACAACGGCAGGAGCATGTGCCGGGAACCCCAACACGCTCAAGTATCCCTACCCTAGCGTTCCTCTTATAAAGACTGGCAGTTCGTCGCTGACACTGCTTGGAGAGAGCGACTTCTGCCCTACACTCAGCCTAAAGGTAGATATCTCCGGTCTCTCCATCGTCTCCGCAAGCGCCAATGCCAGCCTCGGTGTGCATAACGCCATCGGCGTGGAGGGCACCTATTACACCGAGTTCGTTCCGGAGTATGACTTTCCCGCTATCATCGGGCCTCCCATCGACGTTCCTATCGGCCTTGGGCCAATCGTGGTCACGGTACAGCCCACGCTTACACCGTTTATAGGATTGAGTGGAAGCGCCTATGCCAGCGCATATGCCGGGATCACGACAGACTCCACGGTTTCTGTTGGAATCGCTTATGCGAACGGGGTATTTACTCCCTCGGGCAGCGCCACACCGACTGTGATCCAGCCCTCGACCTCCGTAGACGGGCAGTTCTCCATCAAAGCCTACGCTGGGCTCAAGGCAGGCGTACTCCTCTACGGCACAGTCACTCCATACCTCAGCACGGATGCGTATCTAAAGTTTGAAGCTGGCTTGAACGAAACCCCATGCTGGAGCCTCACTTCAGGAGTCGAGGCAAATGTCGGGATAAGCGGAAAGGCACTCGGCAAGGACTTCGATTATCCGACTGCACCTTTGAATCTGTTCTCAGCGCCGGTCGCGCAGTCGAACGGCACCTGCTTTGGGCCGGTTCTTTCGACCATCTCGCCGACAACGGCGTTGGCGGGAAGCGGGCAACTGACGCTGGCGGTGACGGGGTCGAACTTCGTTCCGGACTCCACCGTGAACTGGAACGGCCAGCCGCTCGTCAGTACGTTTGTTGATACGAACGACCTCACGGCAGTCGTCCCGGCAAGCGACATTGCGGCGGGCGGCACGTTCCCGGTGACAGTCAACAGCCCGGATAGTCCCGGCGGGACTTCTGCACCTTTGAACTTCACCGTAAGTCAGGTCATGGTGACCGTCTCGCCCGCGACCGCCGCGGTTGCAACCGGAGAGAGCCAACAGTTCCTGGCTGCGGTCACGGGCACAACGAACACAGCAGTAAATTGGAGCGTAAACGGGATCGCAGGCGGCAATGCGTCCGTGGGAACGATCAGCGCGAGCGGGCTTTACACCGCGCCGGGCGCAGTCCCAAGTCCCGCGGGCGTTACCGTCTCGGCTTCGAGCCAGGACGTGCCCAGCGTGAGTGGATCGGCCCGTGTCACCATAACGAAAGGCGTAGTGGTCACGGTCTCGCCCGTAAACGTCGCTATTCCAACGGGGGCGACACAGCAGTTCACAGCGACCGTGACGGGGACCTCGAACACTAACGTCAACTGGAGCGTGAACGGAATCGCGGGTGGCAATGCAACCGTCGGGACAATTACTTCCGGCGGCCTCTACACCGCGCCGGCCGCAATACCAAATCCAGCCTCGGTGACCATATCAGCCGCAAGTCAGGCGAACCTCGCTGTTACTACTAGCGCTTCCGCTACGGTGTATAGCGGAAAGTACCGATTTTTAACCATCGACTATCCCGGTGCCTATGGCTATGGCACGCAGACCAATGGAACCAACGATAGCGGGCAAATTGTGGGAAGTTACTATGATTCCACTTTTGGCGAACATGGGTTCTTGTTGAGTGGAGGAGCGTACACCTCATTCGATCCTCCCGGTTCAATTTCTACGCAGGCCTCTGGAATCAACAGCAGTGGGCAAATCGTGGGATTTTATCTTGATTACAGCGGTTACAGTCACGCCTTCTTATTGAGTGGGGGAGCGTACACCTCATTAGACTATCCCGGTTCAACTTTTACGCGGGCCTTTGGGATCAGCAACAGCAGCCAAATCGTGGGAGATTATGCTAATTACACTGTTAGCCAACTCTGCTTCTTGTTGAGTGGGGGAGTGTACTCCTCATTCAACTTTCCCGATTTTATTGTCACGTACGCCTCTGGGATCAACAACAGCGGACAAATTGTGGGATTTTACCCTGATTCCAACGAGAGCGATAATCCACATGGCTTCTTGTTGAGTGGGGGAATCTACACCTCATTCGACTATCCCGGTGCCGCCTACACTGAGGCCCGTGGAATCAACAACAGCGGACAAATTGTGGGATTTTACGATGATTCCGGCGGCGGTCACGAACAGGGCTTTTTGTTAAATGGCGCAGCATACACCTCATTCAAGTATCCCGGTGCCGTCTCCACGGAGGCCCTTGGGATCAACAACAGTGGACAAATTGTGGGATCTTACCTTGACTCATCAGGCCTGTCGCACGGTTTTCTTGCCACCCCTGTCAACTAACCGGCAATGCTGTATGCCCTACTCGTAGTTAGTAGAAAGGTGTCCTCGCCTTCGCGTAGTTTGTAGGAGTGGTCGGCGGGGATGTCATGGAGGTAGTTGACGATGCCGGTGGTGGGCCAGGTGACGGCAAACTCAGGAGACTTTAGATATGGCGATCATGGACATTAAGAACAATTCAGTTCCTTTCCATTTGGATGTGCTTCACCCCTCAGCACAATTGAGCGCCTCCGGTTTGCATAGCCTTCTGGCGCTCTTGCTTGTAGTTCCGATGCTGCTTCTTGCGACCGGTTGCGGCGGAGGGAGTGGAGCGAGCAAACCTGCTCCTACTGCGGTTACGTCAGTCGCCGCCTCTTGCAGTCCGGCGACTGTCCAGACGGGTCAGACGAGTCAGTGCACGGCTACAGTCATGGGAACGGGGAGCTACAGCTCTGCGGTGAGTTGGAGCGTCAACTCGACTCCTGGCGGGAACAGTACGCTTGGCACCATCTCATCGTCTGGCCTCTACACCGCCCCGGCGATGATCTCGACCGGCTCCGCGAACGTCTCGGTCGTAGCTTCGAGTCAGTCGAACGCCGCCATCACCGGTTCAGCCAGCATCTCCTTGTCCTATCCGTCGCCCAAGATCACCAGTGTCGCTCCGAACGCGATCAACGCCGGATCTGCGGCGACCGTCGTCACCATTCAGGGCAGTAACTTCACGACTGCCTCATCTGTATATGTCGGAACCAGCGCGATCTCAACCTCGTTCGTATCCAGTTCCACGCTCCAGGCGACGATTCCCGCTTCGTCTCTCAACCTCGCCGGAGCGCTCAGCTTAGATGTGACGAACCCTCAGCCTGGCGGCGGTGCCTCCGCGTCACAGCAAGTCAACGTCGTCCCTCAACTCGTGAGCGTCACACCCACTTCCGCTCCCCTTGGCGGAAGCGTCGCGCTGCAACTGACAGGCGTCGACAGCTCTAACGCTTCGTCCGTCGTTGTCTCCTTCGCTCAGACAGGCAAGACATTCGCCGCTTCAAGTGGTGCGTTTACGTCTTCCGTTGGGAGTCCGCAACTGACACTCGTCGTCCCGTCCGGCCTTGCTCCCGCATCCACACTCGCTCAGTTCTCTGCTCCTGCTCAGATTTCGGCGTCGGTCGATTCGATTCCAGCGACGACCGCTCTGCCATTCACTGTGCAACCGCCGACTCATGCAGGGTCAATTACCCCAGCCACCGTTGAGACGAACTTGTCCGTCCAGACTTCGCTCACCGGTGTTGCGACCTTGTTCGATTCCACGACAACCGTCAAGAGCGACGATCCGGGGATTACCTTCTCAGGTGTGTCGGCCAATTCGAGTACGATACTGCTAGCCACCATGCAGATAGGCAGCGGGGCCGTTGTAGGCCCTCACACGATCACTGTAACCACACAAGGACAGTCTCTTGAATATGCACTCCAGGTTGCGTCATCGACTGCCGCACCGGTTATCAGCTCTGTGTCACCGGCTACCGCCGCCTCGGCCGCGCCCATAACTATCGAGGGAACGGGATTTGGAACAGGTCCGGGTGCAAACGTTGTTCTGCGCTTTACCTACAACGGCTCGGAGGTCGATACTCCAGCGACGATTGTCTCTTCTACCGAGATCGACAGCTATATGCCGGTCTTGATGGACCCTACTTCTGGCGGCCTCTATGCCGGAGCAGTGTCTATGGCAATCGCCGTGGATGGGCAACCGTCAAACTCATTCGACATCACGCTATCTCCCCTTCCGGCCAACGCCAGCGCAGTTGGAACAACGACCTTGGCAGCCATTGATACATTGATCGCCAACGCTGTGACTGCGCAGTCACAGCTTTCACACTCGACTCTAGTCTCGTCAGCCCAGGCCCAAAGCGCCACGGGCTTTTATGCTTCTATATTGACTAATCTGCAGGCACTCAGGGCTAATGTTGTCGCTGCTGCGGAAGGGCAAACTGTTACAAATTCGGATGGCAGCACTTTCAATGCGGCTGCAATCGACATCCTCGACAGGTTGCTCCAGAGTGCCACTCCACCAGGGAAGCTCTCACCACTTACGAATATACGCGTTTCGCGAGCAAACACGAATACGCAGCCTCAAAGTGGCTCTGCCCTGTCCGACACGGCATATCAAGGTCTTGGATCTGTGTGCTCTCTAATTGATCAAGATAAGGCAGTAATCGCCTTTGTCGATATAGCCGCTGCGACATTTTGTGCGGGGTCTATCGTAGATCCAGCAGGGCTTCCGGTATGCGGTGGATTAACTGCCCTCGCGGTAGACGGCTCTCTATTGCCAGCAGTCGGCGGACTTGTCTGCGATGCCTTGCCAATTAATCTTGGCGTGGTCAAGCCAACTCCGATTGCGATCAATCTTGTGACCACCGGGCCGTCCGTTACGGAGGCGCCCACGGGGACATTTGAAAGTAGCCCCAAACTTGCAGGAAATAGCGCGGAGGCCCTGGCTGAATTCGCTCTGGAAAAGGTTCCGCAAATCGGCACCATCGTCCAAAAACTCTTTGGAAATCCAGTTGTAGCCGAGGAGGCAAAGCACTTTATCGGATTGGCTTTTGGCAAAGCCCTAAAAGGCGTCATCGATACGACACTTCCATCCTGGGTGATCTATGGCTCTCAGACGATCCCTTTAACCACGAACACGACCTCATTGCAGCAAGACCTGTATGCATCTGGGGGTTTCAACTCAGTTGTCATGGTATCGGGGTTCACGGTTGCGCCGATAGACTCTACGATCGGACAGACGACGCTCCTCTTTGCACCGCAGCTAATCCGAATGTTCGACAGCAATGGCGATGCGACAACCTCTCCTAGCCTCGTACCAGGCAATATGGTGCCAGTCACCGTCAGTAACGAAACCGTCCTTATAAGCCCAGCGACCGCAACGGTCCCCCTGGGTGCCACTCAGCAGTTTGCCGCGGCTGTTCAAGGCTCGACAAACACGGTGGTAACCTGGAGCGTCAACGAAGTTATTGGCGGTAAAGCGACAGTCGGCACGATCAGCACTCAAGGACTATACACCGCACCGGCAGCCGTTCCGCAGTCCGCAACAGTCACCATAACTGCTACAGACCCCGCGACTGGGGCTTATGGAACCGCTACAGTCACGGTAGGCGGGGCTCCACCAACGTACTTTCTTGTAGGAAATTGGGCTGGTACTGCGACCTATGTCCAAGCAGACGGGAATCAGTCCAATTCATATAGCGTCGGCATATCGCTCTCGCAGACGGCCACCTCCTTCACGGGTACATTTACCGGATTAGAGGATAGCGTTCCACAAACCTATACGATCGTTGGACAACTTGCAGGGAACAATATGACCTTCTCTATTGCGTCGACTGCCGATCCGGATACAGAGTCTGCCGCAGGCACAATTAGTGCAAACGGCTTGCAGGTGACGGGAAGCGGTGGTGAGAGTTCAAGTGGCTCCATTGCCTGGGACGGTAAGTCGCAAATTACGGAATCTGCCATGCTTGAGCCTGGTGCTGGGGAAAATTACGAGAGCACGAGTTGGACGGGAAACATATCGACAGACGGGCAACATCTAACCGGTGGCGCAAAAGCGACGAACGGAGACACCATCACATGGAGCCTTACGCGCCAATGAACCTGCAGAGTTTCGTCGTCAGATTCTGGCTCTGCTTAGGGCTAACGGCTCTCGCTGTCTGTTGGACTCGGGTTGCACGTGCAACCCCCCTCACCTTCGCCGCCGCCGTCAAAGCGGCGAAAGAAGCGAAGCCGGCTCTGAACGGAGAAATGTGTAAAGAATCTGGTTTAGATTTTGTACGGACGAAGAACGTTGTCGATATGGGGGACTTATCTTCCGTTCAAGGATCGAGACCAAATCCGGATTCAACATCCGACTCCTGCCCGTTGGTTCTATTGGCAGCTTCTGTCTACTCGAAAATCAGTTGGGACGACATCCAATTGGAGGTCCTTACCAAACAACACGACGCAGCTATGAGACTGGTAAAGGTAGAAAAGATGAGAATCATAGCTCATGTCGATGATGAACTGCTTCTATTCAAAGCCGAGCTATCAGAGTCGGAGAGTCGCGAACGAAAGCAACAAATAGAGGCGGAGGCGCAAGAGCTTCGAGAGCTTTTAGGAAGCCTACTCGGATTGCCTTGGGAGCATCTTGAAGTAGCACCTGAATCAATCCCTGAGATGACGATCAAAGAAGTTGCTGACGCTGAGCGAGATCTCGCTCGGCTTGATGATGGAGAATTTCGCCGATTGAGATACGTGATTGCGAGGTTGCGGGCTGCGCGGGACAGCTCCCAGATAACCTACGTTCTTGCTCAACGCGATGCCGTACGCGCGGCTGCTCTCGGCAAAGTCACTATCGGGGACGAGCTGACAAAGAAAATACAAGCTGACGGCACATTCATTGAGATGCTGAAGGCCGCCGGCGAACTACAGCGTACTCAATTCAGGTTACTTGACTGTTCACATCTCCTCGATGCTTGGGTTGAGACGGAGAGTGTTGATTCGCAGGCTGGCAGGCCGCAAGTCGGGATAAGTCTTGATCATGCGATAGCGAGTGATGAGAATTCATCGCGCTCTTCCTTCAGCGGCGGCCCGCATGGCCTGCTTCCAGGGATTATAGTGCTCCCATCCAAGAGCGTTCTAACGGAGCGTAGTTCGGTGCAGATGGCGGCGATAACCACGGGACTCGACGGGGGAGCAGATGTCACGGCAACGGCAACTTGGGAATCATCCAACGAGTCGGTGGTTATCGTCTCATCGTTCGGCCTCATGACGACGCTTAGGCCGGGTCAGAGCACCATCACGGTGGTATCAGGGCCCGCTGTTAAGTCGAGGACGATTTCTGTCGAAGCGGAATCACACAGCAGCATAGTGAGTCGAGAAACAAAAGCGGCGCGATGAGATAGTTCTGACGCCTAGACCCACGCAGCAGAAGGAGGCAGCAATGCAATTGAGTTCATCTCTTCGGTCTGCTTGTTTACTATTCCTCATGTCGGCTTGCGTCCTCGGGGGTTGCGGTTCAGGAGCTAAGCAACCGGGGCTGACCGCGCTGCCTGCTCCTTCGTTCTCGCCCAACGGAGGAAGCTATCCCTCAACTCAGAGCGTGACGATCAAAGATACCAACCCTGTTGCTAGGTTTTATTACACGTTGGATGGTACAGCCCCTACGACGGCTTCTACAAAATACGCGGGGCCGATCACGATCACCGCAACGGCGACGTTGCAAGCGATCGCCACGGCCGCTGGCTACACGGACAGCGAGATCACGTCAGCGACGTACACGATTGCTCAGGTTGCAGCCACTCCGGTATTCTCTCCGGCGGGAGGTACCTACACTGCCGCTCAGTCGGTGACGATCTCGGACACGACCGGTGGCGCAGTCATCTACTACACGACTGATGGCAGTACACCCAGTGCTGAATCTACGACGTACACCGGGCCGATCTCCGTCGGCTCGTCGATTACGTTGAACGCAGTCGCCGTGGCTGCGGGTTACACGAACAGCGCTGTGGCTTCGGTGAGCTACATCCTTAATCTGACCGCGCTGCCGACGCCGAGCTTTACTCCTGCCGGAGGACTCTACTACGCCACACAGAGCATCACGCTCTCCGATGCTGCTGCCGGCGCCTCCATCTTCTACACCACCGATGGGAGTGCGCCCTCCTCATCCTCCAACCAGTATACCGGCCCGATCACAGTTGATTCGAGTGAAACGATCAGAGCAATCGCTGTCGAATCAGGCTTCCCGAATAGCGCCGTGGCGACTGCCACGTACACGATCAGCCATATGGCTCTGCAGCCGGGCACTGTGTATTGGGGAGCTGACGGACACCGCGACAAAGGCGGTCCATATTTCTACATCCCCCTCGCGCAACAGTCGGGAGAATCGCAGATCGTCGACATGCGAACCGTCTTCGGCAGTGCTCCGATCTTCTATCGGGCATGGGATGACCTGGTAGGTTGCAGCTACTGCACGAACGATCTGGACACATTGCAAGCGGCGGGAGTTACCCCGCTGGTATCGCTCATCACGTTTCCGGTTTATGACAAGCCCTGCGATGGAATCCAGCCCGGATTCTCCTGGTTTGCGGATGAGACCTCCGCTTACAAGTGGGCGCATTGCACGGTGAGCAAGATCGTAACGCTCTACCCACCTGACATTTATTGGGTCGTGGGCAACGAATGGACAGGACCGGACCAAGGCCCGATTCTGTCGCAGGTGACGGGGGATTCCAATCTCGCGTCGTCCTGGAAGAGCGCTGCTTCTTACCCGCTTTATCGCGGGGCTATGGCCGGTGCAATTGCAGCCATCCGGGAAAACAGTGCGACTGCTCACATCGTTGGCGGCGCGAATGGAGGGTGCGGTTCGCTAGGATTCTCCGTCGCCCTGGGGTTGGATCTCGTTTCATACAACGGGACGAACCTGTTGTGGGACTACACGAATCTTCACTGGGGGTATGACGTGGCAGCGGGATCGGGCGGTTACAACAATTGCGGCCTCCCTTCCAACTTCAACGGCGGAAAGAACGCATACGAAATTCTGGCGGCTGTGGGCAAGCCGGTTTTTGTCGACGAGATAGACGTGAGCAACGGATATGCTGCTTCCAAGGATCAGGCGGCGGGCAACAACATGACCAGCGTGATGGCGGACATTCTGGCACACTCGCCCGCAACCTCTACGGAACAGGGCGTAGTCGCGGGACTTATCTACGAACTGTACCAAGACGCGGACATTGGCCAACCCGACTATTTCTTGTTCACATATGCTGGCGACCCGGCTACAACAGCAGCTATCGCCGCGCAAGGAACAACCGTCAAGCAGTGGATCGCGAATCACTGAACGAACGCCGCATCTTCCGTCGACTTCGTCTTTTGACAGGTTGGCCCAGATGAGTCGGTGAGTAAGAGGTTTTGTCTTGAGAGATGCGGGGAGCCGTCCGATCATCGAGCGGTAAGTTCATTCACCGCTGAGCCGAGCTGATTGTCTTTGTCGAAGAGGGTGCTTCGGTAAGACCAAGATACCTCGACTTGCGGGCTTATTCCGCATCCTTCGACCTTGGCACCCTTGGCGCTGACATAGGCAGCGACCGGGAGCACCAAACGATAGCCGGAGCCGAGTTTGAATGCGCTTCGAGAGACTAGGCGGCCCGGCGTTCTTTCGCCGACGATGACGGCTAGCAGGTTCTCCTGGGCAAACTGAGCGACCATCTCGGCGGCTCCAGCCGTGTGCCTGTTCACGAGGATCGCGACGCGTCCGTGGTAGGGCCGGGGGCCGAGCCCCTCTGTATGGACGAACACGGATGTCTTTCTGAGAAACTTGAGCACGAGGCCGGGTATCGCCAGCTTTAAACGCGGAATTCTGTTGAAGACGGGAAGGCTGGCGGGTTCGCGGCCTTCCAGGGCCATTTTGCGGTTCCAACTGTAGCCGATCGGGATGCGATCCGGGGTTAGATAGCTCATCAACGTGAGGCCGCCGATACCGCCTCCGGGATTGCCGCGAAGGTCGATGATGAGCCGCTCGGCGTTCGCAAACTTGCCATTGAAGATCGAGTCGAGCTCGTTGGCGAAGTCGATGCCGATTTTGCCGGGAAAGAGGCTCACTCGCAGATAGGCAATGCCGCCTGGCAGGAACTCAGCGAGGAGCGCGGTGGGTTCAGAGTAAGGATTGTCCTTGTACTTCGGCGCGCCGGTATCAAGCGTCACGGAAATGTTCCTCGGCGGATTCCCGCGCGAGACAACGAGTGGAATGCTGCTTCGCATTTCAAAAGACGGGGCGGCGGCATCCGGCCCCGAGGGCCGGAGTTGCTTGTCGGCGGCGGAGAGGAGGGCGTCGCCGGGGCGTAGTCCTGCGCGGGCGGCTACGCCTCCGGGGAGCACGTCCTGCAAGACCCACCGGAGTTCCGTTCCCACCGTCTCAATGGCAA
>Ga0116231_10007823_pt1 | contig 19235 bp, 8 predicted proteins | sample S1TSphgellanicum_2_FD_89695 | JGI IMG/M metagenome (GOLD analysis project Ga0116231, IMG submission 89695) | Host-associated microbial communities from peat moss isolated from Minnesota, USA - S1T2_Fd - Sphagnum magellanicum MG | ecosystem: Host-associated > Plants > Peat moss > Unclassified...
AAAAAAAAAAAAAAAAAAAAAAAAAAAAAAAAAAAAAAAAAAAAAAAAAAAAAAAAAAAAAAAAAAAAAAAAAAAAAAAAAAAAAAAAAAAAAAAAACCTAGTAACAATCAACAAAGGATTTAAAAAAAGAAATAATGACCTAAATTCACTATATTTCAAAATTTAGAACATAATTTTTAAAAAGATTTCTAACTTAGGCTCTAGTGTCTAATAGGTAGCCACAATATAGAAGGATTTTGGAAAAATATATTGTGAGATTTGCTTTATAACCAATGGCAATTATCTTCTTATTAATGATTGTCACTCTAGCAATGTTGAAAAATTGAAAAAAAAGAAAAAAAAATGGTTCCCTAAGTTGATTTTCCCCCACTCTATTTATTGATTTTTAAAAATCTATTGTAGTGCCTTTCCAGGTTTGTTAATAATAAAAATTATTTTTGAGATCATCGAATTTTCTAGAAATGATTTATTTGAAATGTTGAAATGTTAAGAAACCACAAGGGATGGAAAAATACAAATATTGGTGAAATCTTAAAAGCTTCTTGCTTTAGGCCCCGTCCACCATTGTAAAACATTTATCCAATAATTGACAACATTTCTCCATTTTTTAATCCTATAATTTGGTTGAATATTATTTCTCTCCATTTTTGCAAATATAAGTAATAAAAAATGTCTCATTATGTTAGAGGTTCCAAGTTCAAAAATTTTGCCAAAAAAACTACTTATATTTATAGCAAAAAATTCAAAAATTAATTTTAACTATCAAAATGAAATTCAAAAAATAAAATAATTATTTGGCACCTAAATGTCAAGCCCAAAGAAATACTATGGTATGCTCATGGGCCCATGTGTTGTTGCCCCGAGTGTTTATTTATTTCAATGACAATGGTATTTTAGAACTAGTTTAATGTAGTCTTTTCTTTTTGGCAAAAAAATTGACATTGATTCATTTTTTTGAGGAAAAATCAATATTTTTCAAGAAACAAATTGCCAAATTTCAACTTTGTTTTGGGGACCATGCCATTACAACTTTGTCCATTGGGTACTACTTTAATGGTGTTATACAAAAGTGTTACCAATTAAGTTGAATTCTATTTATGCTTGCCACTATTGCTACATTACAAAATTGAATTCAAGTTAGGTCAGATCACATTGAACAAAAGGATAATTTTTTAAAAGTCTTCTCCATGAAATTGATATGGTTCCTTGAGTTTCTTGGTGTAATTGATACACAAATTTTAAAATGTTTTCGATAGGTAAAGATTGAATTTTGCTTCATTTATTGTGATATAGTGGTTAGGAAAATTTGGTGCAAAATACATAAATTCTTTGTCCATTTGCATGGAGTTGGAAATGTTCTAATTGCTATTTATAAATGTAGTTTTATGGTCATTCCACCACATGCAAGATACATTTGTTGTGTTAGTTGTGGAAGTGTTGAAATATATGTATGACAAGTGCTTCCACAATAACACAAGTTACAAATCTTTAGCATTATACATTGAATCAAGAACAATTTTCTTCTTTCAAGAATGGAGATGAAACTTAATATCTTATAGTTTAGATTTGTTACATCACCTAAGCCTTGCTTTTACACTTGTGAACCCATAGCCTTTTCATATTTGCAACATGTTGAGTTAAAACAAAGAACTTTTGATTGTTCTCTAATGGTCACAAATGGCTAAACATGCACAACTAGAACAATTGGCGTTTAAGAACTTTACACCAACTTTTTGTTGAAAATATGTTTATCATTGCCATCTCCATTGTCACCTAAGGAAAACATATTCACAAGAAGAACAAATAATCTTTTTTGCTTAGCATTTGCAATACAATTATGGAAACCTTTTGCAATCCAATTGCACATCATATTTTCATACAATAAAAAATTAGGTCATTTATTGTTGCATTTTGTGTTGCAACCATAATTTATGGAAATGCAAACAACTTGGTTGTTGGAAGTGGATGTACAACTAGTCAAAAATGGATGTACAAACTTTTGAAAGAAAATAAACCTATTTCACCATTTAGAAGAAAAAAGCTTTAGTGGTTAGAATTCTCACAATAAGGACTTGTAAAATTAATGTAAAATTAAAAGTTATGTTACAAATTATTATTAAATGAAGTTAATTGTTGGTAGTGTAATTATGGTAATGAATATGAAGAAACCTATGCCAAATGACTACACAAAGGAAAAAATATATTGAAAATTTGGTCAATGAAATAATATTCACAAATGACGAGGTTGGAAAGGACATTGAATATCTCCTTATGAATGACAAAAGCACAATGGGAGAGACTTAAGTAATTAATGAATCGAGCATTGTAGCAATCATTGGCTTGATTCTTTTGATTTTGCAACAAGGTTTGTATCAACCAATGTTCTTTAGTTTCAAAAGTAACCTTCAATTTTAGTTTTAACTTATACAAAACTTGATGGAAAATTCGGTCTTATTTTAAGAACAATCTTTTGAGTTCCAACATTTTTCAAACAAATTTGGAGCTTGGTTTGATTTGGTCCAATTCTAACTTCATTCCACAAAGCTTAAAATAAAACTTGTGTGGGTTTATTCATGGTTAGGGTTCACAAAAAGAATGTCTAACAAAAAAAAAAAAAGGTTGCATAGCCTAGCTTCAAGCTTTTATAATATATATCACATTAGTGTTGAGAAGTCTCGAGAGTTCATGGAATGCCCAGATTGCAGCACGGAAGACAATCCAAGACAAGAAAGATCAACAACAGATACCCATCATGGACAAAGAATTGTTGGTTCTTCATCGTGCCAAATGCATAGGTTTCAGTGGGTCTGGACTGCAGTGCAGATTTATACATTTATACCACCACCCGCCACTAAACTTGACAACAACAGAAAAGTCTGTATGTATTAACAACCATGAACCCAATTGTGATTAAACCTGAATGCGTAGTAAATGTAACGTACTGCAGAATTTCTGGCATATGGGTGGTCCACGGTTCTGTTCTGCAGGGGTTTACATAAACAAATTCTCATGTTATTTAGATACATGTTTCAAGTAGTCGTAGAAAATAGTCACATAAAAACTTGTCTGTGATGCATCATTATATACCCTTTATGACAAAATGCTGAAATCCATGTGGAACCATAATTTGAGCAATCAATATGCCTATGACGTCAGACATTTTGATGCGATTTCAAAGACATTATCTGACAGACCATTTGTGCTTGTTATCCGCTCCAGCTGCACCTTGGCTGCTGCTTGCCTTGCTTCATCAAACCGACGCCACCTGGAGAAAGGTGACATGATTCGTGCCGCAACTTGTGGATTCAGTTTGTCCAGCTGCAGCACTATGTCCACCAAAAATTTGTACCCTGATCCATCCTTTGCATGGAAATTGACTGCTGATGAACTGAATCCTCCAGCTATGGTGTAGACCTTGTTGGGGTTACGGATGTCAAAAGCGGGGTGCTCAAGAAGTTTCCGCACTTGTTCCACATTACCCGGGATGTCTGACATTGCTTGCAATGCCAACCACTTATTCGTAACCAGATTATCTCCCTTATACTGGTCATAAAAGTCTGCAAGGACTTCAGTTCGTGTTGCACCTGGGTTTTGGGAAAGTGCAACTAAGGCACCAACCTTATCAGTCAAGTTGGCAGCTGTCTTATACTCAGTTATGGCCAATTCTGTGAGATCAGGTTCATTCAAAGATACCAAGTAAGTGAGTGCTGAATTCTTCAATGCACGGGAAGCCCTGTATTTGTGAGTAGGGTTATATGGCCCAGCGGTGCGATTGGTCTTCACTGCTTCCAGTAGCTCGCGACGGAGGCTTGATGCAATCTGTTTGACGATAAAGCGACAAACTTCATGGATGGCATCAGGATCTGCCACTGGCATGAGATCTGCCACCTCACTCTCTCCTGGTAATGCCAAAGCCTTGGCAACAAACTCCTTGTCAAGTGACGAGTCCGTGATAATGCTGCGAAGTCCTTCAATGAAAGCACTGTCCACACTCAGTTTCTCTCCTTTCTGCTGACGAGCAACGAGGTTCAGCATAAGTTTGCGGCCTAGCGCCTGCCCAGCCTCCCAACGGTTGAACTGATCAGAGTCATGGGCCAAAAGGAAGAACAGATCTTCATCCGAAACATCAGGAACATCTAGGCGTACAGGGGCGCTGAAATTCCGCAGGAGTGATGCTACTGGCTTCTCTTTGATGTCCAGAAATATGAACTCTTGCTCTGCCTTGTCAACACGAAGAACAGTTGTTGTGACAGGGCTGCCATCTGGGTTACTAAAGCTATGCAGACGTGTCCCTTCCTTCACAGAAGACAGGTGCATGTCAATGCCTTTTGAGTCAAGGAGACCTACTGCCAGTGGGATGAGCATGGGCTCTTTCTCCGGTTGCCGTGGGGTTGGTGGTACCTCCTGTCGACACTTGAGCCTGAACGTTTGAGCCTCAGCATTGTAGGATGTTGTGACGGTCAACAAAGGGGTGCCGGCTTGTGAGTACCATAGTGGAAAAGTTGGGAACTTTGCCTGATTGGCATCAAACATAGCAGCCAGGAAGTCTTCACAAGTGACAGCTTGCCCATCATGACGTTTGAAATACAGATCCATGCCCTTGCGAAAGCCAGCCTTTCCTAACAACGTCTGATACATACGAATAACCTCAGCACCTTTCTCATATACTGTAACTGTGTAGAAGTTGTCCATCTTGATATAAGAGTCTGGGCGTACTGGATGTGCCATGGGGCCAGCATCCTGTGGGAACTGGGATATACGCAACCTGGAAACATCGGTGATACGCTTCACACCACGGCTGCCCATATCTGAAGAGAATTCCTGATCCCTGAATACAGTGAGCCCTTCTTTGAGACTGAGCTGAAACCAGTCACGGCATGTCACACGGTTCCCGGTCCAATTGTGGAAGTATTCGTGACCAATAACACCCTCAATGGAAGCAAAGTCTCCATCTGTGGCAGTCTGTGGCGATGCAAGCACCAACTTGGAGTTGAAAATGTTGAGGCTCTTGTTCTCCATGGCACCTCCATTGAAGTCTGGCACAGCGACAATGTTGTAGAGGTTCAGATCATACTCCAACCCAAACACTTCCTCATCCCATTTCATTGCTGCTTTTAGTGATAGCATCGCATGTTCTGTCTTTGGAACATCTTGTGCCTGTGTCCAGATGTGGAGTGCTACTTGGCGTCGTGAACAGGTGGTGAAGGTGTCATTCCGGCTCACAAGCTGTCCAGCCACCAATGCAAAAAGATAGCTTGGTTTCCTGAACGGATCTTTCCACACCACATAGTGCTTGTTGCCATCAGCAAGCTCACCCTTTTCAACTAAGTTGCCATTTGATAACAGAACAGGGTAAAGTTCTCGATTGGCCTCAATGCGTGTGGTGAACTTGGACATCACATCAGGTCGGTCCTGATAGTATGTAATCTTGCGAAAGCCCTCTGCTTCACACTGTGTGCAAAAGGTGCCACTTGACTTGTACAGACCTTCCAGTGACGTATTGTTTTGTGGCTCAATCTTGGTAACAATCTCCAAATCAAAGGGAGCTGATGGGGTAGATGTCAGGGTCAGCTGTCGGGCTGACACAGTGATGTTCTCATCTCCAACTTTCTCACCATCTATTTTCACTGACAACAACTGAAGGTTTTCACCATCCAGAACCAAGGGAGCAGAGTCAGGGGTTGTGCCTCCTGCTGCTGAAGTCTTGGGAAGAACATGGATTGAAGATGTTACAATGGTATGCTCCTCTCCTAGCTCAAAATTGAGATTCACTGTCTCAAACGCAAAGTTGGGTGCCTTGTAATCCTTCAGGAAAATCTCTTTTGGAGATTCCTTGGCCATTGTTGTGTCTTCTGCTGTTGATGATAGATTGAGGTTTCACCGAGAGCTACACTGCAATGGACAAGCCCAGAAAATGTTGAATTATGTCCCTGCCAATTCCTGCGATTCACTACTGGTACAAGTGTGGGAAAAGAAAAAGGCTCCTTGATGACAAGGGTTCTCCAAAAAGAATTTGCTTCTTTCCAGTTCCCCTTTTGAATTGCAGCTGGCAGATTTTTTCTCCTTGAGATTTGTGAAAGAGATCCTCCTCCTCCTCCTCCTCCTCCTGGGGGGACAAAGAATGGGAATACCTAAAGAAGAGAATGCCTGAGAGATGTCACAACTCTTGGCAGATGTGCAAACATGGCTGCAGTAAATCAAATGATAGGAAACACAAAGAAAAGAAAGAAGAAGCTGTTGCTACTGTTACAGAAGAGCAGCTATAGTAGCAGCAGCAGCGGTAGAGCAGCAAGCAAGGACGCAGAGAGACATAGCCAACATCATCAACATATCCTGCACCTTACCTGCCCATGTACTCCAACCCAAGATATTCTACCCAAGCTCCTTGTCCAGCTGCAGCAATACAAGAATGGAACAAATGAAGGAAAAGAAAGAAAGAGAACGGACCTCTTCCTTCACCTTCACAGATCCTGTGTTCTCTTCCGCCTTGAACACCACGAACCACCAAAACAAAATCTTGGAGCAGCTGCAACTGCACACAACAGCACCAACAACCTTGTCTCCCTACCCCTAGACTCCAGAGAGAGAAACCCAATGCAGCAAACGCATGCGAAAGCAACAGTAGTACTGTGTGTGTCGTGTATAGGGTTTGGGTTTCGTTCAAACCCTAAAACTGTAGCTGAAAGAAGACTGTAGACGATGGCTTTGGGTATCTATGTAAAGAAGGGTTTGTAGTCGAAGGTTAATTTGTAATCGAAGGTTGCAGACATCATTCCTGATCCTCCGGGGGTTGTGATCAGAATTATCATCACTGTGGTTTTTTTTCCCTTCTTCTTCATCTTCATCACTGTTTTGTTTTGGATATGAGGAGTCATCGTGAAGGATTGTGTATGTGGGTTGCCGCCACTTGACTGAGTCTCTTCACTGGAATGAATGAATGGGTGGTTGTTCCATTGATTGTGGAAGCTGAGCATCGTCGTCGTCGTCATCATCATCATCATCATCTCCTGTGAGTAGAGAATTCCTGGATCGTCATCATCGTCAGCAGCAGCAGCAGCTGTGGATGCCAGCAATTTCATGTCAAAGAAGATGAGAGGAGGAAACAAAGGAAATTGATGAAGGGAGGCAAGGAAGGAAGAAAGCTTGTGGTTGTTTGCAGGAAGCAACGAAGGAAGGTTGCAGGAAGTGTGATTTGCTGTGCATCGAAACATGCGATGAAGAAGAAAAAGAAGCAGCTGTGAGTCTGGGGGCTGGATCATCAATTTTTTGTCTGTTTCAAGGAGAGTGTTTCAGTAAGAATCAAATGCAGGAGCAGGAGGATTGTGAAGAAAATCAGTGTGAGTGGCAGGGCTTGAATTGATCACTTTCTCCTTCACAAAGACATGCTCAGGGAGGTGGCGACAAAGACATGAAGAAAGTACTGGAAGCTCCACTTTAGAGGTGCTGTTTTTTTGCTTACTCTGATTCTTCAAATCAAATCCTCTTCTTGCATTGATTGCATGAAGCAAAGCATGAAACGAATCACAAGATATGGAGCAATTTGCCACAGTTTTTGATTGATTGCATCTATGCAAGGCTGCCTTATGAAGAGTTTTTCAGGCTGCGATGTGTGTGCAAACACTGGAATTCACTAGTGGAAAATGAACCTCGATTCTTGGAAGCCAATCCCGCTGTTGCGATTTCTGTCCCTTGGTTCTTGGTGGTCACAAGACATTTCACGAGTTTTCTACTGCATGATACAAAATCCAAAGCCTGTAAATGGCGAAAACTTCCAGGATTCTTCCAGAAGAATTGGGTTGTTGTAGGAGGCTCTGCTGGAGGGCTGCTTTATGCTTTAATGTATGCGCTTGATGATGAAGCTCCCAGGATTGGGGTGTTCAATGTGCGCACAAAAGTGTGGAGGCAGCTCCCACCTTTGTTGGAAACTGGATTCAAATTCATTCATCTGCATGGAATGCTGGTTGATGCTGCAGATGAAGAAGAAGAAGAAGAAACTGCTTCTAAATACAATCTGATCATTGCCTCCAACCAGCAGGAAAGCTCGAGGAGTGAAACCAGCAGTAGCACACAGGTTTATGATTCATCTACCAACTGCTGGAGACTCTTGGCAGCACAGATGCCTAGAGGGTTTTACCACCCTCTCTTTGCAAATGCTGTCTGGTGCAGTGGGAATGTCTATGTTTACACTGAGACACGGGAGGATCCAGATCCTGATTCTGAAGGAGGAGATGATGATCTATTGGCGCTGGACCTGAGCACTGAAACTTGGAGACAGGTTGCTGGAGAGCTTCCATTCAAACTATCCATATCCCACAACAGCCTTCTTTCATGGCAAGATCATATCTTTGTAGGGGCAAAGAACATCAAAAACAATGGAAGGATAGAATTTGCAGTGTGGAAATTGGAGGAGTCTGAGCAGCAGCCATGGAAACAAGTAGACGAGATGCCAAGTGATCTTTTCAACTGGCTTGCAGATGAACAAGATTACCCAAACTACTCCAGTGGCAGCTTATCAGTTCAGCTCACTAGTTTTCAGTGCCGCAATTTTGTGCTCATTTGTGGCTTCCTAGAACAGGAACATCTGCCTTTCAAGTTTGTATTGTATGATCTCAAGCAAAGGAACTGGCAAAGATTACATGTTCCTCTTCTTCTTGATAGCTTGAGATTCAGGAGGATGGAAACTGACAGTAGTGAGTATGGTAGTGCAGACAGTGGCAGCTATTCTTACTCAGACAGCTCTGATTCTGAGTTCAACTTCCAAATCTGCTGAATGTAAATTTTTGTCTGCAGTCAGAACTGCCAGCAAGCCCTTGTAAGTCTGTGCTGATACCACAGATTTCTTCACAAACCCATTCTTAGCAGGTGCAAGTTTGTGGGCGCCTTTGCATGAAAACGAATGAAACAAACTCTTGGCAATCATGGATATGATGATGGGTGTGACAGAAACTGCTTCCACGTAACTCCATTTCATGTCTGTAGCTTGCATTTAGATGATGCTTGGAACTATTTGTGTGCTCTGCCTGTGGCAGGAAAGTAGTACATGATTGATGAGCATGATAATGCAGCCAGATTTGTATGTTCCTTAAGAGAGAATTGGAGAATTCTTGCGTGTTGTCAAAAAGGGTTAGAAAGTTCTAAGGTCTGAATTTTGGCTCTTGTGGTTAAATAGTGGAAACAGAAGCAAAAACTTTCAGAGTTCATAAGATTTGCTGAAGAAGTAAGTGCTTTTCTTCTCTCAGTCTGGTTTCAAAGTGACTCAATTCTACATGCAAAAATGAGCCAGCAACATGCTATTTTGATGTATGAACTCTGGATGATATGAACACATAGGCGATTGTAGGGAGTGTCTTGCTAATGTGGTAGCATGCCATTTGATGAGAGCTCCCCAGTTATATCACATATCCTATTGCTGAATTCTGACATTTTTGTACCTCCCTAATTCCTTTTTGCATGGTGTTGGTCACCGGCTGTTTTTTGAAGGAATTCTTGTTTGTAGCCAAAGTGGCAATCGTCCATTGGGAAGATGTAGAAAGATTGGCAATCATCCCTAGGAAGATTTAGCCAAATCTGGCTATAAAACAGAAATAAAGTAAAAATCTTTAATCATCCTTTCTATATGTTTGGCTACACAATGAAAACAAAATTATACAAATCTGGCAATTTTTTACTTTTTTTGCCCTCCTCCAAAATCGCTTATTTTTCAAAATTTTAGTTTTTAGTTTCACTTTTTGACGAAATTTTAGAAGTGAAAAAAATGCTGCTGGTCTCTAGTTGGCTGAACGTCATAACTCACACTCTTTTGCGTCCCATTTTAACCCATAAGCTTGGTGGCTCCGAGCGCACTGGTTACTGTGAATAGTCTTGGTGCATGAAACCATTCACAGTTACCAGCGTGCTCTGTTCGAGCCAGAACCCTAGCTCAATGAGTGAGGACCACCCTTGGTATCTATTGACTTTTCTAGTATGACCACTTTCATCAAATTGCTAGACCAGAGTGCAAGACTTCCTTGACTGCAAAATAAATGGGTTACGACCTTTTTACATATTACTAGTGTGAACCCTGTGCATAATGCACAGGTGTGTTATTTCAACAATGTTTGGTTGATGTTTTTGGTTTTTAAAAAAAACTTTTCTTTTCAAACAACTGTCCATCCGGAATCACTGTCACAGACAGACCAAGTAAATTAATATATATGATGTGTTTTTCTTCTCCAAATGCCTCCTAGTTAAATACAGTATCGGCCATTGTTGACTCGCACCCCACCAGCGCACCATGCAGGATGGATGAATGGATGGATGGATGGATAGATGGATGGTGTGTGGACAACGAATACTTTTCCAATGGTATTCGTGTCCCATACGGGGTTCTTTTTTTCAAGTTTGTGATGTAGCTGAAGTGGTGATCATCCATAAGAGGTTTTAGCCAGATTTGGCTACATTATAGATATGAAAGTTTTGAAAAAAACCCAGAATCCTTTAATCTTTTTGGCTACCTACAGGAACTTATCATAAAAATCTGGAAATTTTTTTTAAAAAAAAATTTTCAAAATATGGAGAATTGGGGCCATATTTTTCATTAAAATTCCTTTGAATAGGTCAAAATCATATTTTTCAGGTTGAAATTTGGTGGAATGTCGCCCCAAAAAAAAAAAACACTGGGATTCCCATATGTAGGTAACTATGGTGGTTACCTTTGTACCAACTACCCACATGCATATACCTGCCTTGTAGGCACCAAGTGCCTCACCTGCATTACTTACCTACATTATTAGTAACCACCTATACAACCTCTACCTATTTACCTATGATAGGTAGGTACTCACTTAGGTAGTAACAAAAATGTTTAAAAATACAATGATGATCAACTTTTTAAAAAAAAATTCCTTATGTTTTCATATGGTTTTCAATAATTCATCATTATTTATGTCAATGTCAAATGTAATTTAAATTAATATATATATTTTATGGACATGAAAAAATTATATGTTAATTTTTTAATTTTTTTTCATATTCATGTTGGTGGGTAGGGAAATGGAGTGAGGTAGTTAAAAGATGGAGATAATTATTCGGGGAAAAAAATTGAGCTAGTTTGACTTGAAAATGAGGTAGTAGTCTTTGAAATTGTCCAAGGACAAAAATGTCCAAGGATGATCATATGATAAAAATTATCTCTGAAATTGTCCAAGAATGATGACCATATGATAAATTTTTAAAAATCACCCATATACCAATTCCTCCAAAAAAAATCATCACTAGAACAACAAGGAGTGTGTCACAATGTGACCTTGCCATTTACATTAACAAATATCTTAGGGCGAAAGAAGAATTATGGAAACTTAAATATACTCTTTTCAAAATCCTCTCAAAAGAAACCCAAATCCTTTAAGATATTATAACTCTATAACTAATCTCAAGTTTCAACACAAGCCAAAATATCATCTTTCAAAGATCATCATATAAAAATAGACCTATTATTATTACCTAGGGGGGAAAATCCCTTACGCTACTATACTCTATAATGAATCTAAACACAATATCCTTATCCTTGCCTGGTAAGGCAAAAGACCAATAAAACACTCACACAAGTGCAACCCATAAAACCAATAAAAAGTCAGACCGAACTAAGCAAAGTCTAAAAAAAACTTCTGAAATACTATAAGAGGGATGGTGATGCTTAGGGTCAGTTTTTGTCAATGAATGGTGCATTGGTGGGTGTTGTTGGGTGTCACAGAATTCCGACAATATCATAAGAGTGCATAATAATATTCTCAAGTCTTCAATTGAGCTCATTACTATGAACATAGCCTTTATTTTTGTTTGTTTTTTTGTGTTGTTTTTGTTTTTCAAGCAGATCGAGAGAGATGATTATAAGGTAAGTTGTTACACAATGAAGCCAGCAAAACAGCAGTTGAGAGAGCAGCAAGCACATCATCAGCTTGCACACCAGACCAGGCAAAAGCTTAATTAGGCCACTCTATTAACAAATAGACACACACATCACACAGCAAAGCTTACAATAGCAACCAACTAATTTATAAAAGGGGGTTTCCAATGGATGATGGTGTTGTGCTGGTGGCTGTTGGTTGGTTCATTCTGGTTCCCCCCAATTATTTACAATCATTTCATTCAATGCCAGTGAACAGCAAACCAACAACAGAGGGCACATTGCAATCCAATTTTATTTAATTATTTAATAATATATAAAATATATTATTAAATGTTAAATATATATTTTTTTAATTTAAAAAATTATTTTATTTTATTTTCTTCTGCCACTTTTGCATTGACTGGAAAAAGCTATTAAAGCTGACTACAATGTTGAATGGGTGCAGCTTCTTCTTCTTCTTCTTCTTGAGGTCAAAGAAGTGAGGCACCAACAGGGAGGGATGAAAAACTGTTTTTACGAGGATGGGGAAGAAACATTCATTCAGGAGCTAATTGGGAAAATATATATATATATAATATTCTTTTTTTGGTAATTAGTAATTAGCTTAGTGTTGGGCACGTACCAATTATTTATTTATTTTTTTTTTTTGACCTCAATTAAATACAATTTCAACCTATACTACATAAGATTTTTTTTTGGAAAAAAAAACCCAAGTTCATCTTTAACTTACATTTGAAGAGGTCAATTTGATGAAAATAATTAAACCCGAGTTAACCTAAAACTTCGGATTGAAGAGGTTTAGGTGGCCACTAGATTAGAACTTGTTAGAGTAGATTGGGACATGATCAAAGACTCCGACCTACTCCAATAGTTGGATACCACAACCACTTATAAACTATTGATTTAAGAATACTTAGGCCCGACATGAGTGTAGTGATGATATGTTGGGCTTCAAAGCACATGAGAAAACATTTTATGTGCGGGGTTGAGAAGAGATACCTATTTGTTCTAATTTCTATTTTAAATCGGTGCATGAACATTTTGTGGAGATATTGTCATTACGTTGTTAAGTGGTCATTCAAGTTGTGTGAAAAATGTTTGGGGATTAATTCCGTGTGAAGTCTTCCAATGTGCAAATCTAGTCAAGTAGACTCGGCCAAACTTGGCCAAAAAACTTGACCACCAAAAGATTAAAGAAAGTGTTGAAAACTATGAGTGAGGAGGAGGAGAAGTAAGGTCAACATGATAGTTATGAACGGGGGATGATGGATGAAAAGTGGCCGTAATCTATAGATGAAAAGTGGCCATAATCTATGAATGAAAAGTGGCCATAACCCATGGATGAAAAGTGGCCATAGCCCATTTAGAAATATATGCAAAGTTGATTAGTTCTGAACGGATGGACCTATATACTCAGACCATCTTTTGATTGATGAAATCATCAACCCATCCTTCTTCAAGATCCTTTACAAAAGAGAAAGAAGAGATTGTGCAATCAGATTTGCAATCTTTACCAAACAGGATCGAGTGTGATCACATGGATGACATTTTGTGAAACAGCTCAAAATTCAAAAAACCCTAAAAGCGGAGCTTGTGGAAAGCTCACATTATAAGTCTGAAAGTGCATTATTAGTTTGTGTCAAAAGCACTTGAAGTTTAATGTCTTCCCATTTAGATAATACATTTAGGTGTGCGTCTAAGGGTATTAGAAGTGGTTACCTACATGAATTTTTTGCTTGGAAGATGTGTAGTGTGGAAGCCTTGAACATGTGAAAGTCGTTGCCCAAATTAACATATGTTAATTGGGTTAACTTTTGTCAAAATTTCAATATTGACAAAATGAAGGAAAAAACACTCACAAGGAACAACTATGCAAAGTACTCCCTTTGTTGTGTATTTGTAATAATAACCCAATGGTTGGGGCAATAATGTTTTTAAAAATTGAGAATTTGATTTTCAAATTTTTGGGGTAAATATTCATAATTTTTTTTCAATTGAACCTTTTGTGAATTATTTTGTGTTGAACATCAATCATAAGTATGGTATTGATTGCCTTCTAAACTTCCTAGTTAGTTGCTATAACCATCTTGGTAACTATTTACATGTACACCTAATCTTTGGGGATGAATTGTATTGTAAAATTATGTCAATAATGATTCATATGTAGTGTAGTATGGCTTGCTAATTTGTGGAAAGGCCTCATATGTCCAAGTTCCAAGTGTTGTGGATTGAATTCCCCATTAAGCCATGCAAGATATTGGGTAATACAAAAGCCATTAGGGGGATGCTTGGTGAACCGTGAACAAAAACCATGTGAGTCCGTGACTACCTTAGTCAAAGATTGGAAAACAGTCATATGTTAACCATGTTGCCCCATTAGAATGCTCAAAAGAGGGCCTTGAAGTGGAAGGTCAAATAGCTTTGTTGCTCATGTGTAGTATATTGGTGAAAAAGTGACCATTCTTGAAGAGGATGTATAACATGGAAACCTAACGTGTTGTCACTATTCCATGATCGCAAAGTCGGGTTGTTTCTTAATATGAAAAAGATGAATATGCATTACAATCATTCTTAGTTAACAACTTTTGGGTCTTCTCAAGGCGCAAACCTCAAAGGTTAGGGTTAGACAATCATCTTGCTTCCATGAAAATGGTAAGAAAAAGGGCTTTAGACACAAAGGTCAAACAATTGTGTTGCCATTGTGAAAGTGGCAAGAAAATGACCACTATACTAAAAAAAAGGTGGAGGACCAACCAATTTGTGCTACCTTTTTAAAGTGGTGGAAAATGACCATTCCCTAAAGAGGAAGTTTGGTCATTTTGGCTTCAAAAAGGAGATTAAGCATTAAATCACACACATAATTTTGCCAACTTTATGTCTCCCTTTCTTCCTTTGCTTTATGTGTCCAACCATGCAACAAAATGGTAGGAACTAGGTTTGAACATCCACATATAAAAGCAACTTTATGTTTTCAAAATCACTTTAGATAACCCACCTTGTTACCAAACATCCATATCTAGCAATAAATATGACCAATAATGTATTATCATGGCAAGTTCAAGATTTCATCATTGAAATATATTTTACTTTGTCGATTCCATGTGAATATATAAAAGATTTCAGAAGATTTTTTTTTTTTTTTTCATTTTCCCTCACAAAATTTTGTTCTTTAAATTTTTTTTAATATATATCTATATATGTGGTAATCACACTTCAAATGTGAAATTGCTATGACTCCTACATTTCCTACATACTTCAAGATGGGGAATTACCTTCCACTTTTGCTTCCATTTCTTCTTAGTTTGGAGATAAAATGCAAAACCCCACCTTCTTCAGTAGTTATTTGCTTAAGCCTTAGTTAACATGTGACCTATAAATATGCCCACTTGTTGAACCCGTAAATGTCTTAACCTTTAAAAGCATGTTGTTTTGGGTTCAATTATTATTTGTGTTGATGATATATGATCTCTAAGGAAAAAGCTTTTAAATTAATTGCAAGAATCATCCACTCATTGGTCTCATCAGAAATAGCAACAACAAGCCAATTTAAGCTAGAATAAATACACTCCAACTTTAGCATAATGGGATTCTAACTCTAACATTATGTTGGATTTGAAAAAGGCTTGGTGATATGTTGATTTAGAAATAAAAATTAGAAAAGAATAATCCCAATTTCACGGCAATAAAAAAAACAAGCCAAACATGTCATTAGTTGATTGGTTTAAATTTGAAATTTTCATTACCAAATGGAAATTGGAATGGGTAACTCAAGACAACATTGTATAGTCCATATTCACCCAAGCAATGCCAAATATGTTCAACTTTTCAGATTTCTACTTCTTTTCCTAAGACACATTGTCAAAGAAAGGAAAGGGTGTTACAATTCATCAACACCAAATAAATCCTCCTCCCCTCTCCCCCACATCCCAATAATGAGAAATCATTGTTGTTTGAGTGCAAGAACAATGCATTACTAAGAATGAGAATGTTCTAAGAAAAGAGAATATAAGAAAGGTGGGTGGGGGGGGAGCAAAAAAAGAAGTGCCCAACAACATTCTTCACAATACTTTGCTTGGAAGCAGTACCATGCAATCCACTGCAATTGCCATTTACATAGTGGATTACTACTACTATTCATCATACAAAGGAGAGAGTGCCATAATCGACTCGGATAATAAACATTGCTACATGCCCAAATGAGGGTTATGGATGAAGCTCCTCTAAGAACTCACAAGCATAATGACTTCCAACCTCAATGCAATTTCAAGCACAGTGATTTCCAACTTCGATGCAATTTCCAGCATAGTGATTTCCAACCCCCATGCAATTTCAAGCATGGTGATTTCCAACTTCCATGCAATTTGGTTTGGCTCAATGGTAGGGTTGCCTTGCATTTTCAGTAGAGGTTTTGCAATGCTGGGAAATTGAGCTTTGAATGCAAATTTCTTCTGTATAGAACTTTCCCCTGTTTGTTTTGAGGAAGAAGCTAGCCAATCTGGCATTGCAAAATTCTTCCCACCCACAAGCTTAATAATTTCCTATTTCTGGATCCACAAGCAACAAGAAACAGCAGGCTGCTGAAGAGATCAGATGCCGAACGAATCAGGCAGGCAAGCTGGATCCCCATTCTCGAAGCTTGTGCTCGAAGTTGCTATTAATACAAAAGTTGTAAGTAAGTTGATAAGTGGAAGAAGATGCAGTGCAACTTGGTGATGGGGTGTGGGGGACGGTCGGTCCCGCGGTCTGTGTGAGAAGGAAGCCGGGCTGTTGTTGCTGCGCTATACACACAAGTCTCTCTACCTTACCTCATGGGTGTGGAAGATCAAGCGCTGCTGCTTCTTCTTCTTCTTCTTCTGGTGGGACTTGGCGATTCCCTTTACTATTTGTTGCTGGAGATTTTGCAATCCCGGCATTTGGGTGTCCAAATGCGGAAGAGATTAGATCCTCGGGATTCGCTCACGAGACACGAGACCGGCAAAAGCAACGCCTTTGCAGCAGCATGGGTTCTCTTCCTTGTCCATTGGGAGTGGCATTCCAGCAACAGAATCTGCAGGGTCGGATTTTCTTGTCGTGTCATTCCGGAATGTAATATGCGGGGTTGGATTTCTTGACAACTTCTTATCCATTATTTCCTTTATAATATCAGTATTTATTTTTTGGGGAATTTTTTTAATGTAGCCTAGGAAGATTTAGCCAAATCTGGCTATAACCCAGGTATGAAGTACAAATTTAAAAAATCAACCTTCTATATTCATGGCTACACACAGAAAACCAACTATAGAAATCTGGTGATTTTTTACTCTTTTTCTCCCTCACTTTTGGTGATTGAAACCCTCCAAAATCACTTCATTTTCGAGTTTTTGATTTCTTAATTTTTCTTTTTTGGCGAAACTTTGCCAGTATTATCTCCTTTGGGATGCCACAACCAGAGATTTTTTTCTCACAATTTTTTTAACGTTTTTTGACCAAGAAAAAGGAAATTAAAATAATAATCATTTAGCTAAAAAATTTCTTTTTTATTCCAAATTTTTTAGATAAAAAATTGACCCTGGTCATGACGTCATGACCAGTGTGGGGTATTTGATTCTTGTAATACCCACCAGTTCCAGGGATTTGAAAAAAGTTCAGAATCAAAGAACTGCCTGTTTTGGGTATTTGAAAAAAAATTCAGAAGCAAAGAACTGCCAGTTTTGGGTATTTCAGAAACTTCAAAAAACCTCCGGGCTTCATGAAAGAACCGGAAAAGACTTAGCATTGTAAGGTGGATATTTGAATTTTTGCAAAAATTGAGAACCACGGATACATAAAAGATTCGGGTATTTGAGTTTTTGATAACTATGGTTATATAAAATAAACAGGCAGTTGATTTTTTGATAACCGTGGATATCAACTTGATACCTGGAGGGGGTTTGGTGCAATTTCCAATACCCGCCCTATTTGGCGTAAAATTTGCTTTGGCTATTTATTCACAGACCAGTAGCTGTCTTTTTACTTAATTATTTGTTGATGGAAAATAAGATGGAAAATAGCTCATTAGGGATTACAGAATTTAATAGACCCAAAAGGCCATAATAGCTCATAAAAGCAAATTACATGACCAAGAATGGTTTGAGCCCATCATTACAACATGTTAACAACTTTCGAAAGGCCGATTCTGCTGTGGAACCAATCCGAAACAGTTCATTATAAAAAATAAAATAGTGCTCCAAACAAGCCGATTATGAAAATAAAATCTCAAAAATCTGTGAGGTGTGTTTTGTTTCCATTACTAAGCAATTTCTACTATATTCAATTTTCTAATGTAAACTGAGGTGGTGATTCTCCACAAGGAGATTTAGCCAAATTTGATCCAAATGAGATACAAAAATATAGTATCCTTTCTATTTTATTGGCTACCTATTGGAATGCATGATAAGAAATTTTGATGACCTGTGAAAAAAAACTTCTTATAATTTGGTGAATTTCTGCTATTTTAGATTAAAAGTCCAGCGTTGGGTGGTTCTTAGAACGAGGGGGACAGATACCCACCATTGATCAACCTGGGTATATAGCCACTTGCCTCGTCGGTTCTCAAAGTACTCTGAGAACCGTTATTGTCAGAAAATCTGAAAAAGTAAAAGAACCGGACAGAGAACCGTCGGTTCTTTCCCCGTGAAGATTGCCAGTTCTTTTTAAGGTTTAAAATCAGATGGTTCTCTGAAATATTGAAGGGCAATTTTGTTAAAAATTTCAAAGAACCACACAACACTGGATAAAACCACATATGCTTGCCCAAATTTTCAAATTTTATAAAAACCTTTAAAAACCTCCCATTTACATGAAGATATCATAATTATGTTATTTTTCATCCTTTTGAACTCTAATATTTCTCCTGTAAATTGGAGGGTGGGAAAATTAACTTAAGAAAAATAATTAATTATAATACCCTTTAATTTGGTCCCCATATCCCATATAAGCTATGAAGTTAGAGAATGTCATAAAACTCCCCATAACAAATTTTTTTATAAAAAAACTCAAAACCATAATTTAAAATAATTATAAAATATTATATTTGCAGGTGTCAGTTCTGCGTCAGGGTGGGCTAGGAATTTCAACCCTCCCAAAAAAAAAAAAAAAGAGGGGAAAAAAATCCAAGAGGAAGAAGGGGACGAAAGACACTAGATGATGAGGAAGTTTCTTAGCCTGGGGTCAAAGAACGTCCTCTTTGGGCGATTATTATTATTATTATATATTTTTGGGGTTTGGCTTTGTGCCGATGACGACCCAATGCCACCAATTTAGGTGTAATTCTTTAGTGAAAAAAAGAAAAAAAAAAAAAAAAAAAAATATATTTTTTTTATAAAATTT
>Ga0116231_10007824_pt1 | contig 19234 bp, 17 predicted proteins | sample S1TSphgellanicum_2_FD_89695 | JGI IMG/M metagenome (GOLD analysis project Ga0116231, IMG submission 89695) | Host-associated microbial communities from peat moss isolated from Minnesota, USA - S1T2_Fd - Sphagnum magellanicum MG | ecosystem: Host-associated > Plants > Peat moss > Unclassified...
AAAAAAAAAATTACACCTGCAGCAGCAGCAGCAACACCACGAAAGAAATCCCACTCGAATTGCTGGCCGAAAAAAAAAAAAAAAACTTGAACAGTCGGAGCAGCAACGTGTTCAAACCTTCGGCGAGAATTCCGCAAAGCTCCTCCCCTCCCCTTCCCTTCTTTGCTGCAGCAGCAGCCGCCTCTCACATCTACTACTGTGATAGATTCAGTTCTCCCACAGATCTAAATATTCGTGAGTATAATAATACGAAAGAATACTAGATTACACAAATATCTAAAGAAAACGTGCCTGCCCTACTTATCGCAACTTCACTGGCACCACAAAGCTAGCTCCAAAATCTAAAAGAAAGCTAGATTTCATCGTAGACAACAACAACAACAGATCTACAAATCTTGCGTAGATCTAGATTGAGAATCGTAAAATCTAAGGAAAATAAAATGGCTAGGAAGTGGCGATCACTCATAGGAAGATTTAGCCAAATTTGGCTACACGCTAAATATGAAAGTAAAATACTTGAAACATCTCTTCTATATTTTTGGCTACCCTACTTGAACCATGTATAGAAATCTGGCGATCTTTCTTAAATTTTGGTTGAAATTCTGGTTATTGAAAATTCTCAAATAACATTTGATTTCAGAACTTTTCATATCTAATTTCACTTTTTGGCTAAAAGTAAAAAAAAAAGGCTATAATTATTAAAAATCAAAAGTGCGAAAATCATGTGGTTTTTTATGAGATTTTCAATAGCCATATTTTGAACAAAAACTTAAGAAAGATTGCCAGTTTTCTATACATGGTTCAAGTAGGGTAGCCAAAAATATAGAAGGATGTTTAAAGTATTTTACTTTTGTATTTTGCTTGTAGCCAAATTTGACTAAATCTTTCTAGAGGATTATCGCCACTTTGGCTACACACAAAATTGACCAAACGAACACTGCCTCAGGCTGCCCTTGCAAGCAGCAACGAGAGAGTGCGCGAGAGAGCGAGGGAGAGAGAGCGCGTGCGTGCGAGAGAGGAATTGCGATCGCGCGTTGGTTGTATGCATGGGAGGAATTGTGTCGCGGATTGGCGGAGCCATGTTCCGGGGACTGGTGCGGCTCTGCTGCTATGCGCCCTCTCCGAAGTCGACGCTAGGGAGTCGGGGGCCCGGCCCATATTTGCGGCAGCAACGTCGCAGCAGCATCCGCTTGGATCAACAACAACAACAACAACAAGAACCAACACGCTGCTGCAAGTACCAAATACCAAAATGCGTCAATGATCCCAGCAGCCTCTGCTTCTGCGATCTCCGTGATGAAACTCACATTTGCACTGTTCAAGGGTACTTACTATATGCTGCTGCTGATCTCCTTGATGATGATCGGGTTCCCTCCTGCTGCTGTTGCTGCTGTTGCAGGAATCATAAGCTATGTGCCGTCGAAGAAGGGGATTGACGATAGTTGGCAATGGTGGTGCAGATTGGTGGAAGGACAACAAGCTATCATAGAAGACTGTGAGGTGCATTTCTCTACTTCCGTTGTAGCAAGGTGAAGAATAGTCCTGCCATCTCTCTCTCTCTCTCTCTCTCTGAGCACTGGAAACCGTAATAAGGAAACCCTAAGGTTTTCTCCTCTCAAGACCAGTAGTAGTTTGAATGCACGAAGATCTGCAGCGTAAAGAAGGCACAATTGATTACAATTTTTTATTGTCGGAAGTTTGACGCGATGGATTTATTCTTTCTTTTCTAGCATCAGAATCTCTCTTGACAGACTTTGCAACTTGACACTGAATCCAGTGTGTAACCCTTAAATGTAGGGTTGCAAGATCTTCATCTTTGGGAATTGTGCTTCATTGACACTTGATGGCTGTAGCAATTGCTCCGTGCATGTGGCCTCAATTGATGGCAGGTTTGACACTATCTTACTGCACACTTTCTGACCTTAACAGATAGATGTAAGAACAAGAAGAATCTCCATCTCGCTCAATGTGCACTGATGATGGTATTGGCAGTTAGGGTGAGCACCCAACCACAGGAAAACTGTACAACAACAATTGTTTAACCAAGTTCAGAAAGAATCGCTTTCCTGTGATAAATCAGAAGGGATGCTAATGCAAAATCTTATTCAAATTTGCAAAATGACAGTGTTATGATTCACACAATAAGGGCAAGTGAGTGTGGTGTTTTGATGTGTGAGGGTGACTGACAGTGTTATGATGCGTAATTGCTGCTTGTGCACATGCTCCTTCTGTTGCCGCCAATTCCGGTACACCATTTGTTCCCTTACAAACTACGTTTTATTATGATGCACTGCTTCATCTTCAGAAATGCAGCACAGTTTTCATCAGAGGCTAGAACCCAGCATGGAGCAATCTTGTTTTGCACTAAGTTCTCATCTATGCAAATTGTGAGATTTTGACATTCTGCATTTTTTAGAAGAGTTCACACTCAAGATGCATCTGGTGTAACTGCTTGTATACCAGAAAATCAATCTATTAGGAGATGTACCAAATTAGTGTGACTCTGGGGTTCAATCAATGTAGTGCAGAATGCATATCTTGAATCCAGTGTGCTAATTGATTGATGTGAAGCTGATTCAGGGCAAGAGAGTGTGAGAGCTGTGATGTGAAGTTGTGCTGCTACACAAATCCTGTCATTGAGACTTGCCATAATGTTTACTATTGACACCTTCAACTCTATTTTCCTTTTCACTAATGGTTTCTCTCTGCCAGTTTTTTGCACCTTTCCTCATGTCAGAATGATATATGTTTGATACAACTGTGTATAGTTACAGAGAAGTTATGTTGGCCTTGGAAGAGCATCTTGGTTGCAGCTGCTGATAGGAGTGTGCATCTTGGCTATTCTGTGTGTTGGTAGAGCAGTTGAGGTTTGGATGCTTAGACAAAAACTCTATGGCCATTGCAGGTGCAGCCTCCCTCCTCCCCCCTTGCTCCATATGTGTACCATTATCTTACTCCATACAGGCAGTTTCACCAGAGGACACTATCTGCACATGCTCTGCATACATAACTGGGCATCTGTACATTTGCTCTCCACAGATGTAACACCAAATGCAGAGATGTCTGCAGCTACTCTTGCAGTATGGGATTTACCTCTTGTACATTTTGCTGATGTTCAACTTTATTTTTTCTTTCTGGTTGAGATAGATCAAGTTGCAACAATGAAGGTATCAGATTGGAGCAACCAGTGGACAAAAGTATTTGACTTCACTGAAAACCCACCTACTATGCACTGGGGATTCCTACCTGAGGTATGCTTCTGGCCCTTCTTGCTCTATGACTAATCTGAAGCTGCAGATACAGTGGTGACACTCATCCTTGACCATGTTAGCCTGAACTTGTTTAACTCTCTCTCTTGGCTGACCTTGGTTCCTTCACTTTGCCTTCATGAAATACCTGCATGAAGTCGTGTTCTTTTACTTGGAAGTCAATGAAGATGACAATCCTCAGTTGGAATTTCTTATGCCTGATGCAGACATGCCCTGATCTGAGCAAACAGACTGTTCTAGAGGAATGCTGGTATGTGCCTTGGTTTTGATAGACCTTGTAACTCTCCCGTGAGTCATGAAGGAACAACACCAAGGTCTAGACATGGAAAAAATTTAGTTGATTAGCATCAGATTGTTACTCAGAAACACTTTCTAAGTGCAAACTGCAAAACCCTGTGCAAGGAAACCAGATACTTAAGAAGCTGGTGACCATTTCTGAGTAGGAAAACACAAGAGACATGGAAATATTCAAGAAGAGTATTACTTTTCTTCTATCAAGGAAGAAGGGGTAATAACAAGAAATAGAGCAACAGAAATATATAATTGTTGTGACAAAGGCAGGAATGTTTTGTGCTTTGCCTGGAGAAAGATGCAGCTCTAGCTTATGCTTATGCAATTGCTGCTGTTTGGAAGGTATGATGAACACATCCAAAGACTTTGGCTTCAGCAATTTCCAATCCTCAGTCCCTCACACTCTTAACCAATGTCAAAACATGATTCTGGTAGTAGATTGATGAGTTTTCAGAGTTTCACAGTTCACTGGTTCTGAAGAAGGTGGGGCAAATGCCTAGCTTTTTTCTGAAGGTATTGAAGGGTGCTTGCACCCCGAATTAATGGAAGTAGTGATGGGTGTGGGCACAGAACCTGTGTGTCACAGGATTAAGTAGACCTGGAAGTGTAAGCTCAGAGATTCTTACAAGCTTTCTGTGCACTCTTGGCATCCATCGTGACAAATTGCAAGTCTGGTTGCAAATCCTGATTGCAGGTACGCAACATGATGATATGCACCAAGGTCACTAGTAGCAGGTTGGGACTCAGAATGACAGAGGGTGATTGCATGAAGGCAAAAGTCTAGGGATCATCATTCATTGGTGCAAAGGAAGTAGTTTTGTTGATACAATTTGAAGCTGCATCCAGCACTTGGAGATTTGCAACCCAGAATTCTCATCTTGCACAAGCAAGAGCATCATGACCTGATGATTAACATCTTGCATCTTTGATGTGCAGCAAAGGTGATAGCTATGGGCATCAAAGGACCCAACTGCAAACAACTGCTTGACACTGCAATCCAAGAACTTGGCAATGACAAGGCTCACTTCTTCATAACTACAAACTTGAAAACCTCCTCCCAGCAACCAAATTGTAGCTACTTTGCAGCTAAACCTGCAGGTCAGGATATGTCAGGGAGCAAGTGTCAGCTCCTCCTTCGACAATCTCTGCAACTTGAGGGGTGAGCATTCCACTCTGCATCACAAGATATGCTGATCTTGTCAATGGTTGCATAGTAAGGGATTCTTAAGTTGTGTGATCGATGTAGCTTTTGACCTTTCATTGAACACAACAGATACAGAACTACAAGATCCAGTAAGACCAACTTTGAGGATCAAATCAAAATGTCTCATCTTGACAGATTCTTCTTTTCCTCTTACCTCTTCCTTTTGTTTTCCACTGATGGAGGGTTAAAATGAAGAGGGAAGCATGGGCTTCTTGCGGAAGCAGCTTGTTGGGAAGTTTGTGATGAGCAGACCCTCGAATAAGGTATAATGATTTCATTGGCTGCAATGTCAATGACGGTGAAAGAGAAGAATCCTCCATCCTCCCTTTCTGCTCTTTGGTTATCATATGTTTCCATTTCTTCTGAGATCTTACTCCATTTCTTCCTCCCTTGACCTGTCTCTTGAGTGAACACGTGATCATCTACATCACTTTGCATGTTGTTCCATGTTTCTGGATTCATATTTTGCATGATTTTTAGAAGAGTGGAATTCTTGATTGTACATTTTGCTGTAGTCATGTAAAAAATTAAAGCTTTTCCTCTGCCACAAAACTGTATGCCAAACCATTGATCTTGTCTGAATTTGGTGGATTCACTGAATTACATCTTAAGTTTTCTAGACTACAGCATTTGGTTTACCAGTTTTGGGAAGGTTGCAATTACAGCTTCAAAGAATCCTTGCTATGTGTGTCTTGAACCAGAGGAATAGCCGCATGAATTCTTGTACTCTTTAGCTTTACTTTCTTGATCAAAATTCATCTTTCATCAAAATTGTGTAACCATGCAAATTGCATGCATGTTGAGTTTGGGATGCAATTGGACCAGGTGTCGTGTGCTATTAGATTGGTGCCCAACACTATCAAAATTGCAAATTCACACATTAAGCTGGGTTATGCAAACAAATGACTACTACAGAAAAATAATGTTCTGCATTATATTAAAGAAACATGAAAGCCAATTTGCGAGTGAGTGACAACTAAAGACTTGGTCATACTCTCTAGGCTGCTCAAATTCATTTTGTGTAGGGTAATGCCCAAGGAATGGGGAGTTCCAGAAGTAAGTGCCCACCGAAGGTTCAGTGGGGCTGAGGGGTGCTTACTTCTGGAACTCCTGTGCCACATCCTGAGCCACTTGTCTTCGTTTTGCTTTGATGCATTTTGTGTGTGTATTTGTGTGTGTGTGTGTGTGTGTGAGAGAGAGAGAGAGAGAGAGAGAGAGAGGGGAGTGGAAGGTAATATGGTACACAGCATAAAAGCTAACAAATCAATGGTCCTATGAAAAAATGAAAGGGTACAAAATTGTTCCTAGATGGCCTGAAAAACACAATGAACAAAAGCCCTTGCTCCATTGTGAAGGCAAATTAATTTGTAGCTTAAATGACTAGTATCCTTGCTAATCCTTTTCTTCCATTTACCCCTAACCGGGTTCCTGCAAGATCTCAAGTAAACACAAAACAATTTGTTCATTACTACTTGTACGATAGCAAACTCTCCATTGGGTCACATGGAAGTGGCAGTAAATTTGTTACCACTCACTCCATGTAACCTTGTTTGCAGCAGCAACTTTCTACAATTTTTTTTTCTTTTCTGTAAATAATCTTGAGAATTTCTATAACAGATGTGCTCATTTTCCTGCTGCATCAAGATAACAATTGACACTCCAGAAAAGTCTAAGTAAGTAGATGCAGTGGAAAAGTTTTGTAAGAGCAGATGGGTGGTGCAAGCTAGGATGTCTAACTTGGTGCTCAGGTATGTTTGTGCTTGTCTTCATTGAGCTGCTACACCTGCCTTACACCAGCTCTTGGAGGTTTGGAAGTACCCCAAGGAGGTGCAGGTAATTTGATTCTCTGCGGTGGTTGTTCACCACTGTTTGTTGTTGTGTGTGGTATCAATTCACCTGAAATCATGCATGGAGATGTGGTGTTGAACCCATAAGCAGAGGTGGTGTTGCTGACATCTTGCCAACTAGTACTGTAAGTAGGCAAGTAGGTGGACATATTACCCGGCTGCATCATTTCAACTTCCAACTCCTGGGTAGCACCCTCACTACAGTTTGCGGCACTCCATTTAGACAGATCTTGGCAAGGATGATGACAGGATTGCCATTGAGTAGCTTCTGGCTGGATACTACTAATTGCACCAGATGATGCGGGCTCAGGAGGAGGAGGAATCATGGTAGTTAGCAAACTTGGAGTTGGAACCCAATTTGGCATACCATTAGTGATATATCCTTGCATTTGAGCTGGATATAAGCAGCTTGCTGCCAGGAGCGGTTGTTGTTGGCTGAACTCATTGTCATTCAGAGAAGACCCTGATGAGTCCATCATATAGTGACGTTGATCTGGCAGACTTGACTGGAGTCCACTGGCAGCCTCCTGAGTTGCATATGATTGAGAAACCAGCTGATTTTCCTCTTGTTGTATGTAGCCAGCATTTGATCCTGCCATTCTGCCATCACCTACAAATCAATCCAGGTATGGTTTGTCAATGATCAGGATCACAGGATGCCAATCATCATGTTTACAGTTTCTTAAGCTCTGGGGCATTCACAAAATCAGCCCTGTAAGTATAATACTAGTTAGTTAGTTACATAGTTACTACCTTGCAATGAAGGATTGAAATCAAGACTTCTCTCCCCATCGTACTCATGAATCAAGTCCTTCCAGTTCCCATTTGCCAGTGCCTTCACAAGTTTTTCCACTGTTGCCTGTGTGTCAAATCATTCCCACGATTTCATCCCATGAGCAAATTTGGTGTCGATTGACACAACTCTGTAGTCTTCATTCACACAGCCCAAAATCATGTGAACATTTGCCATGTCTAGAGATAAATGCTTAGAGTTTTGCTGCTACATAGAAGCCAAGGTATAAAACTGCAAAACAAAGTTTCTACTGGCCTGGGAACAAAGCAAACAGTAGAAGGTCATAGCTGATGAAGTCTGCAAGTATGTGAGAATCATCATCATTCTTGCTTTTTTTTTTGTTCCCTGTACCTTTTCTTTGTGATGCAAAGAATCAGCTGCTCGATGCTCACTTTGAGAATTTTCTTTGATAGCAACCCACTGGAAAATGTTGTTGAAGATGATGCTGAGACCATTCTGATGTATATATACATGGTGTTTTGAACCAGATGCACATGTCTGGGCATGCTCGACTGTTGCTTCCCAGATCTTTGCGGACATTCCATTGCCCAATATCTGACACATTGATCACCATGCAGGCAGCAGCAGACAACTTCAAACACAGTAGTCCCATGACATTCTAAGGAAAAAAAGAAGAAAAAAGACCACAGAGAATTCTTCAATGGCCAAATTGGAATGCTCTGAATCTTTTGGAAAAGATGGTGGTTTTTGGAAAATCCTCAACAACAAATTGAAATCAGAATAAAGCTTCAAAAAGTTGCAGAGATTTGCAAAGAGGAGAGGGGAATGGCAAGGGAGCAACTGTTGCAGAGATTTGCGAAGAGGAGAGGGAAAGGCAAGGGAGAAACTGTTGCAGAGATTTGTGAAGAGCAGAGGGAAGTGGCGACTTGCAAGAGAGAAACTGTTGCAGAGATTTCCAAAGAGGACAGGAGTATGTTTGGCAAGGGAGAAGAAGATACAGAGATTTCCAAAGAGGACAGAGAGAGGGCTAGGTCGATTCTGCAAACCTCTGCAAAGAGGACAGAGAGAAAGAAAGAGCTACATCGATTCTGCACAAACTTAAAAATCACTACAAAAAGGCCAGAGAGGGGGCTACGTCCACTCTGCAAAAACTTACAAATCTTTGCAAAAAAGACAGAGGGGGCTACATTGATTCTGCAAAAACCTATGCTGTTGAATCATGGTGGCAAGGAATAATGGGCCAAGTAAGTACCTTTCGTAGCTTCTCTGGTTGCATTGAATGAAAGCGCAGGAAGTCCTCAACAGTGAAAATGTTTGCTTGGCTCAGACGTTTGTGGAAAGCACCATCTTTACCGATTTTTTCCAACCGCCAAACCTCATCCTCCAATGAAGGAGGATAGTGCTTCTTGTATGCTGTTCATGTCCCCAAACACAACAAACAAACCCCACAATCAGAATCTCATGTTCACAACTAAGTCTTCTTCTTTCGTTTCCTGCAAGGAGGAGCCCATGGAGCACCCTTGTCCAGGTTGTGACCGAAATTGCTTTCCTTTCCCGCAAGGAGTCCATGGAGCACCCTTGTCCAAGTTGTGACTGAATTTGTTTTCTGTCAGACAATGAAAGAAAGAAAGATGACAGAAAGAAGCAAACAAACAAACAAAATCCAGTGAAGAACCAGAGCCTGACACACTTACATTCGCCGCGATGGTCTTTGACAATGAAACGGTCTGTTTTGGCTTCTCGGATGCGTATGCCTTGACAGTAGCCAGGAGCAACTTTGATGCCCAGACAGAACTTGCGACTACGAATCCAGCTAGAGTTATCAGTGAACTGGAACTCGCCAAGAGAAGCTTCTCCTTCCTTCAAGCACACAAAGAGGTCTCCTGTCAAGAGTGGCCGCTTTCCTTCACGCTCTTTCAGAGTGTAGTGCTCAAAAACTGACTGCTCCCAGTAAAAAGTCTTCAGCTTTCCTTCTTCATCAGCAGCTGCAGCAGTTTCTGAAGAAGATGTTGCTGCTGCTGCAAAGTCACCATCCAAAGCCACAATCTCGAGCCTGGCAGTTGCCTCCGGTCCTGAACTCACAAGCTCCCTTGTCTGTGCATCCAACAGCTGGACTTGAATGGGTGTCCCATCTTCTGCTTCCACTTTGGCGCCTGTGAAAAGAGTCTGCGACAGCTTGTTCTTGAACACCAGTTGCAGAATCCTTTCACTGCTACAAGCTGCAGGAGGACCTGGAGCAGCAGCAGCAGCAGCAGCAGCTTGAATCCTCCTGGGTAACATGGTCAGGCTGCACAGTTTTCAAACCCACCCATGATCACTGAGGTTTGACAAATCTTCAAGATCATGCAAGCTGGACAAAGAAACATGTGTGACAAGAGATCAGCTCAGCAAGTCTTGTTGACGGAACCTCCAGCTTGAATTCAGGAAGCCAGCAAGCTGCAAGCTTCTTGCGAGAGTGCAATTCTTCTTCACTAAGCTCAGTATGCTTGCTTACCAAGTTTCAACTCTGGTCGGGAAGAAGTTTGCATCGCTCAGCGCGTAGTCGAGCTCCTCTTTCACCACTTTACGTAAGAGTGGCTCCAAGTCTGGCAATATCTTCCTTTGCAGGTTGTCCAGCTTGATTGCTTCCATTACAACACTGCATGCAGGCGCAGAAGCAAGAGTAGTTCGCGAGTTCTTAAGCTCAAGATTACAACAATCGACTAAGCAAGCGAGCGAGCGAGCTGATCATCATGCATGCCAGCCGGAGAAGTTGGAGCTCTGTACCTGAAGAGGGTGAGGCGAGGGCGCTTTGATCCGTCTCGCGGGGGCATGCCTGCAGCTGATCCTTGGTAGATTCGCTTCTCGTTTGAGGTCACAACTGCAGCAGCTTCTTCTTGATCCTGCTCCACTAGAGCGTTGGCCATCATCGACTATGGAAGAAGGACCGTCTTGTAGACCTAGACTCGAATTTCCTCTGGGATTCTGACAGCCGACGAGACCTCAGTTGTATGGAGTGTGATCTTTCAGTCTTCTGATGATGATCAGATGTTGCAGCGACCTCGATATTATGAATCCAAGAAGGAGCAGCCAAGGAAAAGATTCCGGACTCCAAGTTCTTTGCAATTGTTTCTTCAGTCGGTTGCAGGAGGAGCAGCAAAGCAGCAGCACCAGCGGTGGTGTGGTGTCGAGAGGTCTAAGCTTCCTGATCAAGCTCCAGCGGCACTAGCTACTATCGTTCGTCCTCTAAGCTTGAGAAACAAGAGCTGCTCCTAATCAAATGCTGAGCCTGAGCTTATGAAGAACACGAGCATTCCCTAAGAAGATGGCGTTCCCACGCAGGAAAATAAGACCACACATGTTTTTGAGGATTTGGGTGCTGCACGACAAAACACTGAAACCAGCTGCTGCAACGAGCACGACGAAAAACACAAGCAACAAACAAACAAACACGCACGCAGGCACACGCTTCTGTAGCTGCAGATTGCAAAACGTCAAAGCAAGCACTAGAAAGAAAGAACAAACTGATGATTCCTACATGCGACCACAAGCTGGAAGTCTAAACCCGGCCGAGTGTTGTTCAAGAGCTCTAAGATCAGGGCTCGCCTAATCCCCACCCCCGCAGCAGAAACTGTGCAGCACAGGAGCTCTCAAGGCAGTTTGGAAACCACCCTGGACCCAAAAGAAAAAAAAAAAACAACACAAACGAAGCAATCTTGACTGGAACCGATCAAACTAGAAACCACAAATGTTAGAGAAGTTCCCAAAGAGGCGGTAGAACGTCGAGACTAGTACTGCAGGCCAGCAGCTGCTCCATGAGGACTCCTCAGCACAGCTTACGAGTAATTCACAAACACAACGAGAGATCTAATTTTATATATAAGCTGCGTGTTCTGTAGAGAGAGAATCAGCTGCTCCACGACGCATGAGATGAAATCACTGCACACTGGTAAGGCGTATCAAATCCCAAAGTTCACCAAGATCATGAGCAAGGGTAGTAGCAAAGTCAGAGCTGCGGATTCACAAGGGGGATATATATATATATATTCCAGATTCAAGAAAAATATTTTTTTCTTTGTCCTTTTTACTTCCCGGGTCTCTCGTCGGATCAGTGCATGCAGGTCCTTTGTGTACTGCAACAAGAGCGTGCACTGTGATTTCAGTTGAAGAACGTCATACCCAGTACCAGAAATTCAATATTCCAGATCAAATTCTAAACGGAAATTTCCCGGATGAAAATTCCCACCGCTTCCTTATCACATAACGCAAACTGTTGCAGCAACAGGCTTCAGAGCTTACGAGAGGTATGCGAATCGACAAAAATCAACGCGAGAACGAGCAAGAGAGCGAGAGAGAGAGCGCGAGAGCACGGGGGGGGAGTGCGAGAGGAAGACGAGCTCGCCAAGAAAAAACGTACACGACAAGCCGGAAAACGAGAGGGGAGAGGGCAGCGAATTATATACTAAATCACTCCTTTACGTGGATGAATAAACTAACTTTCAGCTCCTTCTCTCTTTCATTCATTCATTCATTCATTCATTCATTCTACATTTGCCCCCCATCGTCATCCTTCTCATTATCTATCGGTAAAACCCTTTTTTCGTTTATTCTCCTCCGTTGATCCGAATGATAACGACCGCCTAATTCTACGAATCGGATTCGCCCATCAAAGCTATCACTAGGCTGTCGGGGGCTATGGGAGCTTTGTGGCCGCGTTGTACCTTTTCTACCTCAGTAGGGTTTAAAAGCGTCAATTTTGTGGTAAAACGAATGAAATATTAAAATGAAATTTGTTTTGTTCGACTGTAATTTCTCAAATTTTTACGCGCTTTTCTCTCTGGTATTGGGGGCGGGGGGGGGCGGGAATGGGGGAGCCTCTTTTTGTCCTCGTTCACAATATGTTCCAATCATGTTCCTAAAAGGGTTCCCAAGTTCTCAAGAAGATGTTCCCAAAAGCACCTTCATATGGTTTGCCCAAAGTTCAACTCTAGTGTGTAGAAACTGACAAAAGGTTGTCTCTAGGGGTCCACATTTGTTTTCTATTTTGTATATATGTCCAAAAAGTGAAATTAAAAATTAAAAAGTTCAAAAATGTAGTGATTTTGGAGGTTTTTAATTGCTAGAACTTAGAAGTGAAGGAAACATATATATATAATAAAAATCACCCACTCTCTATATTTGGTTTAAAATGTGTTGCCAAAAACATAGAAGGATGATTAAAGATTTTTACTTCATATATTTTGGTTAAATCCTCCTCAATATAATCATTACTTTTTTAACGTTTTCCTTAATAATGTTTCTTTTATCAATTTTGTGATGTAGCCAAAGTGGTGATGATGATCACAAGAATATTAGCCAAATTTGGTTTGATGAAAAATCTGAGGTATTAGACTTATCTCCATAAAGTCAGGTGATTAGGGGGCGAGAACGGCCAGTTTTGGCATAATAGGCCGTCAAACGCGTAACCAGGAATGAAAATTTTTACAAAAGGAAAATAACTGGGAACCAAACTAGTTTTTCCACCAATTTTGGTGGTAAACTGAGTTTCATCCTGTCTTTCCTTTTTTCCTGAGCGCCTCCACTGCTGCTACACATATTTTCGCTGCTCCTACCTGTACAATTACTATAAATACTCTCGAACCTTGTACATTAAATGCTGAGTTTCAGCATTTCATACCCAGATTTAATAGAATTTCATTACTTTGCGGATACCACTGAAAGAGGGGATAGGTGGCGAAAGCAGCGGAGATAGGGGTGAAACAAAGGGTGACTTTAAGGATAACTCTATTTTATAAATTTGGTTATCTTTTCCCGCAAGGTTTTGAATGTAAATATATATATATTTCAGAACCTTTGGGTATAGTTTAATTTATTTTTCTCACCTAAAGGCGATTATTAGGTATAAGGTTGTTAAATTGAATGTGGTTTCAGATAAGATTTAGAGTTATCAATTCAAGAGAAGCACATGCGGAAGAGAAACCAAATCAAAGCTTGGATCAACAAGCATCATTGGAGCTCACAATTTACACACAAAGAGGAAACTCAGACACACAAACTCAAACTCAAAATGATAAGGAACAACTCTAAACCCTAATAATACTTGTTTAAGAGATTGAAACTCAAGAAGGTGGTCCGTGAAGGCTTTTTCAGATAAAAACACGTGAGTAGAGTAGAAAGAAGGTTCCACATTTTATCCAATTCTACTACGATTTGGTCATTCATGGGTAAAGGTCTAAATTGAGTTCTTAACATGTAGAATCAGTCAAGTCGAGTTTTTTCATACCCAATTCCAAAACCGTTGATCCAGGTATACTCGCACAACACTGGTATATATACTTGATATTGAGATCAAATAGAGCTTGAAGATTCAACTGGTATTATTACCTCAAGTCTGTACAAGCCAGGTATTGGTACGATGGTTGTTGGTATCTGACTAAGGTCACATACATACTAGTCTAATTGGCTTTTTTAATTTATATTAGGATCAATAGCAGTTGTATATACCAAGGGTTTCAACTTGGTACGCGCTCAACATTAGTCAAAATTTAGTTGTCGGAGCTTGTGCATATATCAAGTTTGTCTTCCCTTCTTGCACTGCAAGTGCTGCCTCATTTCGGAGGTAGGTGCGCAATGTTGTTGTAATAAGTGTCTGTGTTTGTGATCTTGTCACCGATGTCAAAAAGTCCAAGCCTTTTGTTTGTGTGAAATTTTGCACTTCTGCAAATAAAAATAAAAATAAAAATAATAATAATAATAATAATAATAATTCAAAAATCCAAGAAGAGAGGAAAATCTAGAAAAATCATCAAATTTCTATGCGTGGTTCAAGTAGGTAGCCCAAAGATATAAGGATTTTTTTTTCCTTTCACATTTGGATAATAGTGAAATTTTGGCTAAATTCAGCTTATGGATGATTGCCATGTTGATCATATCACAAAATTGAGGGAAAAAAAATTCATTGTAATGATAATTAGAAAAAATCACATATGATTTAAATGAAAGCACAAGATAAATAGGGATTATGATGGGGAGTGACTACATTTTATGCAATTTTCCAAAATGAAAAAGCTTCCTTGAAATTATGCAAGGCAAAGTTATGTTTGGCTCCCTTTTTGCAATGGATTGCTCTATTGTGTCCTATATATATATATATATATATATGCAATGAAAATTGAACAATCATGTGATACTTAGGTTAACCCGAAAAAAAAAAAAGGACTTTTCTTTTGGGGACGGGAAGGACCATTGCAAAACAATGGAATTGAACCAATCATTTCCTTTTTTGTTGATAGCACAATTGTTCCTCAAAAATTTATGTTTATGGTAACATCATACCCCAATTCAATATCAAGAATCCTAAACTCCACCCAACAAAATTCGCCCCCCTTACTCCTTCCCCTCCTTCCTCAAAACTAGGGTTTTACAACTATGGGTTGGTATGTAGACATTGTTTGACTAGCGAATAGAAATGACAACCACCAATGCAATGCCATCCGAGAGATAAGTTCGGTTGAGAATAAAAATTAGATGGTCGGTCGATTCCAAGTTATCCAACCCACAAAAACACTTTTTTTTTTTTTTCTTTCACTATTTGTTCCCTTAAATTGGGGATTTTGACGTGAAAAAAAAGTAAACAAAAGCTATCCTAAATTCTAAAGTTCTAGGCCTTAAGGGATGGATTGTGCATTTGCATGGTCAATTGAGTGGCACAATACAAACAAAAAGAGGCAGATTGACCATTTTTGTGGTGAATTGAGCCATGAACACAATTTCTCACCTTCAGAAGAAAATTTATTGCAAACGGGCCACAAACATTATAGGGCATTATAATTAGGCATGTTGTATATTCTTCATGTTATATTGATGCGGTTTGAATAAGGGGACTTGGCGGTGGACTTGTGATTGGTCGACTTTTGGGACAAACATACGGGGTTGTCAAGGCGGGACCCTTTTATATATTGTACGGTTTAGTCTGGGGCCCCTACAATGGAACAAGACAATAATATTTGGAGAGAGATGTGGGTTACGTAGTTGGTGCAAAAAAAAAAAAAATTGTCTTGTGCACTTCTCGGTAGATATAATAATATTGTGGGTCATTTGTTTGGACAAGCGACAGTTTGTCGGTATTTCATTTTTCTCTTTTTTTTTCTTTTTTTCTGGTACATCGGACAAATATGGAAATCTGGTATTAGATTCGTTCGAAGAGGATGAGCACCGCATAGTTGCACAAATTTCTTTTGACCTTCAACTGTCCGGCACAACGTGTTGACGTAGTCTTCTTATCTTATCGACAACAACGGAACATTTCCGTGAAACTTTTTCCTCCAAAAGAAGTAGTTCCTCCGGGTGGTGGTATTTGGTACATGTCATCTGGACGACTTTGATCAATTTTGTTGGCAGATAACTTGTAACAGCATCTCCACCATTGTTGCTAAGTATGTCACTCTGGATAATAAAATTAAATGTCTAAGTTTAGCTGGTTTTTTTTTTTTGGCAACCCCACCAATAAAACTGTAACCGGAACTGCATTTATATACGTAGGGACTATTAATAGCAAACCACCTGGAGCAATCATCATGATCAACCAATGAGAACACTGAGTCGCAGTCAGGTCCAATTTCGTACACTCTTCTTTGGAGGTGCACAACTATGTTGCTGCGCCTTTCACCAGCCACGGCAAGCTGCACTATTTTGGTGTAGAAAAACCTTGCTGAGCTAAACCGGCACATTTTGACTTTTTCACAATAAATTTTACTGTCTGGTGTCATATTGGTTACACCACCACCATTTCTTTTTTTTGGCAAAATTTCGCCAAAAAGTGAAATTTAATAATGAAGTGGTTTTGGAGGTTTTTAAACCTCACAAGTCATGTCAATAAAAAAATGATCATCAGATTTTTTTATATTTGATTTCAAGTGTGTAGCCAAAAATGTACAAGGATGATTAAGAATGTGTACTTCATGTCTGGTTTATGGCCAGCCATATTTGGCTAAATCTTTCCTGCGGACAATTGCAACTTTTGCTATATAACTTCCTATGGATGATCATCACTTTGGCTACACACAAAAGATTGGATAGATGGTGCATGGACAAGACTCTTTTTCATTCGGTTCTTGTTTCCTGCCTAACCCCTGCATAGCTGAGGCAATGCTTTTTCCTTCAATTTTGTGATGTTGCTCAAGTAGCAATAATCCATAATTTAATTAGCCAAATTTGGAAATTCCAAATATGAAAGTATAAAATCTAAAGCACACTTTCATATTGTAAGCAATTGTGACCAGTTTTTTTTTCTTTATTGGAAATTTTTTTTTCCAAAAACAGGGAATTTTTGACAAAATATTCCTTCCTTTAGGGAATTACTTTTAGCAAAAAGGGCGAAAATTCACTCCAAAAAATCATTGAGCTGAGGGGTCTAAAAGTGCCCGGGGTTCTAAAATTTGGGTTCATCCAACTTGATAGCCTCAAAACTGAAAACCGTGGTTGGTGTGCTTGTTTCTGTGTTGGGTTGCACCTTCAAGGCATGTTCAACCTATGAGGCCGGCAAGCCCAGTGGGGCCGGGCGGCTTGTTCAGTAAGGTGGCAACTGATTCTACCACCGATCATTCCCCTGTGTAACAAATTTTTCCCACGGCTTATTTACATTCTAGCGTGTTCTTCACCAAAGGGATCCAACCTAGAAAAAGTCTGGAAACCCAAAAAGAATATTCTAACCAATTCTGTTAGGCAAATAGAGGAATATACTGCGTCTAACTTACGCATAAGTTGGCTTCTCAAAATAAAACAATTCCCGAGTCAATAGAGTTATCTGTAACGTCTCACGATTACCAGGCAAGAACAGCCAGTTTCGACATACGAGGGCATCAAACATGTAACTGGGAATGAAAATTTTACAAAGCCAAATAATAATGGGGACCCAAACTTGTTTTTCCACCAATTTTGGTGGTAAACTAAGTTTCAGCCTGTCTTTCCTTTTTCCTAAGCGCCTCCACTGCTGCTACGTATATTTCCATTGCTCTTACATGTACAACTACTATAATTACTCTCAAACCTTGTGCATTACATGTTGAGTTTTAGCATTTCATACTGAGATTTAATAAATTTTCCTTACTTTCCAGATACCTCGGGAAGAGGGGATAGTGGGTGGTGAAAGCAGGCCCAAAGACAAGGTGAAGACAGGGTAACTTTAACGATAAATCTTCTTATTTTGGGGAGTTGAAAACAAGCCAAATTCAAAGTAATGGTTCCCAGGCCTACTGCAGTTTTGACCCTCCAAGGTTCCCAAAAAATATATTCATTCCAAATGTATTTGTACAAAACTTCCAAATTATCAAATGTTGTGGTACAATTCCAAAATTCTTGAAACTTCTTACTTGGTTGAGGAAGGCCAAGTACTAGGTACTCAATGCACTAGGTTAATCAGGCCGGTCATAGTAGAGTTAAAAACTCAATGGAAATTTGTGATCTCTTCTGGCATCAGAATCTGAAGATAGATTGTAGAGCAGCTCTGGGTGCACATGCTGCCCTTTAAATCGCTGGATTTGGACAAGGGACACAAAAGGTATGGCTTCTTCCCAAAGGTTTCGGCGTCATTGCCTCACAAAAAAAAGCTTCCACAAAACAATTTTTGCTCTTATCTTAGAGCAATCTAACATCTATTTACACACATATCATACCTCACACATGTCAAACATCTAGGATATCACCAAACAATCTCCTTTCCAAATGTACACCCTCCATTGCAAATAACAAACATGTTTATTCAATGTTCGAGATTGAAACCCAAAAATGGGCAAAAACATGTTTGATGATCGATGCCATAAAATGTAGTTAAACCCTAATTTTTTAACTGTGTCTCTAGCATGGTGTCGCTCTAGAAACCGCCACCCCAACAACACCCATTCCTTTTCCTCTCCCCCCATCCATTCCAAATCCCTTTTGCTTGTGGCCCTTTCATTGCTAATGAGAACTTTGTTCATTGTGTAGACTTTTGTGACCATTCTCATGGTGTTCATTATGTGTTCAAGGCATTTTCCTAAGGTACAAGCAATTGTAACTTCTCAGCTTTTCTCTTAGATGCTTAGTAACTCCAAGTTGTTTGTGGGGTGCAAGTGTTGGAATGGGTCTTCTTTTGGTGCGTGTGTTTTTCAGGGTCCTCTCTTGGTGCATGTGTTCTTCGTGATCCTCTCTTGGTGTTTATTGTGTGTACTTCATAGTCTTCTCTTGACGTTTTCAATGTTTGTTCATCACAATCTTTTCTTAGTGTTCTTGCTTGTAACTTCTCAGCTTTTCTCTTAGATGCTTAGTAATTCCAAGTTGTTTGTGGGGTGCAAGTGTTGGAATGGGTCTTCTCTTGGTGCGTGTGTTTTTCACGGTCCTCTCTTGATGCTCTAAAGGTGTGTTCTTTGTGATCCTATCTCGGTGTTTAAGTTGTGTGTACTTCACAATCTTCTTTTGATGTTCTCAATGTTTGGTCGTCGCAATCTTTTCTTAATGTTCTTTGTGAACAAAAAACCTTGTTACTAATGTTATCTAATCACCTTCCTAATGCTTCTCATGAATTAAGAACCTTGTTATTGTCATTTGGTCATTCTCCAACTATTATCTAGTCATTATCCTCTTCTACTTTGAACTTTAGCTAATGATCCCCTCGACCTTGCGACCTATGGGGGGGAAAAAAATCATGGGCGGTCTGAGTTTTGGGGGCAGATTTTTTAGTAGACAAAAAATATTCAGGCCTTTGGCAGCCCAGAAATTTAAAAAAATGTGGGGGCAGTTTGAAGCTCATTGGGGCAGTCCACAAGGTGAAGTGGACTTGCCAACTTGGAGTTGGTGCACCCACTTGGCAGTGTGGACTTGACAATTGGCCAATGTGGACTTGATGATTTGGCAA
>Ga0116231_10007829_pt1 | contig 19224 bp, 15 predicted proteins | sample S1TSphgellanicum_2_FD_89695 | JGI IMG/M metagenome (GOLD analysis project Ga0116231, IMG submission 89695) | Host-associated microbial communities from peat moss isolated from Minnesota, USA - S1T2_Fd - Sphagnum magellanicum MG | ecosystem: Host-associated > Plants > Peat moss > Unclassified...
AAACTCGCCAACAAAGTTTTTTTTTTGATAAAAGTTTTTTTTGTTTTCCCCCTGTGGTCCTTTTTTTGTTGTGTGCCCCCCCCCCCCCCCCCCAAGGGCTTACATTATGTTTCCAACACCATGTTTTTAAAAATTAAAATAACATGGAATTGAAGGGCAACTCCATGTTTTGTGAAAGTCAACTTAGTTTGTTACTTGTCATAAGTTTTTTTAGATAGCCATGTTTTGTTTGGTTGGATTGATGCCATGTTTCAATCCCATGTTGCCATCTCATACCAATCATTGCTCAACCTTTTTTTAACCATTACCATGTATATACATGTTAAACAACCTTCTCGCTACTTTCACCATAACATATTTGGACATGTTTCTATGATAGACAATGGCGCCCATGGTTTTGTGATCTTCAACGGTGTCCCATGTTTCAAAGTTCTGCAATGGAACATGGGTCAAATTATATTTGGCTTGGTACAAACTTTTCAACTTTTGTGTTTCCATCTATTTTTGTGTTTGGAATACACATTTTTCATTACTTAGTTTCTCACTATGCACCTTTTGTAGGGACAATGGGGCTTTGGCCATTGATGCAACTAAATTTGAATATTAACATCATTGCATTCCAAAACTTGTAGAAGAACATACTCCATCCAATAGAAGGACAAGAGATTTTTTTGCAAAACATACTTTGTTTAAGTTTTACAAAATGAATGAAACATGTTTCACAATATTTGTAACCCTTAATTAATGAAGATTGTTCCAAAATAATGATTTAGTTGTTTTTCATATGTGATTCTTGGTAACATTACAAATAATCTATTATTCATGTTTGCACATTACTTGAATTAAGATGGACAAAATTTCTTGAAACATCGTAAATGCAAGTCACAAACATCACCTTAGGCATTCCTTTGTCTCCCCCAAAGATTTGAAATATAAGAAGCCAAACTGCTTGAAATATTATTGTAATGACAAACATTGTATACCGTGCACATAGTCATGTAGAAAGGTCTATTCACATATAGTTCAAAACATTGAAACTTAAAAAGTGGATTACAATGAAACACATACATTCACCAATAAAATAAAAATGTGAATTCATAATTGTATAGGAGGTGCTTGTAATTTCGGACCCAATAACACATGCATAGCCTCATAGGTACTCACATAAGGATGTTTGAAACATTGATTTAATAGTAAGATACATGGAACAAAAAGACAAAATAATTATAAAAATTCCATGAATAATCCCAAATGGAATTTAAAACATGGACCATAGAAATATGGGTGGCTTGTTGTATCAAGTGTCATATTACTTAGACATGACCTAAACCTAAAACATTGCGATGTGGACCAAACATTGAAACATCCCTAAGACCTTGTGAAACATGATAACACATCAAAACATCATTGCCACCATGTGTTTCAAAGCACACATTAGGAGTGAAACATGCCTTCGACGCTTGGAATCAAGGCCATGTGTTAATAGGACCATAAAGTCATTCCTATTAGAGACATTATTTAGCTTATAAACATTGTGATTAATTTATGCAGATCTGTCACTTTTGAAACATTGGCTTTGTGTTTTAAAACATGCATTTGATGTTACTCCGATCCAACTATCATTTGGGTTTTTAATGTCGATGACCATTCCTCAAGAGGAAATCTTGCATGTGTTTTTGTGCATAGCATTCTTGCCTTCAATGCCTTGAAAGTTACTTTTACTTGGTGCAGGAGCCTTGCTTGAACCTTTGCAATCGATGTCCTTTGTCATTCTAATGCATGTGTGTGAGAGCAAGTGTTCCATACAGAGTCAAAATAATGCTTTATGAATGCGATTACTAGTGAAATGGATGATCCTTCTCTCTTCATTTGGGATGTATTAGATTTAACTCTAGATGTGTAAAGATGGGTATTGCTTGTGTTGTGTGTTGTTTTTGTGTTGGGAAAATAAGTTCACAAAGTTAACATTCTAGAAAGTTGAAGTTTGTTCATTTGAATACTGCAGTACCTTGACCATTTCAACTTGTGTCTGTTCAATAATTAATTGATTTTGAAAAAATCATTTCAACAAACAGAATATTCCTAAATATTCACTATTATCCTTCACAATAGTTTTTGATTAGGAAGAAATAATTTTTGAAAATTTCAACATGTGTGAAAATAATATTAGTTAATGTCAAATTGGCCAAGGTACTAGGGTACTAAGAATACATTTTTGGAATAGAAATTAACCAAATTAACACACACCAATAGGTGTACGATATTGTTTTGCACTTGTTGTCAAATTAATATGTATGCAATTGGCAATTGTTGGTGTAAAAGTAAATAGTTAGATAGGTCATTATTCATTACATAGTTGGTGTGGGGGGAGAGCGAAAGAAATCCAGTAGAATACATAAAAACCTGGCCATCGTTTGCTAGTTTATGTAGAGGATGCCTTCCAAAGCATAAAAAGCCGATAAGCTTTTGAAAAAGTGTAATGCTGGTGGAGGCAAGCGTTTCATTTTTTCAAAAGCCTCTTGCGTTTTTAAAATGTTTTTCCCATGATACCCGTTGGGTATCACGAATTCATGAAAAAGAAAAGAAAATCTGATAGTGGTTTTTGTACACCTTGTACAGCCCACAGACCAGGGCATTACGAAAATCGGGGAGTCCCCTGGCTCCCGCCTCAGGGTCCCTTATTCTATAAACCCCCTGTCTAGGGCTTTACCCTCCACGAAAAAAGGGTTCCAAGTTTCAAGAGTTCCTCTGTACCGGGGAACCCCCTCGCATTGGCGTTTCAAAAGCGGCGGGAAGTGATTATGGCCCTGAAAAGTCCTATGAAAATTCTGAAGCGGCGGAATGGAGAGCGTGCAGCACGTAACGCAGAGTCTTGCTCAGGGCAGCAGCGAAGCTTGTCCGTCGTCTGTTGCAGCGATCGTGTGTGATGTTCGTTTGCCCGTTGTTTGTTCCAGCGATTTGGTGCGGTTTAGGATTTTCCGTTGTTTGCTGCAGCGATCTGTTTGTGATCTTGCTGCTCTACAACGCCATGGCGGGGCGCTGGAGTGCCATGGATCCGTTATCTGTTCTTTCTGATGCCTCCGACTTGGATAGTGAGGAGGAGGAAGAGGACGCTGACGCCAAGCAGGCAGACTCTCCTATTCATGAAGTTGCGTGTAAGTTCTTCTCCATATTCGTCTGCACGACTGTAATAGTAGTATTCTGGCGATATTTGTTGCGTTAGGTCATAACTCGACGAAAATTGGTTTCTTAACTGTAGTTCGGGAGCTTGTAATTGCCGTTCTTTTTCTCGAGGGTTGCAAATTTGCGTGCTTTGTATGGAAAATTTTGTAATTTCTTGTTGTGATGTGTTTGTAGTATTCTGGTGGACAAAAGCTCTAGCCGAAAGCGAGTTCCCATTGAGCTATTATTGATGCCGCAAAGTTATGCAAATTAGGTCCAATGTGTCAATCTTGTAATTTTGGTTTTGCAAATGATGTTTGCACACAAAATGCCCTAATATGAATCTTCCTCTCCTTTCCGTGGTCATGGAGTTGAGAGAGACAATTAAGAATAGAGAGATGAAGGCAACCAGATTTAGCTGAATGTAAAATGATCAGTTTGTTTGTTGGCAGTAGCCTCTGAAAAGAATGCAGCAGGCAGTGATGTCAGAAAACCAGGCCTCAACTATGAGGCTTTGAGTCGGCATGGATACTCAGGTGGTTTGTCAATTCTTCATGTGCCTGCTCCTCGAGGTCAGGCTGGAGAGCAAGACTGGTCCTGGTCAGCTGGTAAAAGAAAGAATGAGGGAGGAGAGACTGAAGAAACTTATGAAGACAGGGAGCAAACACGACAACTTGCCAATGATTCTGCTGCAACTGTATGTCTATGAGACCTTTCTTACTTCATATTCTCATCTGTCTTATCTCTAACCCCTGTCTAACCCCTGAGCAATTGATCTCAACCAAATGCTCATACAAGATTGTACTAGGATTTTTGCATAGCCAATGTCACGTCTGAGTCTTCCCATTGCTTCCGGAAAGGCAACAGAAACTCAGGACGCAGATTGTGTATAATGGTTTGCCCAAGTTTTTGGGAAGATTATTATATGCTTATCTACACCCACTATTGGGAGCTGATGAACTCAGTGGGTAGTCATGGCAGCACGTCACTGCCGTTCGTGATGAAGGTGATGGTCTGTCACTTTGTGAGCAACTCTCATGAGGTTATGACTGCACTCATGGTCGTGTTACCTTTAATTGTTGTTGTGGAGATTTTAGATTTCTCTGCAACTTCATCGATCTTTTTGCATATCCACAACTTCTGGCCTTTTCTTTCTAGGCCTCCAAACATCTAAATGAGATCTATACAGTAGGTAAAATGAGTATTGGGGACTTAAGAGGGGCTGCACTCTTTCATTCCTCTCTTTCCTGATGGGAAGGAAATGGGCAGGCAGCAGAGGAAGCTCTGGCAGAGTACAACTTCACAAAGAAACAGAGGAGGGATGCAATAACAGAGCAAAAGGCACTTTCCTTCTCGCAAAAGGAGAAACGGAAAAGGGATATGGGCCAAAGTAGCAGGGGCAAGAATTATGTAGAGGAAGAGAAGAGATTGTTGAGAGATCAAGGTGTCTATTCAGGGTTTGATACTTAGCTATCAGAACTCTGTAGGAATTCTGCTTTACATTTATTTGCTGAATTTCCCATGGTAGTGTGAATGAAGGTTGTAACAGCAGACAAAATCATCTCTGTGAAACAGAGAGACTGAGGAGAGCATATCAGAGCTATCATTGCAACATGAGTTGGATGAGTTGGATGAACAGACAACTGTAGCCTGTTAGCACCATAGACACAGGGAGGCCAATCCTTGGTGATGAAAGAGTGCGTGGTTTGGAGGACAGAGGCATCAAGTAGTTACCCACCAAGAAATCTTTGATTGTGCTAAATGATTCTGGTTGGATACATAGAGGGTCTTGATTAGCATGGAAGATTTGTATGATGGCCCTTCCATCTTGCTTCTGCTTCTTTTCTTTTGCACTACTAAGTGATTTTTCTGCATGATGGGCTTTCAAGAGATTTTGCAGTGCAAGAAGGGAGCAATACTTATGGAAGTGATCAGGATGTTCTTTGTGTATGGAATATGACTCTTCCTGTTGGTAAGCTAGACTCCACCATTTACCAGAAGCAAGCACTAAGTGGAAGCATGAGACACATCTCAACAAGGGTTTTGCTGGGGAGACATGATTCTTCTTGGCTGTTGGCTCAAATCCACCATTTGCCAAAAGGAGACCTGTTAGAAGCACATGAGAATTTGCAGGAATGCTTGGGTATCATCGATCTGGTGAGTAGTTGGCATTGTTTTTTGCCTTGTTTGTCCCATTTGAACTCCTCTAAGTAATTACCAGTGGTGAGCATAAAGGATATGTTCAGGATGCAAGAGGCTGCAACTACTACCCTCTATGTAGTTTTCTCAATGCCTTTGGCTTAAATGTGTTCTTTTACAGGGGCAAGCTAGAATGAAATGAAGATACTAGCTGCTTGAATGAGGATACTATTGACTTTTTTGATCAGCTATGTCTCTTGAGTGCTAGCAACATTTTGCCTATGTTGCTTCTGGAAATTCAACAGAAACTTGTGATGCAGGTTTTGAAATGGATTGCCCAGATTTTGGGCTGATTATTCTATAGTTCTCTATACCCACTGTTGGAAGCTGATGAAGTCACTGGGTAGTCAGGGCAGCTTGTCACTGCTATTCATGAAGAAGGTGATGGTCTGATGCTTTGTGAGCAACTCACAATAAGGTTAGCACTGGACTTATTGTTATGTTATCTTCAAATTGTTGCAATGAGGTTTCTCTGTAATTTCATAGTTTCATATTGGACTCCTGTGTCACCTCTCTTGTATACCTTGTTGAAACCATTGCTTTCCCTCTTTTTCATTTTGAGCCCTTGAAACCATTTAAGCCTGGCAGATCTCACACTCAAATGTCAGCTTAGTGAGATATTGTGTAAATCTCTTAACACCTACAGGAATTCCCTAGGCCACATGTTGCAAACTCTATGCTAATGAACTGTCATGACAAATCTGACCTTTTGCATTCTGAGGGAGCTTATTGTGGTCCACAAGTATGTTTAGCAAGTGAAAGGTGAACTTCAGTGTTGTAGGATGTTAAATTCATGTCCAGGGAAATACCCATCTACCCTTAGCAGCTACCCTTAGGAAGCTCAAACCTGCAACAGTTAAAAATAAGAAATGTTCCATGGAGTCCCCAAAATTGAAATCACAGTTGCCAGTATCACCCAGTGTATTTTTCCAAATTTCTAATGTAGCACAAGCTGCTCATCCAGAAGTAGATCTAGCCAAATTTGGCTACAAACAAACTATGAAAGTAGAAGCAGCCATTTTTGTGGGGTGCCAAATTTTTTGTATCAGCTTTTTAACTTTCTCACTCCTCTCAATACATTTTAGAAAACAAGATTAAACCAATTTAGATGATTTATCAAAGGCCCCATTGTTGAAATGAAGTTTGACAAAGCATGTGAATATCCAATAGTAGTTACTTGATTACAAATTGCAACCTTATTACAACATATTATGTTTAGACATGCAATTGAAACTAAATTGACACATGCTACAAAAATACACTTGAAGATAGAAGAAATATTTGAATTCTTACCTAATCCATGGTCCATTACAAGTGTGTTGTCCCACAAGAACATATTGGCAAGCCTCATTTCAATTCATCCATTAGTTTCCTCATTTTTGAAACCCATTTTTTTAACACCATGCATTATTATTTAGGATCTTCATTGTTATCTCATTTTTTTATACACACCAGCAAGCCGTTCATGCATGTTTTCATTCATGAACCCTAAGGCTTGATTGAAAAAAATTATTTAACCATGCTAGCTTCAAGTCATGTGTTTATGTCAAACATACATTTTTAAAGCTTTCAAGTACCTTTCAATTGAAAAGATGGACAATGTTTGGATTGGGCCGCAGTTGGCACTCTCATCCATTAACTCGTAAACAAGATGCACGGAAAAACTTTAAAAGGTTGGGGTCAACTCCTTTTCAAGTAGATGTAGGAATTATTAGCATCAATAATCATTTCTTCAAATTCTATTAGGTTGAACATAGTGCACTACTTGGTCACATAATCTCCTTTTGTGCACTTGGAGGCAACAACCTTCACATTGTCAATGGAAAGGCATGTTCCATGATGACATAAAAGTCATGGGATTAAAAATCAAGAACCTCCTTTCTTTCAATTCATGAACCACCCTTTATAAGTTTGAAACCAATCATAAAGGCAGTTGAAATAACCACCAAAGTGGATTGGAAAAAAAGAAGCCTATATAACTTTACCTAGTTGCAATATTCTTTGAGTTTTCAACCCTTACTTTGTTGATATATCAAAGTTGACATACTTGCCCATGGATGGGTACACCCTTTCTTTTACCACCAACTTCCAAGGCTAGTCGGTGTAGGTCAAAGGTCATGCATGAAATGGGTGATCTCAATTTCATCTCCCAAATTTAGATCAAGAAAGAACATGGATACACAACAAGAAAAGTTAGAAAATAATTCCAACTGTAAGTGACAAATCCCCCTGCATGATATAGTAGGCTAGTCAAAATGTAAACACACATAATTGGAATCAATTATCTCTCCACCCTTATAATTCACCTAAAATAAATGGGATTTAGGAACAAAAGTTTTACAATGTTTTAATTTGTTCTACTAGATGACTCAAGGAAGTTTGGATCCTTCTTTGACTTGTTGAAGGGAATTATCATATGAATTGTGTAATTTGAATGGATGTCAATATATGTAGACTGCGATAACCAGATTTTGGGAGCAATGGAAGAATGCAAAGTTGGAAAAGAGCAACAAGAAAATGAGTCATTAGATAGTAGGCTATTGGGTAAGTTCATTGAACATTTGATGAAACAAATATGAATGTTTCAACCATCCGTGTCATTCTCCCCTCCTTGTCTAGATTCTTAACCTGAATGGTGCATTTTTATTTGCAGTCAATGCCTTTGAGTACTCCAAAGAGTTGAAAAAGCATGAAGTAAATGAAATTCATGCATCTCAAGGCATGTCTAAAAAATTTGCAGGTTACACTTGACAATGCACTCATTATATTGATATTTGAAAAAAGAAGTAAACTCAAGCATAAAGTAGGACTTGTTGGAGAACAAGTTCATTGAACACTTGTTGATGGAAACAATACAGTGTCCATGCACCTCAAAAAGACCTAAATTGTCATTGTAGTTTGATGGAAATTCCCACCCATTTTCTATTTCACTATTTAAATGGGTAGCAATGCAGAAGGTGATCACCCAATTTTGGAAGCATACAAAGAATGCAAATTCATGAAAGAGGAACTAGAACAACAGAAGGAGATGTTTATGGACAATCATTTATGGGACAAGCTACCTGAACATTTGCTTGAAATGGTACAAGCACAATTACCTCTACATAGCCTACTCTCCTTTCGTACAGTATGCAAGCAATGGAACATGATGCTACAATCAAAGTCTTTCATTGCAAAGGTCCCTTGTGCAAGGCATGGGGGTTGGTTCTTGTTTAGAGGTGAAGGCAAAGAGTGTGTGGCATTCATGCCAAGTGTAAATAAATGGTGTCAAATCAACTTGGATTTTCTATTGCCTGCTCGAGTGCGTGTGGTGGCTACATCTGGTGGCTTGCTTTGTGTGCGGCAACATGATGATCAGCTCATTGTGTGTAACCCTTTCACCAAAGCTTGGCTTCAACTCCCACCCAAGCTACATCGATGGAAATATCCCATTGTTGGTATATATAATTTTAAAGCTTTCATTTTTTTTTTTGCAACTTTTCTTCAGTTCCACATGTGACTTCCCCTCCTTTGTAAAAATTGATGACATACAAGAAACGATTTGGCATCTAATGCATGAAAATCCACTTTTTACTTGGACAGGCATGGTGAAGATTGGACAATCATATAATGTGGTGGTGGCAGGAAGAAAGGGTGCACATGCTAACATTGTCACAGAAATTTATGACTCAGAAACTGCAACTTGGAAGCTTGTCATTGACAAAAACCAAATTCAATTACAACAATCTTTCCAAACAAATGCTGTCTTTTTCAACGGTTCTCTTTATTGTGCAGGTCTCATATTGTTTGAACCCTAAAACTGCTTCCTTAACTGAGCTGAAGTTTCAAACCTTTGTCACCAAACATTTGAAGATTTGATTACAAAGATAATTGTTGGTGTATCAGGTCAAAATGCAATATTAGTTTACAATATGGAACAAAACCAATGGATGGAAATAAGTAGACCCATCATGGAAAATACAAAATTGATGTTGCCCCAAATTTGTGTTTGCCATTCCTGCTTGCTCATGGTTGAGGTTATGAGCAGTCGTTTTTTGATGACTCGAATATCCATTTGGAAGCTTCCAAAGTTTGGTGGGTTGTGGAGCAAAATTGCATCCATGCCTGATAAACTTCTTAAAGAAGTGATGAACATTTCAGGTAAACTTTCTATTTTTTTAGTTATGTACAACTCACTATTTCTCAATTATGTAATTGTAAATCAAAGTTGCAAAATCTCAAAACCATCAATTTATAGTAAATGTTCATTGGGAACCGCCACACTAACATAGTGATTGTCACAAGTTGTTACACAAAGTGCAGGAAGCAGATTGTTCACATATTTTGGTTGCAATAATCTTGTCTTATTTACCTTTGCTCGACGAAGAGTGTTGGCATATAACATAAGACAAAATTCATGGCATTGGATTCCATGTTGCCCTTTCATCCACAACTTTGCTCGTCGCTTTGCTCATTTCTCGTATGATCCAAACTTGGGTTCTACAATCTAGCATTCTCTAAAAACTCTAAATTAAGTGGTTGTAAACCCACCATGACAAAACACCCCACTTTAAGTAGAATGTAAATTCCATGTAGTGTAAAACCACAATGAATATTCCCACTAAAAGATGGAATGTGCTTTGTACCAATAACTCCTCTTAACAAAATCATTGCTATTTTTTTCTTCAATTTATTGCCCAATTCCATCAATAGAAGGAATGACAGTAACATCAGGAATAACATCTTTAAAATACAGTCAAACTATATCTTTGAAATTCTTCTGTAAGTCCTTTTATTTGTGTAAGGCTTTTAGTTACATATAGAAATGGTATTAATATTTTCAAATAAACAATAGAACAATATATTGCACATACAATTTTCTTTGAATACAATTGGGATTCAAAAGGTTTTGAATGAAAAGATGTTCCCAATACCCAATATGGGAGTTGGTTGAAAAATGTTGAAAGTTTCTTTATGCCTTCATATTCACTTTTTTATTAGTTCAAGAAAGCTTTATTATGGATTTTGGATGCATTATGATATTGTAATATTGTATTCCACTTGTAAGTTTTAGGTGTTGGGGGTTTGATCTTTTAGCTCTGCATAAGTTCCTATTGGTAATCAGGTGATCTATTGAGAAAGGTGGTCAATTCCCACCATTCATAATTTTTCTTCAATTTTGAAAATGTTGACCTTTTCACATTAAGTCACAAATGGGACTTGAAAAATATTCACGAATGAAGTAGGGCTTCAAAAGGTTGGGGAATGCGTAATGAGACATCTGGAGCATGTGGTGGGTGTTAGCTCACATAATGATCACTATTAGAGGCCAAAAATCTTGAAATTTGAAAAATAACTATGAGAAAAAGCTCAAAAAAACATTGAACAAATATCTTTGTAACTTTGTCAAAAACACAATTGCTAGGAAGGACATTCCTTAGCTTGGGACATTTGTGAGACATTCGTAGGATGTCCCAATAAACCTCTCCAAAAAGGTGAAAAAAATTCCATTAAAAAAAACTATGTATATAATCTGGGCAAGGGTTTGGACTTAGTCGAACACTGTGATTAGTGTTAGAACATTGTGAGATTTAGGGACCAATGGGAAATAGGGAAAACATTGAAAATATCATTACACCAAAATATGACATCCATAAGTAAAACATTTAAACACTAGATATGTCCCAGTTTTAGTCATGAAATCATTTGTGTCAAATGGTTGTGCAAAGCCAACATTCACGAGTCATCATTTTGATTGCGTGACTAAAGTTGTTCAATATTAGGGTTCATTGGGACTACATAATTAAGGTAGTTTGAAGACTTATCATACCATTTGACCAAAATAAATCATAAAGTAAATGAATGAAAAATGATTAGAAGTTCCAATGCATTCAAACATAATGTAAAAGGTTTTTTGTAATGTGTTGGAGGGTGTTCCATATTGACCTAGTTTAACCAAACTATTTGTTAAATCAAACATAAAAATTAAAGAGATAATTGGATGTATTACATTTAAAGGAATGATATATATTATTTTAGTTAATAAAATACATGTAAATTTAAGCTTAAATAATTACATTTTATTTTTGAAGTAATTACTTAAAATAGTTTTAATTATTTGATATTCAAAATTAAAGAAATGACCAATAACAATGTAATTGTGAAAAAAATTTAAAGAATTGTGAACTAATATGTTTGTGACATTGATTTCATAATAAAATTATACGATTATGTATTTATGTAAACCATAACCACAATCCATAATAGTTCACAAAACCTTTAATGTATATGTTTATATTAGTGTGATGACAACATTTGTCACAAGGTGATGAGCTGGTCAAATGGTTAAGGTGTTAGTCCATTTGGAGGAGGTGAGGGTTTCAATTCCCTATATTGACTTTGACTTACAACATTAGAATTGAATTGTATACTTGGGACTTACATGACTATATTCAATTTGGACTCATCACTTTCACCATTACAATTACCATTGTGTCAATACCATCATCAACTGGCAATATGATGTGAATAGTTGTTCCCCATTGTTTCCCATAGTAGATTTGCCTCACAATTGATGCTCCCAACATCATCCATAACATGCCAATGTATTGCCAAACACCATCCCTAGTGATTTCCTTGGTGTGTCAATGATTTAATTTTTAAAAAAAAATTTAAGGAAAAATTCAAGCCTTGGGGGATTTTTTGGGTTGTTTTTGGGTCTTTACACTCATTTTGTTTTACCATTGCTCTTGGTGTTTTGCCCAATAATCCCTAGTGTTTTGGGGGCATCTTTCCCAACATTTGTCAAAAAACTTAGGCAATGTATTTTGAGCCAAATTGAAACATTCCTCAAACCGTAATGACCGACTCCAAGCCTATTTTTCTTATCAGTATGTCATGGCAAGTTCACATCCTATTTTGAAAAGTCTTGGAACGATGATGTGAACAAATGTTGCACATTGATTCCCTTGGTAGGTCTACCATACAATCAAGGTGCTCCCAACATCATCCTCAACATGCCATTGTATTGCTCGACATTATTCCTAATGCTTTCCTTGGCATGTCAAGGTTTCAAATTTTAGAAAATGGCTTGGGATTTTCTTCTTCTTTTTTCATGGGGTTTTGACATTCCTTTCATTTTGTTCATGCTTCAGAGTGTCATGCTTAGAACATCCCTAGTGTTCTAGGGGCATCCCCTGCAAATGTTTTTTTCAAAAAACTAGACAATACAGTTTGAGCCAAATCAAGATGTCCCCCAAACTATAACGCCCCACTCTAAGCCGATTTTTTTATTATGACATCATGGCAAGTTCACAGCTCATCTTGAAACATCCCACCAAAACAGTGGGAATAATTGTTCTAGGTGGTTCCCTTGGCATATTTACCTCACAACCAGTGTTCTCAACATCATCCATGACATGCTCGTGTATTGCCTTTCATTGTCCTTGGTGCTTCCTTGACGCATTGACGGAATTTTTTATATTTGATATTTCAGGAAATCATTCAAGCCTTAGCATTTTTCGCCCTTTTTTTGGGTCGCAACATTTGTTGCATTTTGCCTGTGCTTTTGTTGTGCTTCTCATCATCTTGCCCAACATCCCTAATGTCCTCAAGACATCCCTCCCAACATTTACCAAACCTAGATGACATGGTTGAAGCCAAATTGAGATGTCCCACTAACCATAACACCCCATTCCAAGCCTAAATTTTTATTACGACATCATGGCAAGTCCACATCTTGTCTTGAAATGTCCATGAGGATGTCATTTTGAGACATGGGATTGCCAACCATGGTGTTTTCTCAAAGTTGGTCTTGAACTATTTCCTTGGAATTATTGCATAAATTAAATTCATGGACTTTTGGTCATCAAAGGAAAGAATCCTAGCCCAACTTTAGATGGAGTCTCTCCATGGTGAAGGAAATGTACACCAAATGAACAAATTCAAAATTATGCAATCAAAAATTATTAACGCTTGAACCTATAATTAAAGTTAAGGCCACAAAGTTTGGAATTAATTACAATATGGATTCCACAATTATTATACCCTAACTACCCCATCTTGTCTTTCTTTTAGCAATTGCCTTTTGGACTTGAAGATGTCTATTCAAAAACCTATGTCACATATTCAAACACCTTATTGATAAATGGAAATTCACCAAAGAGCCATCTCTATTTGAAATAGTTCTTCAAGAACTAAAACAAAAATTCTCATAAATTTGTATCATTGTGTCATGTAAGTTCATTTAATAACTTCACAAATATGTTATGCTTAGACCATGTATGATGTAAATAACTTTTAAAATAGAAGCACTTGGAAGGGCATTTTGCAACTTTAACAAAAAGAAAATAAAATTAAGTAGGATTTTTAGTTGGAAAATGGGTTGCATGGCACTTCAAGTACAGAGAAATTATTAGCACTCATTTGATTTTTTCCCCATCTTGTTGTCATGTATTCTTGAGTTTTTTTCATTATTGAATAACACTAAATTTGTGCTTTAAGGATGGTGGAGCCTAAGCCTGGAGAACCATGGCCCTCATTGTTGAAATATGGAAATGCTTCAATTCTTCCCACAAAACCTCCTGGGCCTTCCAAATCAACTAAAAGGGTACCAAATACTTATCAATGTTTTTGCATGTTAAATTTGTGCATTTAAAAAGGTGTGCTTAGAGACGGAAAGAAAAAGATGACAATAATAGTGGCCATATGTCTTGTTTAATTATCGTATTTAAAAAAAAAAAAGTGAATTGTAGAGAATCTTAATTGTAATATTGCATGTGAACCATTTAAGTTCAATTAAAAAATATATAAAGACAATGTGTGCTATGATAGTGTATATTTTTGAATCATTTTAAAGCAACATGAAATATTTGAGCAGGGGACAAAGACATTACCTCCTGTTGACCTAAAACCAACTGCATCACAAACTGAAGATATTCTTGATTCCATATTGCCACCTCGGTATTCAAGTTTATCCATCAATTATGTTGTGCTTTTGTATAATTTTCATGCAATGTAAAAGATCCATTGATCCCATACCTAGTTCAACCTTGTCTAACATGAAGAAAATTTGAGAAGGGCACTTTAACAAGTAATTTTGGCTCCTAGACCTAAGTGAGAAACTAAAGGTTTACATTCTTATTCTCCATTGGATTTAATTAATAACTAACAATCTAGACCTTATATAGACAATTGAATTTGGGAATTACTTTGATCATAAGCGTTTACAACTTGTTTGTATTATGCTACTTGAATTCAAATAATAACAAGAATTGTGTTTATGTACTTGAAATGTTGATAGATGTGTGAATCATGATAGTTAAGAATTCCCAGAACTGAAAATGACAGTTCCAAAACAATGTGCATCATATTTCATGTGAAGTAGATTTTGATTTTGTGTTTAAATTATTAGGCAATGGAATGTTGGTGATGATATATGGATTCAACGTGTCTCTAGTGCTCCAGCAACTAGGCTTGATGTCATCAACCTTCAAGTAAATTTTTATTTTTATTATGGACCCTAACCCTAATTCAGAGTCAACATTATAAAATTGTAACAAGATTGAAAGTTTTTTCATTTCATCTCAATCTTGTATGCCATTAACTAAACATTTTCGTTCAAGTTGGTATACTCATTATTTTCTTAAACATGATGATCATGTTTTTGGGTTTTCTAACCATTGCACAATGACTTTTGTATTTTGTAGGAAAACTTAGATCAACAGTTACAACATCGACAAGCAAGGGAAACGGGAATATGTCCAATTCGGGAAGAGTTGTATGCACAGGTATTTAGGGAAATCTTAAACTTTATAATTGTGTGATTTCCAACCAAGCATTACAGGCCTTTAACACAATTACTTGAATGCATTAAGGATGTTGGTACAAATACATTACTATAATCATGAAGACATGAAGGTCGAGAGTTGAAACATGTGTTCTAAACCTTATGATCATATATTGTTTGTAAGAAGCAATGCACATCATATTGTAAATTTCTTAAGGTCAAGCAAGATGGCCATATGGCAACATCTTTGGAAATAAATAACCTTTTGTTTCAAGAAATGGATATTTGTTTTTGGGTAGCTTTGTTTACAAGCTTACAAATGTGTCTACCCAAAACATCCAAAAGGGAGCAATTGCATTATAATCCTATTTTTTTAGGGTGTGAAATTGATTATAAGTAGGCACTATTGACCTTAATGGAACTATGAATTATGTGAAAAACAATGTATGTACCAAATTTGGTGTGTAGAAAGTGATGGGAGTATCCAATGAATAGCTAATTTAAGAAGCATGAAAATGTAGTGTATGGATGAACTTGTGCGACAAGTGACAATCAATTGTGCAGAACGTGGTCTCCTTTTGCTTCGTGTGCGAGATGAACTTCGCATGGTACTAAGCTCCAACATTGAAACAAACCTTACATAGAAATTTAGGTGGAAGTTAGGTTCACAAAGAAAACTTGCTAATCATCAAGTTATTGCTTTGTATTGGACACCTTCAACATTGAGATAGACATGGTTTCAAATTCATGTACCTATTTGCTGTTTTTGTCATGTGATTTTGATTTATTATTGTTGATACTTCAATAATTTATTGGTAATCTAGGTAACTCATCAATAATGAGATTTCGGAGGGGGTGCAGACAATTGCAGCCTACCAAACACTATATGAAAGTAGTGTTGCATTTGGGTTAAGGAAAGCGCTTCAAACAGAATATGGTAAAGCTCAAATGGAATTGCGAGTGCAACAGGTTATTGATCACTAATCAAACCCATTTTTTCATGGTAGAATACATATGTATTCTTTAGCAAATCACGCACGGAATGAATCTACCCAACAAATGTTTTGAGCAGAATTTTCCAGAAATCTCAACTTTGGGAAAAACCTTGTTGATCGCAGTTGGAGACTGAATCCAAAGATCTTGATCGCCAAGTTGCTGAATGGAAGGTATGAAGGTAGTGTAGCAGCATTTGGGGTTATGGACTTCAAATTGGGTATAATTAATTCTATGGGGTGCTGTTAATTTCCATAGAAATTTTCCAAGCTGAAAGTATATTACAGATAAATTTATACATTGACATAGTTGGGTGTTAACAGAATAAGTGTGAAGTGAATGAGAAGCGCGAGGCAGAACGCAAGATCTATGAAGATAAGAAACATGCTGAAGAAATTGCATATTTCAATCGATCAAATAAGCAACTGAAGGCTCAATTAGAAGCCTTTTTAGCTCCTGCCAAAAAATAGATGAAGAGAACTTGGGCAAGAAATTGCTTCTGGGTATGAAGGACGCTGCTCATGTCCAAGCCTAGAAATGACTCCAACACTTAATAGTTCACCTAATTGTTTGGAGATGAAACAATATATATTTTTGATAATCATCTGTTGTTGTTGCTGACACGTAGATTGGCATGTGATGTTAATCTGAGGAAATTTCACTTCATTCAGATTATGAACAAATGAACTGAAAATATTTGATACAGAAAATTATGGCACACACCATTAATGATTTATCTGCAGCAATGTGAGCAGCTTTATAATCAAAAGGGAGTTGGATTTTGATATTGATACACATTCATTGAAATACTTGTATTGAAGAGATGATGATCAGCAACAGTCCTACAGAGTGTGTTCATTTGAACTTTGGTCATTGACTGATTCATGGCAATGACAAATCTGATCTGGCATTAGGATCCACCATGAAGTGATTTGTTGATGCCAAAACCTTTTCAACCACCAAAGAGATAAATCCTTCTAGTTCTTCATTGTGGGTCAGCCTTTTTTTTTTGCTGGTGAAAATTTGCCAAAAAGGAAAACGAAAAATTGAAAATGAAAAAACAAAGTTATTTTTGGGGATTTCAATTGCTGAAATTTGAAAACAATGAATAGAAGAAAACACCAGATTTCTACATCTGGTTCCAACATGTAGCTAAAAATATGTAGGAACATGCTCAAATTCTTTTTCCTTCATATCTCACATTATGTCAAATTTGGCTAAAGCTTTCTTTGGATGATTTACATTTTGGCTACATCACAAGGTTCACAACAATACACAGATGTGGGTCTGCTAAGATTGTCTTCAAGAAGGATTTTGAAAGGTTTACTCATGAGAATATTAACAACGGAATAACAATATGTCAGCTTAAGTAGACTAATAGCCAACAATGAAAGACCATCATAACACAAAAATTTCACATAAATGTACATTTGATGTGGTTTGAAATAGGGTGGAGCTAACATGAAACCAATGTCAAGCAAAGGATGATGTTAACAAAGTCAAACAATAAACCCCATGTCTCACACAAACAGATCCAAAGATAGAATTGTACCCATGATTGAATTTTTTCAAAAAATTATGTTATGAGTTGATTCTTTGAATTAATATGTTTGCAAAATCAGAATTGACAAAATCTGAAAAGAGTGTTATGGTTTGTTAATCCCTCATAATCAAGGATTTTATTGAGGAGATTGATGATTTTTCTCACTGATCCAAAGCTGTGACAAAAATGTTTCAAGGATGTGCATTGACAAGGTCATATGGTACCCAGTTACTTGTACTCAAAGCAGAATCATGTTCCTGTGAAATGTCCCAGTTTGTTTGGGCACCAATACTGATTTCACCCTCCACAAAATCATTCAGTAGAGACACCCATATCTAGACCCTTGACGACTGAACTGCTCATTCACTTTGTAACCCATTGTCACATAGACAAGAAGAGCTTCTCTTCAATTGGAAAATCTCAAATGGACATGGGGGCAAAAGAAGTTCTGCAACTCATGATGGCTTTACCGTAGAGGCAACTGATTTCACAACAGGCAGGAATGATACAAAGTGCTGGAGTTCATGGAATTGAGACTTGTTGTGCAGTTTCAAACAGTAAGTTACTACAGAAATATGCATATCTTGAACATTTGAGAATCTTTGGTGGTGTTGGGGATGTACTTCTCTAGTTGTATAAAAGCCCAATCCCCACTTACATGTGGATACTAATAAGAAGTTGATTATGGGTCTCATCTTTTGATGCCTTGTTGCAGGTTGACCTTGAGAATTCGAGATACTGTGATCCTAGTTCATCCTGTGTTCTTACTTTAAGTTTATCACCAGCTCAAAACATGAAGCGCATATTTTCAATCTATATGATATAGATATGGCAAGTTTAAGAACTATATTTTACTCCCTTTATTGTCTTTGAATAGTATGCAATCAAAAATATACAAATTGAACAAACTTCTCTTAGTCAACAGAGTTATCTGTAAAGTCACCCTGACTTTGGGCCCTAGTTTGACCCTTTACCCCTGTTTCATCCCCAATTTGAGTGTATCTTAGAATTGTGTGAAATTGGGTATGGTTTCATTAAACTGGGTATTAATTCAGCAGATTTGTAGCATGTTTTTTCTTCCAAGGTTTGGATTTAACAAAGACTATGAGCAACAGTCAATGCTCAGGTAGGGCAGATCCAAAATTGGGGGTGAAACTCCCCCGAGAACCGATGATTTAGAGGAGAAAAGTAGTTTGGCGCCCTATTGTTTTCCCCACGGGTTGTTTTCATCTGGACTTCTCACTTTGGCAAAACAGCAGTGCACTACCCTGAGTTTGGGGTACTTTTACAGATAACTCTAACGTTGACAAACATCCAAAATCATATATAGTAAAGGAAGAATGAAGCCTCCCCTGACTCCGCTCGGTACAGACAGTGGCTACCGAATGGGAAGGAAATAAACCAGGAAGAAGAAGAAAAAAAAACCTTTGGACAAAGCATATGACTGACGTAAAGACAAGTATATACCTTTGGACAAAAGATGTGACTAACATAAGGTGTCACGTGTGGTGCTATTGGGAACAAGAGTTTGGGGAACCTATGGGAACATATTTAGCGCACC
>Ga0116231_10007830_pt1 | contig 19223 bp, 10 predicted proteins | sample S1TSphgellanicum_2_FD_89695 | JGI IMG/M metagenome (GOLD analysis project Ga0116231, IMG submission 89695) | Host-associated microbial communities from peat moss isolated from Minnesota, USA - S1T2_Fd - Sphagnum magellanicum MG | ecosystem: Host-associated > Plants > Peat moss > Unclassified...
CAACACTACGTTTGTTACATAGAAAAAAAAAAAAAAAAAAAAATAAAAAAAAAGTAAAAAAAAGTTAAAAATAAAAAAAGGGGACAAAAAAAAAAAAAATTTTTTTTTAAATTTTTTTTAAATTTTAAAATATTTTTTAATTTTTTTTTTTTTTTTTTTTTTATGTAACAAACGTAGTGTTGTCATTTCAAAAGTCCATTATGAATCCATAATTTTTTTAGAATTCATCCAAAAAATTTATGATGATTCTTATCAAAGTCTATGACAACATGAATAATTTAAAAATTGACAATGTTAATTTTGAATATAATTTTAAATTTTATGTCTGTATGTAATGCAAAAAAATTACAAGTGTAATAATCCAAATTGTCCACCTATTCATGTTTTCACCTTGGTTCATTTAATTTGAAGCTTTACAACTCATAAAATTTTAATTACAAAATACCCTTCCAAGTGTGTTCTATATGCATGAATGTTATGGTTCAAGGGACTTACAATTGGAGCACATATTAAATTACTTATACTAGGAAAATAAAATTCCTACCTGAAAATAGTTATTCGTGTAGCCTTTAAGATAGGAACAACAAACCTTATATTTATTTTGCAAAAGCATTAAGTTGGAGTAGAAAATTGATGATTTTTTGGAGGTCATTTATTATTGTAGGGTTCAATTATGTTAATATGTACCAAAGAAATCATAATCAATATTCATTTTTTAAGGTGATAATTTAAACTGGTGTTGAAATTGTTGGATTTACTTAATATATAACAACATTCATAATATGGTATGAGAACATATATGAATAAGTTCAATGCCAATTTAATGAATAAAAAAACCCAAATCAAATTATAAAATGTAACCAATGCTTTTGTTGCATAGATTATTACTAAAAGGATTTGAAAAGATTTGAAAATGAAATATTTATTTTTTAAAATAATACTATATTAACATTATATATTGAAACCTTTTTTGAATCACTATTTTATTTTATTTTAAATTAAATTTATAAATCATGAAATTGAATTTTTTTTTAGATAATCAATTTTATTTTGCCACATCAACAGAACAAACTAATCTATTTTTTTTTTAAATTCACCTAAAGAGGCTCAATTGGCTCCTTATATTGTAATTGCAGCCTTGGTGATGGTACTAATGTATGTAAGTGTTGGTTCACCCTAATTGAATCTACCCACCTAGTAGTCAACAATTACTTTAACAACTTACCTTCGTACATAGCAACCACTTACATTCCCAGCCTAATTATTTGTGATACTTACCCACTTATGTAAATAGTTAGTTAGGTTTTGTGAGGTGAAATAGGAGGGTTTACATTGAACAACATAGATTGTGGTTAATCCAACAACTCAACTATGGTTAATGCACAACCAAATCAAAACATGTTTTAATGGATGGTGCATTGGTGGATGCTTGATAATGTAAAGAATAATTTTTAAAAAATTAGTGTAGTTTTTAGGAAGATTATAAAACAGAATGTAATGTAAGGCCATTTGCTTCATGAATGACCCTTCCAAAGTGTCAAAGTGTTTTCCAAATTATGGAAGGTCTTTTTTGTGTTTTTGCACCTTTATGCCTATCTCCTTTCTGTTTTCTTGTTGTCAATGCAACCAAAATTTTAGGTTTCCTTACTCAAGGGGAAGGTCTATCTCCTTACATGATTTCAACAACCTACATTCACCTCATGACAAGCCCTTCAAATCATGAAGGGGTCTAAAGAAAGACTCTTCTCCTATACATAAAACACTAACCGGTAGGCATTCCATTTCCAAAAACACCTATGCACTAGGTTTCCATGTTTGGTTAGTTCTCGCATTATATTGGCAAGAGAGCATAGTAGAGTTGCATGGAGTTTTGTGTATAGGGTAAAGCCTTGGTAGTAGGCATTACTCACATAGCCCAAGGTCTATGGGTGTAATGCCTTGCCACCATAGTTTTACAGTATACATAAAATGGCTCAGCCTGAGGTCTTTGGGTGTAATGCCATGCTGCCAAGGCTGTACCTAGTCCATAATGGGTTGTCACCCTTGTAAAAGGCACATACATTAACATGGTAAAAGCCAAAAACCTCATATTTGTTTTAGTTTCATTATAGAGCATAGTAGCTTAAGGGATTTTGGCCCCTAGGTAATAATAATAATAATAGGTCTATTTTTATATGAGGATTTTGGAAAGATGATATTTTGGCTTGTGTTGAAACTTGAGATTAATTATAGAGTTATAATATCTTGAAGGATTTCGGTTTCTTTTAGAGGGATTTTTGGAAGATTATATTTTTGCATGGTGAAATATTTGAGTTTCCATAATTCTTCTTTTGCCTCAAGATACTTATCAATGTAAATGGCAAGGCCACAGTGTGGGAGACACCCCCATTGTTTGGGTTGCTTGTGAACATTATAAATGTCTGATTCTAAGACTAAAATTGAGGCCTCTAGGGTCTGAGTCCAATTTTTGACATTTTACTGGGTTAAATATAACTATAAAGAGGATTCACTAAAAATGTGAAGCAGTGTAGGTGCTGGCTCACTCTAGCCTCCAGATCTATCCACAAGATTGCCTACAGCAGAAGATTTTAGCAACTCACACAAAGCTGAACCACCATCTCTGTGGTGGGCTTGTAATCTCTTGAATTTCAATGGTGCCATTGGATCCAAAATCCAATGGTTGAATCTCCTGCCTTGATCAAAAGTTGGTTGTCTTCAGGGATTTGTTTTTCTGAGTATGTATGTATACACTTGACTTGGCCTTTCTGAGTGCCAAATTTAGTGCACGAGTGCCTTATCTGATGAGTGGAACTTTGGATGCATCCACTCTCTCTGCCTTGCCTTGTCACACATGCCTCCAATTTATCTTTGCCATCATCATTGGCCTGATTTGGCTGAATTTTCTGCTAAAGATATCTAATATGGTGCATTCACACTTGATGTTAAGTCAGGGTTAAATGAAAATCTAGGTGGCATCCTAGGTGGCACCCAATGTTAAATGGGCCATAGCTCAATGCTAAGTGAATGTTAGCTTAACATTAAAATTTTCATGGAAACTAGGTTTAAGTCCTAAATGGCTAGCATGGCATTAGGGGACTTAACCCTAGAGTCTCTAACACCAAGTATGAATGCACATTCAGGATATAAAGTTTGAATCCAATGACGTTTTTGATAAGCTCGTTCATGGATTTGTATATTGTGCTAGAATTTTAACTAAGGTTCCAAGCAGAGGTAATATGTTTGTTGAGGTAAGATAACCTCAAATTACACCCAAAAAACATTTAGCAGGGTTTCGCATGTAGGGTAACTCCCCAAGAACAAGGCATTACTCAAATAAGCACGCTCCCAAGGTAGAGCCAAGGGGGTGCTTATTTCAGTAATGCTCTACTCCGTGGGCATTGCCCAACATAAAACCCTAGCAGTTTTTTTGTTTTTTCAATTTTTTCCCCTCAATATGCGGTGGTTATGTGATGAGTACCCACTAGGTATTGAAGAAAATTAGCAAAAAATGTGATGGGGCATTTCAAAAAACAGAATGCCCTCCATACAATGGTACAAAGGGCATACCATTTTCCAAAATGCCCTGCGTCATATTCTGATTTATGATATAACCTCAAAATACACTTTTTAAATAACTAATAGGGCCTTACATGGGCGAAAAGGGCACAAACTATTACATCTAATGTAATGTAAGGCCTCAAAATATTCCTATGATAAGGGGCCCATCGCTAGGTGAGAGCCAAAATATGGGAGCAAAATTTGAAAATGCCCGAGTCCAAGGGCCTTAAGTCAGCATAAAAAGACATGGCCAATATTTTGAACGAAACCCTTACACCTAAAAGCCCTAATGCAATATATTTTGGCCCCACTTTACACCAATAAGCCCTAGGGCAGTAAAAGTTGCGTGTTCCTTTCACCAGAAGCCCTTGGGCAGCAAATATATAAATTAAGTGCCATGCGCATTCTTATGCTGTATAACAGCATCTCCACCCCACACTGGCAAACACCCCTTTTCATTAAATCTTGGAGCAGGATAGCGTAAATCCTGCTGCGCTCCTGTACTGATGATGCCCATTTTGCAGTGGTCATTTTAACCCCTTTGAAACCGTTTTTTCTACTATGGATTTGGACTGTGACTATTACTCGTCCAGATGTAAAGACATAAATGGTCTTTCGGTGTTTAAAGGGACTTTACTGACGTTTGTGAGTGGGGACAGTGATCATTAAACGGTATTCCATTCTAAAATAAAGGTGTTCTTTACAGTTTTTTGGGGTGGAGATGCTCTAAGGTATCGTTCAATCAAAGCAAGTATGACAAGTAAAACAGGTAGGAAATGTAAGTGGTAAGTTAGAGGTTTGTACTTTTTAAGGTGCATTCACACCTAATGTTTAAGTCAATGTTAAGTGAAAGTCTAGATGGCATCTTAGGTGGCACCCAATTTTCAATGGGTGAATTTTTAATATTAAGTGAATGTTAACATAAAGTCTTTGTGGTAAATAGGTTTAGGTCCTAAATGACTAGCTTGGTGTTAGGGGACTTAACACCAAAGCCCTTAACACCAAGTGTGAATGCACCTGTAGATAAACATGTAATGTAGATAATGCAATTAATGACTTGTTCTTACTTTTCTAAAAAATAACATTGTTTTGCCCAAACAATGTGGTTATCAAGGGTAGAGTTTATGATTATTTAAAGAGGATGTAATTCTAGATGTGATCTAGATTTAGGGTTGTAAAATGTTCAATAAGAGTGGTTTTAAGCATCAAGGAGTTCAAGTTGTCAAAAGCATATATTCATATAACTAGTGTGGTTTGTGTCATTGGCCCAAGTGTGAACTTATTATAATATAGGGTGGACACAACGTATGACATTATTTTGCAAGGTATGTGTATATCCCATGTTTTAAGAATCAAATATGAAAAAAAAACATTTACTCAAATTGAATATTAAATTTGCAAGTGTGAACCCATTACAAAATAAAATGAAGTCAACTTATTAACATTGTCCCACATCCTAGGTACAAATCTCACAACAAATCCATCCTAAGTCCAATCCATTAAATTTGAATCGTCAAGATCTTTCCAACAACACCAAAGGCACATCACAATTCCTTCTACTTGAATTGAATGGTAGACATTTAAATGTTGTCATGTTCTCAATTGATCTTTCCATTCAAAACCTAGTTTGTAGAATTTATTTGAATTTTTAGCGACAGAAATCACTTCAAAATCAATATCTCCCACATTCTGAATCCAACTCTTACCAAATAAATCCCATTAAATCTTGCTCATCAAGATCTTTCCAATAACACCAAAGGCACATTCCAACTCCTCCGAAATTTTCAGCTACAATTTAATTTAATTTTTAGTGAAAAAATCATTCAATATTCCAAAACTTTGCACTACAAGTCCAAACATCATGGAACCAAGCCCATGCACCCCTCCTTGTCGAGAGCTTTCCAAAGACACCAAAACATGATTTGAAACATCTTCTCATAACTATAAAACAAAACAAAACAAACTACTTTCCTTCATAGATAGATGATAAGAATCATTGTAATCATTGTAGAACAAGTTGTGAATCGCATCATTTTGCACTATGGTGATGAAACATATTTTTTAAATTTTTGTTTGGTACATTAAGATTTAACATTTAAATCATGAAAACAACCAATAACAATCTGCCCCATAAGATAGATGATAAAACAAATGAATAAGTTTTTCACCTTAATTAAAAATAACATGAAGACCCTAAATACCAAACATGAACTCATACACACACAACCCAAAAACCTAATACTCAAACTAGGGGAGGTTCTTGGGGATTTGGTCTATTCAAAATGGGTGGGTCGAAGGCTTCAAATTCTACCCTGGTTTTACCATGATCAAAGATTTAACAAGTAAAGGTTTACATTAATTTTTTAGTCTTTGGATCTAATTAAGTTAGTTCTTGATACTCAAATATAGAATCATCAATTCTAACACTTGGATCAAAGTATGTGCACAACATTAGTTTATATCTAATTCTACCTACCTAAGCATAGTCCAAATTTGATTTTTTTAGTTATTAACATTCTAGCACCAATAAAATATGGCCACCTATATCAACGACATGTTAAAAACCAATCTTGTATATTAAAAAATTAAAAGATTACATATTTGAAACATATTCCAAAAATTAAAACTACATGCCTAATGCCACCTTCACCCCACCTAACTCCAACCCAAATTATTATATTTCAAAAAATGTGTTTATTATTATTTAAAACCTGATTTTTTTTCAAATTAACAACATGTTTAATCATAGTTTTAAAAAAACTTCAAAAAGTACAATTTCAATTAAATTTTGTTAGAACTATAACATGAATAATGTTAAACATTACGGTTACTAAAAGTACATTATTAGGTTCATCTCTCCAATGGATTGTCTCTATTTTTATCTCATCTATGGGTCTATCTGTTTGTCCTCTAGAAGGTTCCAAACTTGTGTCCCCTTAAGCTTCCCTTCTTGCTATTTATTATTTCGGTTATCTCTTCTTTGTAAGGAATGAAAACCCTTGTGCACTAGTATAGTTAACAAATCAATTTTTGTCACAATGTCAATTTATCATCATTCTACCTTGTTGCATATATAGTCACTTGAAAAAAAATCGTCTTTTGCAATTTGTTTTATCAAACTACATGTCTTGTATGCAACTAAAAAATGTTGCATGCGACATATGTGGTTGCATAAGACAAGTTGCAAAAGACAGTTTTTCTACTAGTGAATCACCATGTCATAAAATATAAGTCTCATAGTTAAAAAAACTTTAAACATGTTATCAAAGCTTGAAAGACTAAAACAAGAAGGCTTAAAAAATAATAAAATAAATAGGAAGTTTAAGGAAAATAGCAAAAGAACCTTCAAATGGTAAAAGGAAATGAAGAAGTGAAAGATATAGAAATCCCTAGCTAGCTCAAGGAAGTCTTCAAATCTCAAAGCTTTTTTGAGTTGTTTCAAACGCATTCTTTTAGCTTTGATATCTCCATACCAAAATTCAATCATCTTGATGGAAGTCAAAACTATTTTGTCTGGTCCTTTAAGATGATCAACTTGCTACAAAAATATATATTTGGAAGCATGTAGAAAATCCAAAAGATTATTTCATCACAATTGCACAAATAAAAATCAGATTTAAAGTTTTTAATGTAATAAATTTCTTATAAAAAACATTGTAATTCCATTTCACAAAGGATTCATGGACTCTCATAATTAATAGGTATACCTTAGAAAAAAAGAAAAGTTAAATCAAGGTATAGGAAACTAATGTCATTAAAAAAATTTGTCACTATGGGGGAAAAAAAAAGATAACAATATGGACAGTTATTTCAAACTAGAAATTAATGAAATACTAAACCAATTAAAAGATATTGAATTCTCTATTCCCCAATAATTTGTTATTCTTATGATATTGAACTCCCTTTTAATCCACTATAATGTTTTGTCAAAACTCTTACTAACAAAAAATCAATATATGTTTTGGAAGAGCTGGAACTTCAATTATTGAATGAAAAAATGCAAATCAAACTAGACATTGAAAAAGAGACCCCAAATGATCCCCTAATTGCTCAAAACAAGATGTAAAAGTTCAAACTTCAAAGCATAAATACAAATCATAAGGACAATTTGCAAAAAGACTAAGTCAATCCAAAAATAAACAAGGCCATAACAATATTGGTAATCAAAATTGGAAAAAACTCAATTCATAAACCATTCAAAAAAAACTAAAATAAAATCAACAATAGAACATTTTAACAAAGGGCCACAAGAGTTTCTAAACAAATCCAAACAACTCCAAGCCTACAAAATGTCACTATTATGAAACAAAGGGACAATGGGAGTGTAAATGTGAAACCCAACAACTAGTGGAAAAAATCTGAGATCTAAATGGATAATTTCACAACTTCAATAAGACACAACAAACCAACTATATGATGTTTAACTCACCATTTAAAGAAGATAGCAAATATCAATCACCTTAGGAGATGAACAAAAAAACTCACAAGGTTTAGAGGGATATTTAGCTTAAGTTATCAATAGATTTTTCTTAATATTTTGATTTTGGAACAATTAGCATGTAATAAACAACAATGGCATTCTAATTTTTCTGAACAAATCATCCCACAAAAACACCATAACTATTATAGGAAGAGAAAGTCATAATGTACTTGGAAAAGGAAGCATGATTGCAAATTCGGAATCGAAGAAATAAAACACATACCCAAGATTTTTTATGTACCAAAGCATGAAGAAAAACTTGTTGTCAGTAGGGTCTTGTGATTTTAGATTTAGTGTAGAATTTTTTTTAAATGCATGTCTAGTCATAAACATAAAAAGAAGGGTCATTGTCCTTAAAGGCATAAGAATGAACAAAAATGGCCTACACAGGTTGGAAGCAAAACCATATCTAACCATGAGGTGAACATCATCTCTAGGGACCCTAATGAATCATATGATCCTACCATAACCAAGGCCATATTTTGGCACAACAAATTATTTTGAAACCTTATTACATGACCTCATAAACAAAAAATAATAATTTAGGAATACTCAAGTTTCCCAAAATACAACCTACCTATAAAATATGTGTAAAAAGGAAGTAGTTGAAAATTTGTTTTGCAAAAGTGAACAAATGAAAAGTAGGAGTCCTTGATCTTATACACATTAACATTTTTCGGCCTTTCATAATCAAGTCCCTTAAAGGAACAAAATATTTTATAACCTTCATTGACAATAAGAACATGATGATGTGGATAAAGACTTTCAAGAACAAGGATCAAGCTTTAAAAGCATTCTAAAAGTTCAAAAACTCTACTAAATTAGAAAACAAAAGGAGCATAAGATCCATTAGATTTGATAATGGAGGTGAATTTAACATTATAGAATTCACTAAAAGACAAAATAAGAAAGGAATTGACATTGCCCCAAGGTCATAAATCGATTTTGGTTAAATGGATTTTCAAGATTAAGGAAGGTCAAAACTAGTAGATCAAATACAAAGCCCGTTTAATGGCATAGGGATTTGAATAGAAAACTAAAATAAACTATGAAGACAAATTTTCTCTTGTGGCAAAATGGACCACCATCAAGCTAATCACATCCATTGTTGTTATACAAGGTTGGGAACTCCACCACATGGATGTTAAAAAACCTTCCTAAATGGGAAGATTGAAAAAGAAATCTACATATGGCAAGCTTTGGGATATGTTATCCAAGGATAGGAAGAAATGATTTGCAAGTTCAACAAAACCTTATATGGATTTAAGTAAGCCCCAAAGGTTTAGTTTGAGGTAATCAACATTCATTTGACAAGTCAAGAACTAGACAAAACACCCAAGATAAAAACATGTACCAATTAGAAAACCAAAATCAATCACTACTTGTGATTGTCTATGTTGATAACTTTTTCACTATGAGCAACAACCAAACCAACATCAACCAGATCAAACAAAATTTAAAAGTTAGTTCAAAATGTTAAATTTGGGTTTGGCCTCAAGATACCAAAGGTTTGAATTTGAGCAAAGGCCTCAAGGAATATTTTATCATTAAAAATTATTTAGTGCAAGCCTATTTATTGAATTTGGCATGACATATTACAATCCTTCTAGCATTATGCTAATTAATTTAGGCTAGACTATACTTAAACCATGGAATTCGACAACCTAATTATCATCAAGGAAAAAGGTTGCCGAATAAAAAAAGGAAATAAGAAAAAAGATGAAAACACATGAGAGTAAGACTTGTTTATTGTTTACCTATTGTTCTACAACAACTACCATCTTGTAGCAGTTATTGTCATGTAACAACCCTCGTCATGCACATATCATCATTGGCAAACTTGAAAGAAGACGCCCAATTGCCTGCAAACCTTTAATAATTGTTGCCTACCGTCTACAACACTTGTAGACCTTTTATAATTATTACCTACCATTTGTAGTGATGTTACCTTCCCTATAAACTTCAAATTTCATGTTTACTTTTTAGTTGCTGCCTTCCACTGATAACTACCGTCCTATGGCATAATGCACTTTCTATTCCAATAACAAGTATAAAAAGTATGTTCATTGTCAAAGAAAAGAAGAAGAACCAAACTAATGAACTAATAATCTACATCAACTAAGAAGGAACTATTTTCCCTACCTTCCAAGAAGTCAATATAAATAAAAAGAAATTATGCACATGTTGATTCCACGCAACATTCAACCATTCTCCATTACATTCAACCATTCAGCCTTTATAAGTGAAATAGATTAGGATATTATTTCTAGTAACTAATTTTATTTTTATTAGAATTCCTCCCATAATTAACTTTTGATTATTATGTCCCATGAAGGTAGTCCACTATATTAATGGTACTACCATTAGAAAACACTTTCGAATTCTCCTAGGATTGTTCTACCATTTGACGGTAACTACCATTTAGTGACGGAACTACCGTCTCTTAACACCCATGGTGTTTTAAATAACATAGGGCAATTTTCTACCTTTAACATAGATGTTGCAAATCAACATGCATTCCTTCAAAATTAACCCAATATATTATTGAAACCTAGTTGGTAAGTTGATTTTTCTAACAAATACAAGACTTGATATTGCATTCGCAATAGATCTTGTGAACAAATACATGCAAAGACTTCAAGAATCACACTTAAAAGCTACCAAATCAACCTTTTTGTACTTCAAAAGCACCATTAACACAAGGTAGTTTTACAAAAGGGGAACATGCTTTGTTCTCACTAGATTCATTAACATAGATTAAGGAGGAGATGCAAACTCAAGAAAATCAACTAAAGGGTTCATCTTTTCATTAAGAAAAACACACGTCATTTGAAGCAACAAACACTATGAAAAATTGTGTCCATTACAACTTGTTCGATGTAACTAAATTACAACTAAAAAGTGTTTGATACAACTAGATTACAACTAGATAGACAAGTTGCAACGACCATGATTTTCTCATAATGAATTTTTTTAAAAATTGTGGTTTTTAAATTTATAAAGCTTGAATATAAGGCACTCATAAAGGTTGCAAAATAAAGCAAATGGTGCTTGGACTGACTTCATTACAAGTGTAAAACCTTGATTAAGAGAGAATTGGGGAAGAAGCAATAAGACCTTCTTTTCCACACTTAGCATTTTGACAAGCATATAAAATGTTTCATTTACAACAAATTTAACTTTAGAATTTTTGGCACATGACCACTTTGACAAGTGTGTGAAACCCTTTGATGTGCATGGTTTTCTTTGAAATTTTTGTTTTGTTGACTTTGGTTATGAAGAATTTGGTTTTACTAGGCTTGTGTTTGTTTGGTGTTTTTTTAGGGAACTAGTTTAAGGTGATAAATGTAACTAACAATTTTCAGGGACATGGGTTTAGGGCAAGAAGTAGAAAAAAAAGTGTGTAGGGCCAATAGCTTGGGGCAATAAGCATAAACAACAACTTGTGGGGACATTTGGTACATTTGTTTCACTTTTTAACTCTATTTTTTTTGCTATTTCTTTCTTATACCCCTTTATTTTTATTTTTATTTTATTTTCTTATACCCCATTTTCTTTTGGGTTTGTTATTTTTTTTAACACCCCATTGTCTTTTGGATTTGTTGTTGTTTTTTTTATACCCCCCTTGTTTTTTGGTTTTGCTATTTTTGTAATGTTTTTGTCATGTCATATACAAGTCCTATTCATGTGTTATCAGTTGTTTGATTCCTTTTTTGTTGTGTTAGTTTCTTATGCTTTGTTTGTTATATGTTTTAGGGAAAATAATGCAAGCAAAGCTTATGAGTACACTAGATTGGGCAAAAGCACGAGCTTGTAATAATGTACAGGGACATTAGGTTGGGCAAAAGCACAAATAATAGTTTGTGAAAACAATTGGTAAGTACATTTCATTTTATAGCTTTGTTTCTTGTTTTTATTTTCATACATATTTTTTATCTTTTAGGCCCTTTTGGGTTTATAGTTATTTTTAAATACAATTTTTTGTCTTTTGAATGTTTTTGTCATGTGTCATATACAGGTCATATTCATGTATTATCGGTTGTTTGATTCCTTGTTATATTGTGTTGGGTTTTTTATGTTTGGTTTGCTTTCTGAGTAAGAAATGCAAGCAAAGCATGGGAGGACATTGGATTGGGTAGTTTTCAACACAAGTTTGCAATTTTGTACCAAGACATTAGCTTGAGTAGAAGCACAAGCAACAACTTTGTGAAAACAATTGGCAAGTACATTGTTAACTCTATGTAAGGCATTTACCTTAACCTTGAATCCACCTTGAAGGATTTTGCAACCTTGGGTAGGAACTTTACTCACTTGAGGCGGCTTGGGGCATTCCTTTGCCAAGTGACCATATAGGTCATAATTGAAGCATTTGACCTTCGACATGTCCCACCTTCACCTTCTTTTCCATTGGCTCTTTTGCCAACCACCTCCTTTGTTATCGATTGTGGATTTGGTCCCACATCTTTCACTTATTTTGTGGGCTTTTGTTACTTGAGTTTGTTTTTTGAGTCGCCTCACTTTCAAGGTTTGCTTGATGATGATGAGGACCATCATCCTCCATGGATTCCAACAGTTTCATGAGGTTTTGGCACATTTTTTGATTGTTTCCTTTTTGAAACACAACCTACACACTTGGGTTGTAAGCTTCAAAAAAATGCCAAGTTCTTTGTGAGCTTTTCCTTCATGGGAATAAGAGTCAACTTTGCATTGATTCTTGGACATATTTCATAAGGGCCCCATGCCATTTTCCTTGTTGAAGCTCTAGGAGTTCCATTCCATCCTAAAGGATTGGTGGTGTGGAGTGAACCTTTTGTTTGACTATGATTTAAACTCCTATGTCAAAGTGGTGAGTAAGTTTGCTATTTCCTATTTTTGTGTCATCCACCAATCCAAGGCATGGTTTTTCAACAAGGTTTGGACAATCTGGAACCATTTCAAATCCATCACAAAACATTGTGTCTCCATGTAGGCCTCCACTTGGATGAAACACTAACACACAAGTTTTACCAAATCATTTTTTTCCAATGAAGGGGTTTGGATATGAAACCTTCATTAGCGTTGTTGATGCCCCGCTTGTTGGTGTTGGCATGGCTATTCATTCGGCCAAAGCTTGCATCAAGGATTGATGGGTTTCATTGTGTTGGATTATCATAATTTAGATGTACTTAGCCAATTTCACCTCTTCCCTAATTGGTGCAAGGTTTTCTTCTCCCACTAAAAGCCCCATTGTGGTTTGCCTTTGGGCTACCTTTGCACGTGTGTCTTCCTAGCCTTGGGATTGGTCTTCCTTTCCATTTTGTGATTTTGAATTTTTTTTCAACAGTGGATGTTTTTCCTTAGGTGGTTACCCTCCCTTTTTCACCTTCACTAAGGAGAAAATGGCACAAATAAATTGTCTTCACTTGAAGAAGCTGGTAATGGTGGAATTTCTTCCTCTTGGGCCAATTGTTTTCCTTTTTCCTTCACAAGGGAGACTTTTCTCCCCTTGGGTGTAATGTCTTTTTTCTCCACCTTAGTAGCTCTTTTCTGACTTGGTTTTGGGGGAGATGAACTTCCTTCCTCAAAAGCCTTTATGTTCTTTTTTTCATTTGAGTTGAATTCCCCACAAGTACCATCAATGCCCAAGTTTGGTGAGTTTTTGGACCTCAACTTCCTTGGCGTCTTTTACCTTTTTGGGTGAATGTATGGTAAGGTGGCTCACTTATGGAGTCATATTCATATTTCTGTAGGGCATTTTTTGTTTAAATGGACATGGTGATAACTATATGTTGCAGTTTGTTAATTGATAATTGATTATAAATTCATAACTTGATTATGAAACTAAAAATGTCACCCCTATTGTTAATAATGGACTTTTGAGGGAATAATGTACGGATTGGTTTCCTAACTACAATAGTATAACATCAATGTATTCATAGTAAATTTCAATTTAATTGATTTTTAGTGACTAAGTATATGTTGAAGAATGGAATAAATATCATATAAATGGGACCATTTTTTTGAAAACCTTAATTAATATTTTTTTATGGAATTTAAAATGGTTATAATTTGACCTTATTTTCATAAATCCTTGTGAGTTACAAATTATCTTTTCTTTCAATTTTTTTGTTCTAAAAGTGTTGGATTATGAAATATCTAAAAAGGCCATTATTCATATGGAATTTATAAAACATTTTTCCAAGTATTATGATTTTAAAAAAATTGCATCCATCAAAATAGCTAACGTCATCATCATTTTATTTAAGTTTAAATATAGAATATGAATGTTCACAAATGTATGAACATCAACTTATAAATGATTATAATCATACGTTATGATAAACAAGTAACCATGTTCTTTAACAAACTTTTTATGGATTCCTATGGAATGGAACATTTGCCTAAAATGAGCCACCACATCATGCATTCACCTTTTTCCTTTTTAGACTTCTATTTGCACTTGGGCTTGTTGGAAACAATTGGAGTTGGAGCTATGTCCATTATGCCCTTAGCTTCCAAATATATTTTAAAATCTTGTTTTAATACCAACTTTTGCTTCAAAATGTCCTTCAACATGTTTTCGCATTCCTTGATTTCTTAAGACAAACCTAAATTGATGCACCCCCACATTCTTTGAAAGATTTGAATGCAAGTCCAAAAGTGAAAACAACAAAAGGAGGAGACATGAAGTCATTTGGATTTTCATAATGTGAACACTGGTTTGTTTTAGGGTTTAGGTTTTGTTTTGAGCCATTGTCAACTTTCTTTGTGCAGGCGACGGGGTTTATATCGTTACTAACTGTTTGTGGCTATGAATAGGAAACTTTGTTATTTGTGTGTTATGTGAAATAGGTTGGCAACGGAAAAATGGGTGGCCAAGGGCGCTTCAAACATGCAAGGGAGAAGAGAAGGAGATGTGGTTAGACTAGGATAAGAAGGGGAATTTGAAGGCAAAAGAAGGCATGTTTGTAGTTTTTTGGATGGTATATGTGGTAGATCGTATTAAGAGTTTGCTGAAGAAAGTAGTTGTTGTTTTGATTTTCATTGCACCAATAGCTACACCATGGCAGGTGTTGTGTTTTTCCTAGTTTTAGACTTTAGAAGGGATTGATGCTAAGGGCTGATGATGCACACATTGAGGTCTAAGCTGTAGATTCTGGAGCATGTAAGGGGATTACAGTTGTGTGGGACTTGGGTGGAACCATTATTGAAGTAGCACACTTATGATGAGCAAAGCCAGAAACCTTAGAGGGTATCCTTGCTTTGGATGGAATGTGGGTCCAGAATGGGAAAAATCACAGAAATATCCTTAGATCCATATTATAAACACAACTCTATTTTTCCCAAATTGTTGCAAGTGAACGTGGCATATGTTGTTCATCCTTAGTTTAGAATCAAAAGTCATTTTATTTGTAGAACTAAAACAAGAATCTTCCTACATTATATCATAACATAGAGGGACGGTTTAGTAGTTCACAACGGACCGAATGAACACATAGGGCTTTGACCTCAAGCCAGATCCCACTAATTCATGTATTAACAATACCAATGACTATTCCTGGCAGTAATAGATGGATACTACATGGAGATCTAAAAATGATTAAATAGTAGGAGCTGTCTGAAGTTCATTTGGGGTATAGAGATGTATGCTCTGTTGGAACAGTAGTACCAATGTATTATGATAATGCCTGAATGGTAGAATATATAGTGTAGCAGTCGAAGATTTAACGTTTAGATTTGTGATGAAGGGATGTTCTTCATACCCCTTTCTTTTAGTTACAATAGCATTTCGAAGGTAGAAGGGTGTGGTGGAGCTCCGAGATGGGGATTAGGACGAGCAACAAGTGGGTTAATTATTCACACAAACCAAACAACAAATTGGTTAACGTGTGGTTGGAGCACTTTTGGTGCACGGATGAGCCACGGGTATACGTGGACTCACAAGATTCACAAGACTGACCATGGTTTGAATTTGGGGGAAGCCACCACCTTCCTCTTTATAATATTCTTTGTGCTTCGCCACGGGGCATGCACCCAAATGTCATTTTGTCTTGGGACTTTTGCGATTTTAAAGGTTCGAAATTCCCGAAATCCTCGAAATTAAGACTTCTACAATTTTAAAGGCCCATAACTTCTTGTGCAAACCTCCGATTGAGGTGAGGTTTGAAGAAAAGTTTTAGCCTTTGTCGAGAGCTTTCCAACAATATGTGGCACGCTACCTACACATAAGTAAGTCAGGGTGATTCTTGACTTTTAGTGATTAGGAGTCAAATTGGTAGTTTGACTTTCGACCGTTCTTTTGGCCATAACTTATGTTTTAAGTACCCAAATGGGTCATGCAAGCCCATTTTAGACATTTATGTTTCAAAAAATTTCCAAGGGTTTAATAAACTCTTCAATCCAATGAGTTTTGACCCCTGTAATCGCCTTCTAAAAATTCGAGAGTGTCGCAACCCTAGCCTTGGGCTTGCGACCAAGGCAAAGGGCTTGCAAGGGTGTGAGCCAAGAGGAAGCCCAAGAGTCAAAGCAAGAAGAAAAAGCCTAGGAGTCACATCACAAACTCCCGGGAGTGTTAGAAAGTGTGAGGGAGTATGAGGGAATGAACCCTCACACTCCCAAGGCAACTCCCACTTTGGGAGATGGAGTCCCAATGGACTCCCAAAAATTCAGAGAGCGATTGTAGGGGTCAAAACCCAATGGCTTGTGACGTTCTTTATATCATTGGAAAGCTCTTGGAATGTAGATGTTTAAAATGAGCTCGCGTTACTCATTTGGACATCTGAAACACAAGTTATGATCAAAAGAAGGGCCAGGAGTCAAACTGCCAGTTTGACTCCTGACCACAAAAAGTCGGGAATCGACTCAATTTACTTGGCTGCAGGGGGCGTGCCACATATCGTTGGAAAGCTTTCATGAGAGCTACAACTTTTCTTCAGACCGCATCGCGATTCGAAGTTTGCTCGCAAAGTTATGGGGCTCCAAAGTCGCGGGAGTCCCATTTAGGGCGATTTCGGGACTTCCACTTGGGAGTCCCGGGAGAGAAAAACCATTTGGATGTAGCCTTTGTGGCCAACCACAGAGTATACTATAAGGGGGAAGGTGGTGGCTTCCCCCAAGTCCGGGCCGTGGTGAGTCTTGTGTGTCCGTGTTGCTTGTGGTTCGTCTTAACACCAAGGGCGCTCCAACTATGCACTAACCACTTTGTGTGGGTTGTGTGCAGGCCCGTGTGAGTTAGTGAAGCTTGTCAACTCTTCCTAGTCCCATCCCGGAACTCCAACACGCCCCTCTACCCTTCAAAGTGTTATGAGTTAGGGAGCGTGCTTCGACTCTTCCCTCTTCCGCTATTTTCTACTTGGGCTCACATTTGAGTCCTTTAAGGAGTTGGGAGTGCATTAGAAAGTCCATCGGGATTCCAACTTTCAAAATGGGAGCCCCACTTGGGAATGTGTGGGTTCATTCCCTCACACTCTCCTACACTCTTGGGAGCATGAAATGTGATTCTCGGGCTTCATTTTTGGTCCGCACTTTTGCAAGCCTTTGTTTTGGTCGTGAGCCCAAGGTTAGGGTTGTAACATAAATCATTGAACAATGCATGGCCAAATCACATGTTGATAAATCCCCGCACAAAATCCTAATCTTGAACTAACAAACTAACTTAAACTTTTATTTTCCACCTAAGGTGGGGGGGGCTTAATTCAATGCAAATTTCCCATTTGGTCCAAAGCTTCATCACATGGAATCCCCCAATTTGGTTTAGTAACCTAATCACTAATATACATATAGACTATTTTGGAAAAGAGATTAATGTTTCGTCAATAACTCTTCTTTGCTTAATTTAACACATTTATGTGTTAAACATCAGCTTATCACACTAAGAGTTGACTCCACAAATTGACAATCTTGTCCTACAACCCATGTTAATATGGGGTTAACCTATGGTGATCTTGACATGGGCCTTGACAAGTCCACTTTCGCCCATAAAAGCATGTCATTAATCTTCTCGTGGTAACGATGTTTAGATTGGTATATGGTTTGTTGAGTACTTGTAACTAATTTGATCACTTGTAGGTTATAAGCTAATGGAAGTTTATATGAAAGTTTCACAAAAAACATTTGGAAAAAGATATAAGCCATTTACGAGGCCATGTTTTAGATGGAGATAATAAGAGGTGAAAGCTATTGTTGGAAAACATTTCCAAGTAGACCTATGACTTAAAGGTTCAAGTGTTTTAATGTGTGTAGAAATGGTGAACAATGCTCTAGTAATAATGATGTAAGAACCTTGCATGTCGGTAAGAAACTTTGCAACCTTTTATTTTTAGCAATAAAAGTGGTGTTTTGGGGTAAATACATGGCAAGCAAAAATCATATATTGTTAGTTTTTGAAAACTTTAACATAGATCAACATGGGTTACTAAAAGAAGATATTAATGTTAAGGATAAAAAAAAAATCACTACTACATATTGTGCCTTTTTGCGAAGGGAAAAAACAAAAAATCAGAAGGGTTTGCGAAGCAAAAACAACCTGCAATATTTGTGATGTGACACGCATCGCAACTTGTGGTTCACCAACCATCGTTAATATATAATGTACCTTAAATCATCGCAGCACTTTTGCGACATATACCACAACCAAAACTTTGCGACCCTCTCAGTTTCTATGTACCCTAGCGATATTCCACACTTCGCACTCCTCAATCATACTCACAACATCGCAAATTTTAAAATACACAAAGTATCGCAAAACACTTTGAGACTCACAAGAAATCGCAATCTTGCATTATTTGGAGCATCGCATTTTGCGTTTGAATATGTATCGCAAACCTCATCACAAATTTTTACAAAAGTTTCCGGTGTTGGAAATATCGCAAGTTGCGATGTGCGTTAGTTCGCAAAGTAGTAAAAGGGATCATGGAGAAGGAAGTTTCGCAAAAGGTTTCGCAATGTCATCTGATTTATCACAGCCTCTTTTAAGTCGCATAAAATCTCAGTGACATTGAGGTAGTACATGCAGTAGTGCAAAGGAGAGTAGTACAAAGTTCCTAAAGGGCCTACTCTCGCAACTATAAAGGCTGAAATTCGCTAAAGACTTTGACACAATGAACATTGTGGAGTAATATAGAACCACAAGCTTCAATGGCAATTTGCATAAAAATAATGAGTAGTACATTATACGTGGTCATCATCCACCTCAGAGGTTGTGAGC
>Ga0116231_10007833_pt1 | contig 19214 bp, 12 predicted proteins | sample S1TSphgellanicum_2_FD_89695 | JGI IMG/M metagenome (GOLD analysis project Ga0116231, IMG submission 89695) | Host-associated microbial communities from peat moss isolated from Minnesota, USA - S1T2_Fd - Sphagnum magellanicum MG | ecosystem: Host-associated > Plants > Peat moss > Unclassified...
CTTTTAAATTAAAAAAATGATTGGAAGAGTTAAAAATGAAAATTTAAAAGAAGTTAAAAATGATAAATTTAAACAAAAAAAAAGAAAAATTTATGAACTGATGAAAAAAGGAGGGGTAAAAAAAAAAAAAAAAAAAAAAAGTGTTTTGAAGTTGGAAAGCTTATTTATCTTGTTATTGTTTCATTATTATTTTTCCTTCACATTTCAAAGATGTTTTTTTAAGCCTGAGGTAATGCTCCCATAACATTTTAAATTGCTCAAAATGAAACACATATGATGAAGATATGAATAATTAATGAATATATATTTTTTATTAAGTTATAAATAGTTGCATTATAGTCATAATATAATTAAATAATAATATTTTAATAATGGCACACTTAATTAATTACCTTTTTGCATCTGTTTTAATGCTGCCTTCAATGAGGCAGGTGCCTTGCCCCTATTTGTAGCTGACTTGAACCCTAACCTTACTTGGAAATCCTAACCCTATTTAACCTAGGGTTAAATCTTAGGGTTATTCTAAAATCTTAACCCTACTGAACCTAGACCCTAACCCTGAGGACTGAAAGCGGGGTTTAAAAATTCTTAACTGAAGTTCAAGCTTGGGTGGATATCAAGTCAACCAGTTCTCAAATCGGGCGGTTCTTTCTTGTCATAGGACCTTTCAGCTGAAGGTTCGTTTTAGTTGCTGATATTTGCCGCTGAGGTTGTTTGGGAATAGAACCGGGAAAATACCCGTCCTGATTCTGAATGAAATTTCGATACCTGCCCAGCACTGGCAACAACAAGCGCTGGGCAGGGTATTCGATAAATCAAATCAACACTGGCTTTGGGTTTTTCTTCTGAAACTTGGGAATGAGACCACCGCCTTCGGGTATTTGGAAAAATCAGAATCAAAGAGCTCCCACCAGTTCCGGTTACTTCAAAACCCTCAAAGAACTGCCAGGTTTCATGAAAGAACCGGAGGGTTTTTGGGGTGGTTATTTGACCTTTTCAAGATTTGAGAACCGCGGTCATACATCGGAACGGGGTATTTTTTGTCTGAGAACCGTGGCTGCGAATACCTAGAGCAGCCCTGATACCCGGCGGGGTGCTTTGGTGCAGTTTCTTGTGTCCGCCCAACACTGGGAACAACCATTCTGTCCACAACAAGCAAGCAAGGTGCACAAGTCAGAGGGCGTCAAGACGGTGAAATGGAATTTTTTTGGGTTGACGACGGGTGCATGAGATGTATGTGGTTGCAAGAAATCCAGGATGCCACAAGAGCTGAGAGAAGAATTCAAAGGAGTTGGAGAAGACCTTAGGCTTTTTGGATTTTTGTGTGTTGTAAAAGAGTAAGAAAGCCATGGAGGAAGGGAGTGACGGAGTTTTGGGAAATGGAGTGGAGGAGATCGTGGAGCAGATTATGGGCTCCAGATTTTCACCTACATCCCCTAATGATGATCGACTTCGCTTTGAGCGCTTGCAAATGCAACGCATCCGGGAGCTTGATATGGAGCAATTGGAGGTGGAGGACGCTGACTCTGATTTTGGAAGCATTCTGAGTGACAATGGTTCTAGGTCTTTCCATCAATCCCTCTCTCCCTCCCCTCTCCTCCCCTCCCCTCCCCGCCCTTTCTCTGTCCTGAGAAAAATACATGAGCATTGGCAGCACTCATGTGTCAAGATCGTTTCTGTGAGGGGGATTAGGGTTTTTTTTTTGGTATGATTCAAGCTGGTTCATCATTTTTTGTAGTGATTGCTTCATTTTCCTGAGATGAGAGACATCGGACATCAGGCTTCTTGCTCAGAGCTACATGGATGTGGTGTGTGTTTGTGGTCTTTGATAACAGCTCCAGTAGCGCAAAGTATGTATTGTCTTCAAGAACACAGGCCATCACCTCGAGGATTGAGATAGAAGAAGACTTGTTACAAGGCATCTAGGGTTTTAGCTGTTTATCATGCTTTTTTAGGGCTCCTAAAGGATCATGCTTTTCAGCTTCTGTGTGGTTTCGTTTATATCTTCTCTTCCTGTTTCCTTCTTTGGTGCTTTTTCTTGGTTTGTTTCTATAATCTTAAACATCTGAAGGTAAGTTTTCTTCTGTGCTTCTTGCCAAATGCAGTTCCCAAAATGGAATTTGTATCCCTGTCACTTTAATTGAACTTCCTCCCAGGAGGTGGGCATTCAAGTTGGCCATACTTTGCAGCTTATCAATGTCTTGAGTTCCCTCATAAAGCATCAGTTTGTAAAACCTCAACCCCTTTAATTCTGAGTTCTTGGTTAGTGCCCTAGTGACCTCATTATTTCAGTCTTTGTGTATGATGTTCATATGGGTACAATTTTTTCTCTCACCTATTCTGATGCTCCCTTCCATCATAGAGTGCTTTTCTGCAATCCTTACAAAGAAGTAGCTTGGAATAAGTTAAATCTTCAGGTCAAGAACTTTAGTTGCCTTTGATAGGATATTTGAGTCCCATTGTTTCAGACTGATTTCTGTTGGTTCAATTGTCATGTCAGCCCTTAAATTCAAATATGTTTGGTTGAAGGATCAAGGCAAGATAAGGTCTATGCAGTTCCTCTGTAGCTTGAAGGTAGCAGAAGCTTCCAGTTTATGTTCTGAACTGGATTTTCTGATGGATAACTTGTTCCTCATATATGGTCAATCAGTCTTTAAGCACTCAATTGCTATATCAATGGGTACTAATTGTGCAGTCTTCTTAGCTAACTTCTATGACATCATCTTCATATGTGAGCTCTCTTTTTTTCATTGTTTTATTAATTCTAGTTCTTTTACAGGTTTTGTTCTAACTTACTTTAATATGATGGTTTGTAGATATGTTAGTTCCTGCTATTGTGGATTTCTCCCACTTCATGTTGCTAGACAAGGACTCTATTGGCCTCTATTGGCACTGGCATGTACCATAAATCATTTCTTGAATGTGATTGTACTTCTTGTAGCTTCTCTTGTAATTTCTTGGACTAGTTTTACCTCAAGATTCAAAGGCTTGTAGATTCACACTTTTGACAATTCTCAGGATAATATGGAGGTATTAACATGATTCTTATCACTTGTGTTGATTCTGGTATTTCAGATTTGTAAAATTTGAAGTTGTCAATAGTCAGTTTAAGTAGATTTGTAAGGACTGTAGCATAAGAGAGATTTTTGTAGTTCAAATAGTCTTCTGAAGATGGAAAAGTTACTGTTCATAGTTTCTATCAACTAAACCAGAGGCTTGTTATTATTATTATTATTTTTATTTTTGCTGTTCCTCTTTCTTCTTGGTTTCCTTGTCATCTCCTTCTCTTTTATGCTTGGTTGAGTTTGCCAACATCATGGCTGAGTGTTCCTGTTATTGCTGATTGTGTGATAGAAGCTCAGTAAGTTGGTTAATGTATGACATAAACCTCCACCCACTCCATGTGCTGTTTTGAGCTGATGAAGTCAGTGGGGATGTTATTGTAGATGACCACCATCATGCATACTACTGTGAACATTCGTGTGACTGTTGCTGTTGTTCAAGTTGTTCCTCAGTTTGGTTTTTCTTTCCCCACTCTTTAGTGTTGGTTTTTCTTTTAGTCCTGTTGCTAATAGGTTGTCAGATCTGAAATCTCTATAAGCTTGTTATTGGGTCATCTCTCAATTCTTTTTAGGTTGAATTATTTTGCAAGTATGGAGATATTCGCAGTAACTATAGGGATATTTATTTTCCCTTTCTCTTCACATTCCCCTTCCTTTCTGGTTTCCTTGGTCATGTTTCATTGAGCTAGCCAGCATGTGAGAGCCAAGTCTCCCCATTGTGACAGAAACTCAGCACATTCTTTAATTGACAACATTGATCTCAATGATGATGAAGTCAGTGGGGATGTTATAGTAGCTGGTCATTACTTGCTGTTGAAGGTCACTGTACAGCAAACAGTCTGTTGAAATATAGTGTTGCGGACAGTGTTCTCATAAGAATGCTCATGATAGCAAGAATGGTTGCTAATAAGTTTGGTCCATGTGCTCTGTCAGTATTGCAGGCCATGGTGATGGAGGTGGAGGTGCTCGTGGTGGCTTCACATTTGACACAAACCTTGCTTCCATGCACACTTATCTTGGAGGTCTGTTCTGATTGGAAGAATGATACCCAATGAGGGCTAGATTTCTCCCTGCTGATTGACTCAGGGGAAATGTAATGTTTCCTGTGTGTTGAGAATACTTCATCTCTCATCCTCTCTTGGAAATACCTGGGAATGCCATCTTAATCTGACTCTCTTCCACTGTATCAGGTTGATTGTTCACTTGTATAGGTAGGAGGTCTTAATAAGGTCCATGATTTTGTTTTGATGAGATTTTGTTATTCCTTTGTGTGTGGATATTATCTTATTGTAAGGGGTTCTGCTGCTTCCTAAATCCTTGCAGAGGTGGAGGATGTTACAAGTTGTCGCACTTTTGCTGACGGGGGAGCAGTACTGACTCTAGCAATGTTTTATCTGGAGGGTGAGTTTCATATCTCTGTCGAAGGAAATGTTGCTCTCTACAGTCTTTATTATAGCCTCATCTAGTTTCATGTTGTAGTTTTGAGGACATGATTTGGCTGCTGCAGGGATAGTTCTCTTTCCAGAGGACACACTTCCACTTCGTGTGCTTCAACCACGATTCTTGGCTGCTGTAGACCATGCAAGGCATAGTGTGGAAGCTCCTAATTTGCTTGGTGTGGTAGGTCTTAAAACTGTATTCTATGTTTATCCTTAGCATATGCCTTGGAAGTGTTAGGCATGCACAATGCAACTATTGTACAGATGTTGTGTGAAACTCAACTGATTGTGATACTATTGCTGGTCCAATTTACAGACCCGAAGGAGTAGCAATGTGGTCAGTTTTGACTTTCTGCAATGGGTTAATGAGCTGTTTACCCACTTGGTGAAGGGGTGTCCCTAACAGCAATTCTTGGGTATTTGCAGATACATGTGCGAGCCAGGCCACAAGATGGGCAAGTACATGTTGCATCTGTGGGGACCACTGCAGAGGTATTGCCCTTATCATTAGCCTGCCAGGACAATGGGTTTACATCATATTCTTATGAAGAGTGCCTGTTAAACAACCACTTGTAGCATGCAATTTGAGTTTCTGGTCTCTCAGTGCTTGTCCTTGTCAAGTATCCATTTGTATCCAATGCACAGATGCAGATTGCTAGATGATATATGCTTTTTGAGTGTGTCAATGCATGTGCTCAAGAAAGATTGGGGGGCATCCATTCATGAGCTCTTATGTTGTTATCCAAGGTCTGGTCTTTTTGGGCAGATTCGCCAACTCCGCCAGCTTGCCAATGGCTCAATGAATGTGGTTGCAAAGGGCCGACAGCGGTTTCAGGTCTGCAATGCATGGACACAGGCTGATGGAGTGGTACTCACTACTCTGTAAAAGTAGACTCCCTGTTGGGCAGCATGCATAGATAACAAGGGAGGAGGAATGGTAATCGGGTTTAGTGCAGGAGGATGCTGCTTTGACAGTTTTCATACAGGGTCCAGTTTTCATACAGGGTCAAGATCTTACTGTGAAACACCAGAAATTGAGTTTAACTTTGTTTTGTGTATGTCATGTGCAGCTGTTTGCTCGAGTTCAAATCATAGAAGAACAAACTCTACTACACATACCACGAGATTCATTTGGGTTGTTAGCTTCTGTGCCTGTGTTTGAGAGTGGTAAAGTTCCACGAGTAGCTGCCACATCACCTCTGCCATATGAACTGAGTGATGATGAGACAGCTGAGTGTGAAGTTTCTGATTCAGATTCAGGCACTGAAGAGGATAGAGTTTTGCATAGGTGAGGCTCACTGTCTGCCTAGCACTTGTACAAACATTGCATTTAGGATCTCCAAGGTTTAGGGAGGAGGGTGGTTTTGTAGTTCACAGTCCTTTGTTAGCAAGTTGAACCATCAGTGATGATAAGATGCTGCGTGAAACACATGTTTTAGAATTTGAAGGTGTGAGTCCTTTACACATTAGATGACCGGACTTTTCTATCTTACAGCATAATTTGCATATGTATGCACATGTGATGGTATTTGCTGATACTGTATAGCCAATCTCTCAAACCGCACATAAACAAGTCTGCTTTGCTTTGTGTTGGAACTGTAGGTTCACTCAATTTGCAGCCGCTAGTGATGATCTTCTACGTGTTATTGAGAGGGAGATGGGTGATGAGAACAATGATGAAGAAGAGAGACTGCGCTGGTTGTGGCGGACACAAAGAGTACACCACTCAGGTCTACAAACCCTGGGTCATGATGGAGAAGGCAATGTGGTGGGAGAAGGTTTACAAAGAGTCGAGAATCAAGACAGTGAAGAGATGGATCATCAGGAACAGGGAGCACCGGTAGCACAAGACAGTGGCAGTGCTATTGGGGTTGAAAGACTGCTGGAGGGGAGTTGGGGTGGAGCTTGTAAGGCATGGGCTGTTGATGAGTCTAAATGGCGGTGGAGAGCCCAGCGCACAGCCTGGCCACACTGGGTGTACCGGCAATTTGATGCCTATGAGTTGGCACGACGAGCTGCTGGTAAGTGTTGAAGCATTGGGTCTTTTTTTACTCTTATTAAGTACAAACTATGTGTCTTCTTATAGATTTGGGTTTACCTGAGTCAGAAGTCAAACCAAATGAAGAGCCAGGTGTTTGACTGCCTGGTGCTTATGGACAGATATGCTAAGGCAAATAGCTGATCTTCCACAACTGGAGGCTATGGTCCGAACCCCCACTCTTTTGTCCTACTATATTGCCAGCAATATGCCACTCCAGGATGCCACCCGCCAGGAGCTCCTTGAGGTTGATAGCACTGTGCGTCGACTACGTCGTGAAATTGAGCTTCTGGAAAACATGGATCAGCTGCGCTGCAAGTGCTGCTCTGTATGCATTCTTTACACATCAATCTTTGCAAATTTTGACTGCTTTAAGATGGGCAAAACCTGTATTTAAGTTGAATGTTTCTTGCTCTTATGCAATGTGGTTTTGTCTTTCATAGGCTATAATTGCAAGGCGGAGTGACATGCTGGTGATGTCATCTGATGGACCCATCAGTGCATATGTCAATACTCATGGTTATGTGCACGAGACACTGACCCTTGCACGTGCACGTGGGCTCATTCTAGCTGGACAACCCCAGACAGCTAATAGCTGGTTCCCTGGGTAAGTTCTTTCATCCTTCAATCTTCTGATCAATTACTAGATCAGCATTGACAAAATGGTTCTTATCCTACTACCGGTGTGTGTTTTTCATTTTTTGTTTTGTTTTTTGTCTCCCCTTGTTTGGTTCTTTCTGTGGCTTCCTGAGGAAGTGTTAGCCTTGCTGTTTCTTCTTCATTGTGAGAATGGAGATTTCTCTATTCTTATGAAAGATATTATCCTACTATGGTATTGTTAATGTTGAGTTGTACATGTCAAGTACACAAGGTTACATGCAATTGGCGATTAAAGCTGTAGATTTGTTTGTAAAGTCCATGAAAAGGTATGGACAAACCTCCCATTTTTGCATCTAGATGATGATTTTGATCTCCTTGTCTGGGTGCCGAGTGAGGATTTTTGGTTTTGTTGAGGAAAGGTGTCTGGCACTGATGATCTGAAGGGTTTGATGTAGGTATGCCTGGATCCTGGCAGAGTGTACAGCTTGTGCAGAGCATATGGGCTGGCGTTTCATTGCAGTTGCAAAGGAAACCAGACCAAAAGCTTTTTGGGGAATTCGAAGGTCACAACTGGCAGAGAACAGTTAGGAATGACTGGTGACTTGAAAGCTGTGAAAGAAACCAGAAGAAAAGCATTTTGGGAAATTTGAAGGTCACAACTGGCAGTACAGTTCGACCTCAGAGGTGAAATGAAAGCTGTCAATTGTGTCAGTGATTTCAGATCTGCAGCAGGTAGCTCATGTGCACTGGATGAAGGGTCTAGCCCTTTGTGAGTTTCAGTGATCCTGCGGAGTTTGTCATTCTTCAAAAAGCTGTGGCCTACTACTCGACCTTGTACATAAGAACCAAAGACCAAAGTGCATTGCAGAATTTTTTTTATGGGGTGGTGAGTTTGAGTACAAGGAGGGCCAATTGATGTTCTGCCTTCAATCCGCCATATCCCTACACAGAAAGTCAAATAATTGAGCAAAGCAGTGATAAATGCTGCTTTGGCTGGATGCAAGCTTGGGAATTCAGACCAACATAGTATGGGTGTGCGCAGGTGGTATAGTGTCAGTTGCTTTGAGATCTGAACAAAATGATTGATTATAGAGTTTGGATGCCACCAGTTTTCACTTTATTGTGAGTGACAAATAGCATTTTCTTCAGATTTTAACTTTGATTTTGATTCTTCTTCCTGCATTAGGGACAGAAGGAAGTCACCTCTGAGTTTCTTCAACGTTCTTTGCTGGTCCAAAAACACTGACACCACTTCCATCCTTCAGTCTGATCTGCAATGGAGTTGCCAGATTTGGACCACTTTACACACAGAGCCAGGCATTACATAAGAATTCTACAGTCAGTATAAGATACTTGAAATGGTGTATACTTGCAAAAGTCTCTAAACTCAGCAAGCAAGCACTCAGATGCATTCTGGAACCAAAATGACAAAAGGATTTTGTGGTTGTTTTCTTATCTGATAGTCTCTGCGGCAGTGGTGGTGTTGTGTTTGTGCAGAGAGTTTGCAAGGGCTGGTAGTCTCTACACCTGGGCATGGATTGCAGGCTGATAAAGCCAGTTCCCCAAAGCTGTTCTTCCCAATTCAAACATGGGAAGGGAAGGCATGTACTCCCACACATATTTCCTGACATTGAAGAAAACCAAAGCAGGCATTGTGTGACAAAGTATCCACACACGGTCCAATCCTGCAACACAAAAGTAGTCTGTGGTGATGACCAAACTGCGATGGTCCTCTGGGAAGCTGTGCATGTACATGTCAGGTTCCATGACTGTAACTGTGAGAAGCTCCATGGTACCTTTGAAGGTTTCAGTCTGGTTCAAGTCAGAATCCACAAGCTTGAAAATATGGAAAGTCCTTGGCACGGCCAAGGTCCGGCTCACAAGGTACACAACCTCATCGCATTCCACAAGCTGAGGAGCTTCCATGGTTTCATGCAATGGCCAGTAATCCCTAGTCCACAATCTCTTCCGGAAGATGTACTTCATGATATTGGGTATCCAATTTTTTTGTTCTTGTGGTTCATTTGGGTCGTCTGTAAGAAGGTCTAGTGTCTCTCCTTGCACGTAAAGAACTGGTCCATCACTGGAGTTCCTAACTAGCGGAAGAGTCCTGTAGCTGAACTCGCTCTTGAGCTGCGAGAAATCAGGTCGCCATGATTCCTTTGGAAGTAGTGGAGGAGGAGAAAGCTGGTGGAAGATGTTGTTGTTGTTGTTGGGATGGAAGTGCCATTTCCTCTGTATCGAGCTATAGACGGCGACTTTGGGAAGCATCATTCCAAACTGCTTGTTTTGAGCAGGAGTTTGGAACCAACCCACAAGATGAATGATATAGGAATCAGAGAGAGGAGAAACAGTGATCCGAGCAACAAGCTTGTGAATTGCCATCTCCAGTGGTGGCAGTACACGAAAGGTTCGAGAGATTGGGTTGCAAACCACAAGCAATGGCTGAGGCGGGTGTTCCCCTAACCATTTGTCCGGTCTCACTGATTTTGGGTCGCGACCGTGAGGAGGAGGAGAATAAACGGAAGAAGAAGTGGTGCCGTCGTCGGCGTTGTCCTCGTTGTGTGGCAGGCGAGACTGCACTCCCCCATGCAACAGTAACAAGCCTCCGCTTCCAGCAACCATGGCTCGGACATTGTAAGGGAGGAAGTTCAACGACGGCATCTTGATCCAGGTGTGACTGGGATGGTGCAACGCCCACAAGCAACCAGTTCTCATGTTGACAATACTCGGGAAGTACTCAATGTTGTGTTTGAGACGGCCGGGCGTTTGCAGTGCTTTGTTTTTCTGTGCTTGTAGCAGCAGCTGGCGTCCGAATGGAGGCACACATCCCACAGCAAAAAGCTTGGCAACAGGAAGCTTCCAAAGAATGATATCGCGGACCATTCTTCTGCTTTCTGGGCTTGGAAAAGACTTCCACCATCGCTTCCAAAAGCAAAAGTCATTCACTGGTGATGGATCCCGCGTCTCAGGAGGTGGTTGCTTGGGTACTAGTAATACAGGTTTGGGAGGTGGAGGGTTTGGAGGTTTAGGGTTAGGAGGAGGGGGAGTTGGAGGTGGGTTTTTCACAGTTATCTCTTGAGGTTTCTTCACGTTCTTGTAAATGTATTGGCCATACTCGTCAGGTAATGGGGGTGGAGGAAGAAGAAGAAGAACTGGTATAGGAGGCGGAGAAGCGGCTTCTTCTCCTCCATCGCCTCCTTCCTCGTTTCCTTCTCCTTCTTCTGCTGCTGCTGCAGCACTCTTCTTCTTATTATCTTTGGGATCCACAATTTTCACCGATTTCCTTGCTTTGTTTTCTGCCATTGTCTACTCTTCTTTTAGACCTCACTCCAAAACTCCTCAATTCTTCACAACTCACTACTGCGTCTCCTCAACAGTCTGGAAGAAACAGAAATCGCCATGAAAACACACACACACACACACACACACACACACACAAAGAATCCAGAGATTTTTGCAACTCAGATGCTAACAACATCTGCAATGAATTTGCCACGAATCTGCATTGAATCTGCAATGATTTTTCTGTGGTGAAGGATTTGTTGCAAGGATTTGGATTTCATTGTGAAGGAGAATTTGGATAATTTGGCAAGGATTTGGATTCTTTTGGGTGAAGGATTTGTTGCAAGAAATTTGGATTTGTTCCAAGGATTTGGGCTTTTTTTAGTGAAGGATTTGTTGCAAGAAATTTGGATTTGTTGCAAGGATTTGGGTTCTTTTTAGTCAAGGATTTGATGCAAGAAATTTGGATTTGTTTTTTTGGCAAGGAGTTACATTTTATTTTCTTTTTGTGAAGGATTGATTTTTGCAAGGGTTTTTTTTTTGGTGAAGCAAAAGAAGAGAATTTAACTCCACAAGTAGAACATTTTTCAATGTCTTTTTTTGTTGTTGGAACTTGTTGTTTGTCTTCCACACCCAATTGAAAAGGTAGTCAGCCTTTCAAGGGTGAATGGACACAGCCTTTGGTTATGTCCAAAATGACATTTTCCCAACATTGGAAAAATGAACTAACATTTTAGGTGATGTACACAAATTTTAAGCTGTTTTTACTTTATGAAATAAATAAATAAATATTTATTTATTTATTTATTTGCATTGGGCTTTTATTACCAATCTTAACTCTAACTGGGCAAAATCTTGATGTGTCTTTTTCTGTGTCTCTTCACCGTTGGATATTCCCTCTAATTTCCTCTATGCTTTTTTGTTTGAAAAAAAATTTGTAATAATTTTTGGTGGGTTTTTACATCATATTGAAGATCGTTCTATCATGTTTGTATAACCTTCTCCACTTATTTCCTTTGTATTTTCAGGGCTGATTCTCACCTACAACTAGGGCTAGTGGGGGCAATTTTGAAGGTGATAGGGAATTTTTTGTAGTTGCATCCTTGTAGGGAAATTCCTTTTAATCTTCATATAACTTCCTTCCCAACTATCACTTTACAATGTAAATTCTAAGGTTTTTAAGTAAATTTTTAGAGGAATGAACTTTGTGTAGTTGCATGTGGGTTGATATAACTTTATTGTGACCATATTGATTTGTTCAACTTGATTTAAGATTGATAAAAGGTTAACGTATTTTCTTTTTTGAAAAAATGCAGCTTAGAATTTCTAAAAATTTGCTAAAATTATAGTGAAATTCATAACCTACACTAAAACAGTTAACCATAGATAAGAGCAAATTAGCTTGGTTTTATATATGCCTTACACATTAGATTCTACAAGGAATATGGCAAATCTTCATTTGTAAGAAGGATAAATACCTTAACAAATAGGTGGCCTATCTACTATCACCCAAGGCTTTGGGACAAAAGAATTGTGTTCACCTCCATTTTGGATTGGAAGAATTGTGCAATGGCATCAAGGGTCTACTTCCAATGGATTTCAATGGAGTGAATTGGGGAATAAAACATGTATAAACAAGTTTGGCAAGACATGATTACATAATTCCTAGACATGATATCGTAGTTGCCTTAAGAATCATTTTAATATATTAGTACAACTAATGAAAAAGGAGAAGGCAACTTAGGAGATCACAATACAATGTCACACATGTCATGGCTTTGTTGCACATAATTTGTATGGTCATCCAAACCCAACTATCTACATTGAGTTGTCATTTTATGAGGTGTTGCAATATTGCACTTTGTCACCCATGCAATTTTAATCTTTGTTGGAATATGCATACAAATGTGACCATTACCCAACGGACGTGTTTCTCTCTCTTGCTATAGAGGTTTTGGATGTTTTCACTAGTAGGCTGACAACTTTCTTCATCAATGTGCTAATATGGCGTGATCAGCAAAGGGCATTGTAGGCCCTCCTTTAATGATGTTATGTTCCTTTTATAAAAAAAAGTATCAATAGCATTACAAAGAGGATAAATTGCTGCTATTTTGAGATGAGTTGTCACTAAGGGGAGGGTTCTTTTAGGCTTGGAGTTTTATCAAGTTTATCTCCTCTCTCTTTAATTGATATGCTTCATGTGATTGGAGGATGGTTTAGTTTTTAGTGGTTCTCCCTTTCCTTCTAGTGGCCCACTTCTTTTGGGTTGTTTGCTTGCCTGGACTTTGGTCCTTGCCCCTTGTTTCTTTCTTTCTCCCTTTCTTGCGTGCTTTCTTTTTATAAATTTTGGTAGGGTTTCATCATCATCATCATCTTATCCATGTAATTATTGATCAAAGCATTAGTTAAACACAATCGTGGTTTGTGATGTAACCCATGACAAATTGGCTAGGTTTTGCACACATCAAGTTAGATTTTGTTTTCAAACATAATCTTATCAAAGAGCACATAGAAGTTGCAAGGGTTGAGATGATGAAACCTTTTCATTACTAGTTCATCCATAAAAATAAAAATATAATTATTTTATGCTTTTGGTATGAAATTTGTAATGTTTTTTGTCCACATGATATCCTATCACCCATCAAAGTGCAACATAATGGGCATGTTGGACTTATTATATTTTTCACATGTGTGACATGGAATATGTGGGTAGAGAATAGAGACTATTGAAGGCACCTTTGGGACAAAATTATGTTGTTTTAGAGGTATGGACAAGGCCATAGTCTTAGACATAGACAATCCTTTCTTCAAAGAGTCATTCAATGTAGTGTTCCTACCTGTACTACGAGATGTGGTAGATGAGTTTGTAGGCTTTTGGAATCTTCATAAGGTGAAGAGGATAAATGAGAATGAATACTAAGACACAAGGCATGTTCCTATTAGATATTTTCAAAAGTACAAGCTTTACAGGGGTATGTTTCTAGAATACATGTTATTGAAGAGCCATGGGTCATCAAGTCATTGGAGGTTGATTAGTATTTAGAATATTTCCAATTTTTGTAATCAAAAGTATGGCCCTATTATGTTCCATTTATATCTAAAATACAACCTCAATATATTCAAATATAGATATATGATTTTTATGTATAATTGATATATTTTAATATGCTCTTAATACAAGCTATATAAGATTTTAATAGATCCATTATACATACCCACATTATAAACTTGTCCAAAGACACCAAGAACATGATCTGAAGCATCCCGGTTCGGTGGATCTCATAACTACAAAACAAAACAAACTACCTTCCTTCACATATAGATGCCAAGTATAAGAATACCCAAAGAGTCAAACAATATTGTACAATCATAGGTCATGTCTTAAAGAAAGATGCCAAGTGTAGGCCTAAATGCGCTTAAATGCCACTCCCTAGTCTAAATCTTCATATCACAGGTCAAAATGCTTAGACCATTTCACACCCATCTATCTCTATGAAGGAAGGTAGTTTGTTTTGTTTTGTAGTTATGAGATTCACCGAACCAGGATGCTTTAGATTGTGTTCTTGGTGTCTTTAGAAAGCTCTTGATGAGGAGGGGTGCATAGGCTTGGTTCCCTGACTTTTGGACTCGTGGTGCAAAGGTGCAAAAGTTCTTGAATATTGAATCATTTCTTCACTGAATATTAAATTAAATCGTAGCTGAAAATTTCCAAGGAATTGGAATGTGCCTTTGGTGTTGTTGGAAAGATCTTGATGAGAAGGGTTTAATGGAATTTATTTGCTAAGATTTGGGTTCAAATGTGAGAGATATTAATTTTTAAGTGATTTCTGCCGCTGAAAATTCAAATAAATTCCCAAAAACCTGGTTTTGGAAGGAAAAATCAGTTGAGGACGTGGTAACACTTGGGCCAACGGCACAGGCCACACTAGTCTTTCTTTAAGATCTGACCTATGATTGTACTTGCATTATTGTTTGACTCTTTGGGTACTCCGTAGAAGGGAAAGCGGGGGTGGTGTGTGAGGATTTTGCACTTTAATTGTCCCCAGCTCCCAGCTACTGCACATATATATATATATGTGCAGTAGCATGGAGCTCCAGCTACAAAGAGTTGGGGACAATTAAAGTGCAAAAGCCACACACCACAACATGACTTGTCAGAGTAAGTTGCGCCTAAGTTCCTCTTGAATTCATCCCCTCATCCCCTCATGAAGCATTATGGTGTTTTCTGATCTTACGTTCTGCTTTGGTCAGACATCTTTTTTCTTGAGTGCCTTACCCCCCACTGCAGCCACCCCGCCCACATGTTCATCTCACCACATACTAGTCCTCTACTTCTTTGTTCCTCTTTTTAAAAAACATTATATTGCTTCGATGCCTTCTTTTCTCCCCTACACCTTGCTTCCCTTGCCTGGCTTATTTTTCTTTGGTTCTTTGAATTAAATCCTTATTCTTAAAATCTTGAAAAAGCCAGCTGCCAGAACCACCCAATGTGGACTCTGACTCAATCGCTCAGTTGCAGAGAGCAGAGTGCAGGATGTTATAACTGATACTCCCCCCCCCATTGAACGTCACACATGTTACATACGCACACTTAATTGCTTAGGTGCAGAGAGCAGAATGCAGGAGAAAATGTTATATTCCCCCATTGAGCTTTGCACTTATTGCATGTGCATACTGAATTGCTCAGGTGCAGAGAGCAGGATGCAGGATATTATAGTCCGCCATTGAACTTCCACACATGTTACATGCACACACTTAATTGCTCAGGTGCAGAGAGCAGGATGGAGGATGTTATAGTCCGCCATTGAACTTCCACACATGGTACATGCACACACTTAATTGCTCGGGTGCAGAAAGCAGGATGCAGGATATTCTACTCTGCAATTGAACTTCAGGCATGTTGTGTGCAGTGTGCACATACTTACTTAGTTGCGGCCACAGTGAACCAGCACCCACCTGGATGAATACTGGATGAATGGTAAGTGGTCAGGAAACAGTTTTCTGTTGGGTTTCAGTTCCTTGGCTAACCATGGTGGTTAGCTCAGTTGCCTCTTCTTCTTTTTTTCCTACCTACCTATTAACAACCTACAAGCAAGCAGGTTGGTTATAGCTAGGTAGTAAAAAAACAGCCCTTACCTAGTACTTACTACCTATTTGCCTACCTATCTACCTATAGAAGAGACCTATTTTCCTACAGAATTGGTTACCAAGGTGAAACCAAATATTAACTCAGTTGAGGTTCATCCACAACTGAGTAACTGCATTAACTTTCTTCGGCCGATTTAACATCTTCTTCCATTGTTTAGCATCTTGTGGTGGAGTAAGTTAATAGTGATTTAAGGATTTTAAGCAAATCTATGAAACCTCCAATCCGGTTGTGAACCCAATTCTTCACATTTCAAGATTTCCCTGGTTTCTTCAAAAACGTATCCTAGGCATATGGGGAAAAAAAATGATGCTGAGCATTTTGGAAATGTAGTACCCTGTCTCCACGAGTGTAACATTTTATGAAATCCCACTATAATTATGACACAAAGCTCAGATCATGAAATGAAATACTTTTGAAATAGTGTTTGAAATGGTCATATGGTTTGACACTTTTTTTTTTAACAAGTTTGATATAATTTTGAAGTGTATTGTATTTTTTAGTATGATGGCTATGATTTTATGTGATAAATTTTTCTCGTGCCTCAAATATTGTCTTAACATATTTCATGACGAAATTAATTCTTATTTTAACTATAATTTTCCTATGGTTGCAATTATTATCATGATCCCATTTATTTTATTGTGAAAGTTTTCTGTCCTTCGTATTTTTCCCTTGTAAGTTGCGATTTTAATTATTATCAAAACATTTGTGACACAATTTGACTTTTGGTTAAATTATTTCATATAAAATTAAACTTTTACATTTTAAAATAAAGTACATATTTTCAAACCAGCTTTTTTTTTAAAAATAATCATGACACTTTCAACCAATTGTCAAGTATCACATTCGATAATGTATTATTTCAATTGTAATCAAATTTGAATCAAAGAATATATTACATGATAAATAACTAACTTCAACACGTATTAATGGATCATATTTATCTTACAAAGATAAGTATGATTCAATATATGTTGAGGTTTTCAAAAAAGAAATTCTAGACACACCTATATTTTGGATTTTTGCAAAAGGTTATGATTTATAAAATAAAGTGAATGAATTAATCACAAATTATCGCAACAATTATCCACATACTTACAAGTTGACATTCCATAATACATGATAACATTATATGTACAAACTATCTAAAGGATGTTAAGAAAGATAAAAATACCATCTTTTTAAGTACTAAACAAAATATACAAAAATGCATTAATTGCATTGCAAAAGTTAACACAATTGGATGCATGTTTCATTTCCCATGTTTGACAATTGTTCAAATTTATAAATTGCATGAATACATGCAATATAAAATGAATAAAATATTATCAATGTTAAGTTACAAATGTTAACCACACATAAGCCATAAATTATCACAATTACCACTTGATGAAGCAACAATAGGTGTATCCTTTACACATTGCCTTCGACATAAATCATCATATATGTTTGGTACAATGTTTGTCCTAAATTTGTCATGTTACATTAAATGATTTGATTGACACATCATTACATAAACAATCAAATATTACCATTTGCCATCAATGGATAAGTTTATTTGTTATGCATACACAATCATAAAATAATATGTAAACATAAATTAACACATCTTTTAATAGTCAAAGCTTTGAAAATGAACATGAAAAAAAGGAGTATTCCAATATACTCAATGATACATAACCTTTTACATGCATAAAAAAAAATCATTACAAATTTGAAAATATTGTACCTACCTTTTTTGTTACATTTACATTTGTTCAAAGCTTTATGGGATCCTCTTATCAAAATTCTATATGTTTTATATTCACAACATTTACATCTCCCAACTAATATAAAACATCATACCAAGTAATTAAGATATTTCAAAGTCCAAAGACTAGTAAAATAAATGAAACATGTCATTTAAAAAATATTTAGATTCCTTGGACCTCAATAAATAAGTTTATATTTTAAGTTTATGAAATGTATAACAAAACCACATATATTCTTAGAACAAACATTAGCCAACATTAAAAAAATGCATTTAACCCATCTGGCAAAACACATTTATGGTTGCAAATATAGACATTTGATTCATTCTTGACCCATATGATGCAATTGGCACATACAATAAACATGAAGATAAATATTTTATATAGGCTCACAAAATTAGAAGAATTTTCTTTTTCACAATTTGCATAATTTTACAACATAAAATCATGCAATTTTCTCACTTTAACAATCTTTCAAGATATTGAAATTTGGGCAAGAGAACAATCTTTTTCCCTCCCTTTTAAAAACATTGAAAATTTTGCAGCTGGGAAATCATGGTACACGGTATGAGACATATTGTGAAAATGAAGAATCAATTTCTAAAATCCAATCCCTTTTTGTTTATAAAATGTCATACAAGTAACAATAATTGACGAAGATGATTCCATCTATCCTATGAACAAAACAAAATCACTTTTAACATATGAAATGATGTCATTGTTCATAATGTAAATGCTTTATTACCTCCAATTCTAGTCACATGCACATCACAATTTGAACAATATAAGATTTCTTTTCAATCAGAGTATGGATTGCATAAAAAATCAATTGCAATAGAAGGTGAAAAATTTATGGCATAATATCCAATGATGATGGATTGATCAAAGTATGGAAACAATTTGAAACAATTGAATAAAAAATAAAGATTCATATTTGATGACATCATACATACTATGGACCTTTTAAGAACCTTCTCTACAAAAGTCATGTTCACATAACAAGAGTAATTTCAATAGGCCAAACTGTGCTAGCAAATAGCCTAGGTCTAGATGCCAACAACTAACATGTTTTGAATCTACATCATATCACAATTTCTGCACCATTGTAGGAAATCAAACTAAACTAATCTACTTTTTAAGTTATTAAGTTATTGACTATTGACCTGAGGATAAGGGTTTAGGGTTCAGGTACCATTCCTCAATGAACAAGCAGCAAATTTCAAAATTCTTTGGATTGTCTATACATTCCTACCCATCCAAATTGAGAGATATTATAGAGGTTGCCCACAAAACTGAACACAATTCTCACAGACAACCAAAGAGCACACAGGATGTGAGAGATGTATTTCAGATGCCAAGTCCTTGACTATATATCATTTGCAAAGACACTTCATTCTCATCATAAGTAGAAATAACCCCGAGGTAAATAGTCACAAAATTCCCAGACACGGAAGGAATGTAAGATACATTAACAGAGTGAAAAACAGAAGGAACCATCCAAGCCTAAGAATGGTCGGCAATACCCAACTCTTATTTTCCTCAACTAAGAAGATATCCAGTTACCCTCACTCCCAATCTTCTTCTCCACCTTACAAAAATAGTTCCCAGCAACTCGTGTCCCATCCACATTGTTGCTCTGTCTCTTTAACTGAGTTCTGCTTCTGTCCTTACTATTTTCTCTGTGAGAAAGACTTTGTTTTGTCTGTTTTGTTTGGTGTAATTCAAGGACAACTAATTTTTTATACTGCTTGTGGGATTTCAATTACCGCACCAGCTTGGATTTGGCCCCATCCTATCAGTCGCCAATGCTTTTCAACTCTTCTGCTGAGTGCCACTTTCTCTCCCTTGCTGGTACAGACTGGAGTGGTCAGTTGCAGTTTAGCAAGATCA
>Ga0116231_10007835_pt1 | contig 19212 bp, 15 predicted proteins | sample S1TSphgellanicum_2_FD_89695 | JGI IMG/M metagenome (GOLD analysis project Ga0116231, IMG submission 89695) | Host-associated microbial communities from peat moss isolated from Minnesota, USA - S1T2_Fd - Sphagnum magellanicum MG | ecosystem: Host-associated > Plants > Peat moss > Unclassified...
AAAAAAATAAAAATGCCAGGGCAAATTTTTTTTTGGGGGGTTCGGGGGGGGGGGGGGGGGGGCCGCGCCCCCCCGCCTCCCGCAAGTCCCCCCCCCCCCCCCCGCGCCGCTTGTCCATCATCCTCTCTCTTTGGGTGTAGAGCTTGTGAATGTGTTCCAAAATCCCCATCAAAACAATTTATTGCACCATCTCCTTTCGTCACCTTCTTCAACTTGTTTGTTGCTGCAATAGTGCCATCTTCCTTCACCACTTTGTTCATCTTGTTTGTTACTGCAATAGCACCCATCTTCCTTCACCACCTTCTTCAGCTTGTTGTTACTGTAACAGCACCCCAGCAGTATGGCTGATGCATGAGACGACATCCCAACAACAAACCCATTCTGCGTCGGTTGTTTGTTTTTCAAATCAATTGCATGTGTCGTCGGAGTGGAGAAGTCTCGTGTGGAGAGAGAGAGAGAGAGAGAGAGAGAAAAGAGAAGAGAAGCGACAAGACAAGACCAGACTAGACGAGAGGTGGGGTGGTTGGGGACCTGTGGGCGTTGAAGATGGGAGAATTGTGGGTGACTGGGCCGATGCCGGAATGTCCGGCTGACAAGGGATGTATGGTGTGGGTGGAGCGGTATCTGAAGGACTGTGTTTGCAACCGGCGGGATACAGTCTCGTTGGTGATGGGATTGTTAAGCGTGGTGAGCTGGGGAGTGGCGGAAGTGCCGCAGATCATCACCAACTTCCAGGAGAAATCCACTGAGGGCATCTCCCTCCTCTTCCTAACGACTTGGGTTGTTGGGTAAGCCTCAGAATTGCACCACCCATTCATTCTTCACAAGGGCTTTCTGCTGGCTCCTGGACACTGCTGCTGCTGCTGCTGCTGCTTCTTCTTCTTCTTTTGTTGGGTACATGTACTCTGCATAGAATTTTCATCTAAGGAAGAAGAAGAAGAAGAAGAAGAAAACCCATGATATTGGGCATGGGGAAGAAGCTCCAGCACCTAAAGATCTCAGTACCCATGATAGAGTATCATCAGCTGAGTCTAAAGGGTTATGGGAATTTGTTGTTGCTTGATGGTTTTTGTTATGAGCAGGGATTTGTTCAACCTGGCAGGATGCTACTTGGAACCAGCAACGGTATATGCATGGACCTTCGTTTTCTTCTTCCTCCTCACTTCTTGCATGCACTGGTCCTGGAGTAGACTACAGTTTTCTGCATCTGTTAAATTAGATGGTGAAGGTTGGTGGTCACATGTTTTTATTGATGTTTTTGAGCAAATGTTTTTGGAACACAGAAGCTTGCTGTTTCTCTCTCACATATGTTGTTTTGTGAGCTCGTTACTAACACAAGCTCTTCTGGCGGATGTGCACACATGCATATTCCATCAGCTACCAACCCAATTCTACATGGCAATGGTGGGTACCCACAGATGCATTTTTCTTCTCTTTTGTACAACATCCCTTTGCACTCTGTTTCTTGCCTTAACAAATTGGATTGGTGTTTCTGTTGTTGTAAGATTATTAGGTATAATGATTTTGTTTACTCCTTTATTTTTGAGATTTTGATTTGCAGTTGTACACAATCACAACACTTGTGCTGGTCAGTCAAACTATATACTATGATCATGTCATGTGGCGAATCCAAGGTGCTCCATTCAGACGACAAGGGGATGTATTTCCTGAGGTCAGTTGCAATGTTTTTAGCAAAGATTAGATGTTGACAGAAATTTGTCTCACTTCAGCAGTGTCCAGTGAGAAACATGGGAACAAATCTCTATCTCTAAAACTCTGTGAAGGTGGTGGTTGTAGCACAGGATGGCTTGCGAGTTTGAGAGTTTCAAGATTTTTAGGGTTAGGAGGTTGACCCTGAGAATTTCCAGCCAGCAGCATCTTTTGTGTGTCTTTTTAGCATCATTTGACAGTCAGAACTGAATTGGTGGTGGTGAAGGCTGTGAAAGCAGATGTAGAAGAAGCCCAGAAGCCAGGCACCATACATGAGGCTGCTGATGAAACTATTGAGACAAGTAAAATTCCAAGCCGCCAGACCACATCAATCACTGTTCCCCAAGCTCACCCTTCACCAGGCAGAGACCTCTATTACACGTACCTCTCAACACCCTAGACTTGTTCTGCATTATCCACAGATGTCAAAAACATAGTGTGTGTTCATGCAGAAGTGTTTTAGACTTTCCTCATAATTTGTCAGTGCGTGTGTGTGTGCACCAGTGGAAGATTTCTTGACTGATGCCAGTTGATGGTCTGTACATGGTTGTTGCACTGGTTATTCAGGTCTGCAAGATCACTAGCAAGTAGCTATGTACCAACAGTTGGCTCTTATGGCCTGGGATCAAGAGGGGGATCTGCTGGTGGCCATATGTCATCAAGCTATTTGCTGCCGCATGTGGGCTCTATCACATCAGACCCACTTGTAGTAGGATCTCATCCTGTCCGAGCACACTCAGGTCCTGTAGGCACTTCTGTCTCCAACCTGACTCGCACAGTTGAGTTTCCTCTCCTTTTTGCAAGTTCAGGATCTCAGTTAGGAACTTATCATCTGCCTACAGTTTCAAATGTTATGAGAAGTCTGCAAAATGGCGCAATAGATGAGCTGATGATATCTGGTAGTTTTCTCTGAGTGTGGTGTTCGTAATCCTGTGGGTTTTATGATGAAGATCTTGCAAGTCTTGCTGCATTTGGCCTTGTTTGCTTTTGAGGTGATTTGCTATGGCACATTCACTATTCTTGGTGCTATAAATGAGAGGGAGCAGGTGGCATCAACAGGAGGACTTCTGGTTGGATCTCTGGGCATAAGTGCTGCTTTCAACAGACATACATTTGGAGGACTTATGGGTGCCGCATCTGCAAGGCAGTCTGTTCAAAGTCTCCTACATGTATTTTTCTTTGTATTCTTTGCTTTTTGTTGTGTAGTTCACTGCAACTTTGTTACCAACAGTACTCTGGTGCATGTGGTTGGATGCTTTGAAAAGGTTTGTCATCAACAGCTGGGAATTAGTAGTGTTTGGCATTACACTTCTGAGGAAGAGAGTTAAGTCACTCACAGCATGACCTGGGTTGCATTTTGGGTCAAAGGGATCTTGCACAAGAGTTTGTCAACATGTTTTTAAGACCTTGATGTGCAGGTGCATTGTGTAACATGGCAGTCAGCTACGAACAAGTGTAGCTTCCCAAGGCCCATGCCATCAAATTGATCACAATCTCATTTCATGGCTGGTTTGGTTTGTGTATGCAGATAAGTTCTGTATTGGATAGGAGTCATCAACACAGTGTCCCTTTTGGTTTGTTGGGGGAGGAAATATCTCCATTGGGCGAAGTGTTTGGGTGGATTATGGCAGTTATCTATATGGGTGGTCGCCTCCCACAAATCTGGCTCAATGTATGACCTTCCAGCATTCTTGCTCTTTGTTGTTCCATTTGTATAGAACATCTATCTCTACAGAGAGTAGTACTTGACCAGCAAGTCTTGTTATTCTATAGACACCTAACATACTTGCTTTGTCTGTTTTCCCATGGTCCTTTATATGGGATGGATGTTTTCTCATGGTGCCATGATGACTCCATGGAATGCTTTCAACAATGATGCTTTTCAGATCAAAAGAGGGACAGCTGAGGTAGGTTTCTCAGGACTCTGGGAATCTCATGTAGTTTAAGAGAGTTTCAGGCCATGTGAGTTGTTACGGAGTGGAGAAGCATCTGGCATGTTTTTTGTCCATCTGTTTTATTTTATTTTTCAAAAGCATTTGTTCTAGAGTAAAGTCGTGCAAAACTCACACTCTTGTTTGCTCACATTGGGATTATTTTTTGCAGGGTCTTAATCCGTTGATGTTCATGTTTGCTCTTGTTGGTAACATAACATACGTGGGAAGGTATGAAAACCTGATTCAGAACCTCTTTCTTTCTTTGGTTTGGCTTTCAATAAATCAACTTTGCATCCAAAGCTCATGAGAAGGACATGAGAGAATAAAGAAATACATGGTGGGGGTGGTTTGTGCAGCATTCTGGTACGCAGTACAGAGTGGTCACAGCTAAAACCAAATCTACCTTGGCTGGTGGATGCAGGCGTGTGTGTGGTGCTTGACACCTTTGTATCCTCTCATTGAGATTTTAGTCTCAAATCCTCTGAAATCCATCATTCTTGTTTTCCTGCTTCATGTTCTTTTCCACTCCACAGAACATATGTTTTTTCCAAAGGATTACAAGAAATGAAATGATCCACATGCTTTGTTCTCCTTAACAAAAAGCCAGATTCTATGCCAGTTTATTTACTTCTACAGGAAGGCAATGAAGCTGGTGGATGAAGACAATGACAATGGTGGTTCCTACCATCCAATCAGTTGACTGCAATTTTGTTATTTAGGAGAAGACTAAACTCTGCTCAGTGGTAACTTGGGTCTTTTTTAGGAGTTTTCATGATGGAACAAAAGAGAGGAAATGGGCAGAGCTTCTGAATTTGTTAACACATCCGGCTCCTTATTCATCTGTGTTTTCAGCAGGTTTATCAGAGTGTTTGCTGCAGTTTTTGGAATTGATCAGAAGTTAATTGTTAGTACATAGAAATCAACCATTAAGCTATGATTCCTGAAGTAGTAGTAGTGTTTTTTCAAGCTGTCATTGGCACAATGGGTCTTATTATATTGGACCAATTTACAGCTTTTGTTGATTGAATGAAACAATTCTGTTGGTTGTTTTGATTTTCAGGCTTACTATGCAGTTTCTGTAACTTGGATTTTCCAACAATTATTTGGACTTGTAACACTCTGAAAATTGTTTGGAGATTTGCAAATCTGAACTTGAGCCACATCCATTTGGTGCCAACTATCAGTCAACATCCTGAATCTCTTACCAAGGGATGTCCTAAGTACTAGAGCAGGTGCCCACGCAAGGCTGTGTTCTGCACCCTAGTAAGCCTTACTAGGGTGCAGAATGTGCCACAGTGGTGTGTTCCCTTGCATAGTAGATTTAGAGATCCTATTCTGCTAGAAGGGCTTGTTAAGGTGCAGAATGTGGCGTAGGGTGGCAAGCTGCCATAAGGGCTTATTAGTGTGCAGAATGTGGCTTAGTGTGCTTTACTTGGCATACAAGATTTAGAGGGTCTTTTTTGCAATAAGGGCTTACTAGGTTGTAGGATGTGCCCTAGGGGTGCCTTGCATGGCGTAAAAGATCTAGAGGGCTTTTTCTGTTATGCATCAGGCAGGATTGGCACTTACCTCAAAAGCAGCCAAATTCTACGATTTAAGAAGTCTGGAAATGGGCAAAAGGCATTATGGAATATGAGGTAACAACTGAGGCCTTTGAAAGTCTTTTTTTTTCTGGGTTTTACTTTTGAGGACTGGTTATTCTCTATATGCCTGTGGTTGCTTCATTCTTGTTGGACAAATGTCTTGAAATAGTAATAGTGAGGAGCTTGGAGCTAGGAGTGAGAAACAATGAGCAGGAGCTGTATGTCAATTATGAAAGGGGAGGTCAGTTGCTTATTGTTGTTGTATTTGCTTGAAGAAATATCATGGTAGTTGTGGAACCCTAGTAAGCTCAAATGTGTTTCTAGGGTTTTGGTGAGGAATTTAGAGAGAGAGACTCCCCTTGTGTGAGGAGCAGGGATGAGGTACTGTGTGGAAGGGCATGATTTTTTCAAGCACCTGAATGCAACCAGACATTGAACACTAATGATCACAGGATTGAGATTGGGAGGCATCTTGTTGGGGTGGCAGGCACCCCCTTCTGCCTGAGCATGTCCTTTCAACCATCTGAAACTAGGTGCAAATTTGGCAATCGCTCTCTTTCTAGTCCATCTGATCTAACTATCTAGAAAGAAGGCTGGAAGGTGTTGTCATTGATTTAATGTATCTTGAACTTGCCTGAGGGATGACAGTGTATGCATCAACCCCGTCAATGTTTTGGACAAGGTGTTTCTATGAAATTGTCCTTTCTCCAATTTTGTGGAATGTGCAATGGTGTCTAGTTGCCTATGATGATAAAATGCAAGCTCCCAACTAGCTCTTTTTAGCTTTCCCCTTTTTCCTTTACTTTCAGTCCTCTCTTTTGGGTTTTGTTCAGCTAACTGACATCATAGAGAAGTCTTCTGTTGCTGCAAGTCTTTAAATAGAAGCTCAATATGTTGGTTAACATTGATGTCCACACACTACTTGGAGTTGATTATGTCAATGGGGATGTTACAGTAGCTTTTACTATCATACATGTTGCTATTGAAAATCACAAAACATGTTTATGATAGGGCTCCTCTTATTGTAGGTGATAGAACTGAAGTGAGATCTTTCAACCAACCAAAGGAGCATGTGAGTATGGTTTTTTGAACCTTTGTTAGTAATGAGAGATCAATTGTGAGTTGTTAAGACATAGGAGAATGAGGACCATTATTTGGAAAAGTTGGTGCTAACAGTGGGTAACACAGAACACATGAATGCATGGGATAATGGTGCAATGGAACCCCATGATGGTATGCCCGAGAGTGAATTGCAAGCTCTTGCTCACAAGTGTGTATGTGAGATCTTGTGCTTGGGTTGTTAGAATTTAGTTTCAGTAGGGTTTGATTGGAATTCAAGATGATTGAGTGAAGCGTAGTTCTGAAGTGAGGTTTTTTATCCTACACAGCATAGGGATCATTGGTGGTAAGTGACTTGCTTGTTTAACAATTGCTTGAAGCTCATAGAAGACAAAATTTTGTGGTGAGAGTAAAATTGCAACTATTGAGATAGTCTTGGGAACTATCATGCTACAGGGTATTGCAACATCAATTTTTAAGATATTACCACCACTTTCAAGCTTTGATCAAGAGTCTACTTGCGTGTGTAGAAGAGAGGAGCAATAAAATTCAAATGGAGGGCACAAGACATGATACTTGGACACGTGTAGAAGTATTAAGAAAGGTTCATTTCAAAGCAACTCCAAGCAACCAAGTCCACATGTCCTAGAAGACAACAATGTTCGATTCTTCTACAGGTTTGGTTGCGCATAGTCCTTGTCAACATAAAGTATTTGTCTCTAATATTTCCCGTTAATAACTTTGTATTGTGATGTCATTCTATGTTTGTATGTAAATTTAGACACTAAATCCATGTAAAGAGTGATGGGATATGAACGATATCAAACTTTTAGCATTTTAATTGAAATTTAAATGTATGAACTTTTACTTTGGAATGGTTCGCAATTACACTCACATGCAATTGTGATCACAATGGCTTGCATGTGACATTTAGTTGAATGAGTTTTGCTTATGATGATGAGAATCATAATGAAGGTTGTCTAGGTTGTGCTCAAATATGCAAGGGGCAAGCTATGGGTAGAAATAACTTGGAATGAAACAAGTAGTTGATTGTAATTGCACAAAGGATAGTAGGTTTGAGTAGTGAGGTTTTTATGGACTACACAATTGTTCTATTACAATCACATTCTATGCAACTTGTAATGACAATCTCTCCTCTAGTGCTCAACTTAGCATTAAATGGATCAGGACAAGATTTTATGAACAATTGTCAAGGGAAAAAGATATTGGATTTAGCTCCTACTAGACCAACTAATTGTGACTTATTAATCTCCCTTCTCTTGTGTATCTCTTGGGCTTTGAAGTTGTATCTCTCAAGAAGCAATTTGTTTTGAATTCTATTAATTTGTTTTCAATACTACAAGATATAAGTCTATTGATGGATTTTTTGGATTGGAGTCTAGAGAGATTGAAGATAACGTCACTGATTGGAAAGCAAAATAGATGTTGAAGGAGATGGGGACAAAAGACATGTCACTCTTCCAAATGCACAAGTTTTATTTAGGTTTTGGAATTTTTTATGTCACTATGTGATATAATTTATTGTTTGAGCAAATTGCCATTCTAATAGAGAACATGAATAAGAAAAATGCAAAAAAAGAAAAAATGACAATGGGATTACTTCTTCTTCCATGGGGTCACCAACTCCAATAGTTGCAATTCAAACAATGCTACAAACCAAAAGGGAGAAACATATATAAGCACACATTACATTTATGTGTTTTATTTTTCAACTTTGTCAATTAGGTAGATTGGTGATCATCCACAAGAAGAATCAACCCAATTTGGCTAGAGGTTCAATAGCACAATTGAAACCTATTGGAAGCATGCCTAGTTTTGGCAACCTATAGGAACTCATTGTTTAAAAAAGGTGATTTCTAACTTATTTCCTCAAAATATGGCAACTTTTGTGTATTTTTTGAACAAATCCCTTTACAAAGCTCATTATGGATTTTTTTTGTCACCACAATATGAAAATTTGCCACAAAAAAAACATTGATTACATTAACATATACAATGACTTGCAAGCAAGTTTCAAATTCAAAAAGATATTACCATTTTGATTTAGCATTCTAAATTATTGTGTTAAACATATATGTCTTGTTAAAACAACTAATGTGACATTCGTAATTTGTCAGAAAAGTTGATCATAATCATGGATGAACACAAGTTAAAGTAGAAATAACAAGAGATTGGAAATAATGTTATTAATTGGAAGGCAAAACAAATGTTGAAGGAGGGTGGCAAGAGACATATCACCATTCCAAATGCACAAGTTTTATTTTAAAATTTTATTTTAACATCATTATGTGGTATAATTTATCATTCAAGTAGATTAAACTCTAATAAAAAAACATGAATAAAAAAAATGCAAAATAACATTTTTTCCATGGGATCACCCAACATCAATAACCATAGCACAAACAAAAAAGGGGAAACACATATAAATATGTATTACATTAGTGTATATCATTACTTGTAAATTGTCATGATGTGTAGTGTTGTGACGTTCGATATTGTAAAGGTGTAAATCCATAGTAAACTCTACTAAACAAAAAAACTAAAACTAGTCAAAGATAGAAACTAATCAACCAAAAAGAGATGCACGCACATATATGTACAATGCACAAGAGGAGAGTGAGATGAAATTCTCATGTATTAAATTGAATGGAAAAGAAGGAAAGAAAACGTAATGTATGTAAATGGTGGTTGTGTAATAGTCATTGTGAACATCTAGAAATCCAGTTTGACTGTGGAGGAAAATGTCCTTGATAAAATAATTCTAAAAAAATTTACAAAAGAAAGGAAAAACTTGACCATTTATACAACTGTCAACAAAGCTAAAACCCTAAACAAGCCATAACCCTAAAACACCTAATAGCTTACAATAACCTAAGAACGTACATTAAACCTAAAGGCATGATTGGCATGCCCGTAACTCGCGATCATGTATGAGGCCATGCATATGGACATGACAAAACACATTTCAAATTCAAAAGTATATTACATCTATATTCAATATTTTGAATTATTACATTAAGCATACATGTCTTGTTCACACACCTAATAGACATATTATGGAATAACACAAATTGAAACATGGGTAATGTCTAACAACCAACAATACCAACACTTGCAAGTAGACATATCAAAACCATTACTAGAAAATAAAAGATTATGGATGTTAACATAGTTATAAACAATACCACCAACATTGGACTTTGAAAATAATTTTGACCTTATATGACTAATAAACCAATCATAGTGCACACGATTTTGTCCATTATAATAATGATCATCATTTTGCCAAGTGATGTTTGCTAAATGAATCCAATAAGCTTACTATACTCCAAAAGAAGGTTGATCAAACATATGTGACATTGTGATTTTGTGCTTACCTTCATGTTAATGTCATATCAAACATGTCAAACTTTTGGTCAAAGTATATGTGTGATTAATTTTGACCACAATAGAAAAAATAATAATCATTATTTATTTAATTTATGGTTTCATGTAAAAATGTTACAATCACATTTTATATATATATATATATATATTCCTTTATAGTCATATGTAAAACATTTATAATCGCATGTTAAAAAATTTTAATTCAATGTTTTATTTATGTTCACATGTAACAATTTAAAAGATCATTTTTTACTATCAAATGTAAAAAATGCAATGGTCACAAGTAAAAATTTAATTTATTAAGTGATATTTTTATAATGAAATGTAGAAAATATTGATTTAATCTTAAGGTTGCATATAAAAATGTTATAGTCTCATATAAAGAATAAATTTATTAATTCACTTTATTTAAGATAGCATGTAAATTTTTTTTGGTCACATGTATTTTAGTTATGGTCACTTATTTGTGCCCAAGGAAACTACTTTTTGTATATTCATGAAACACATGAAATAAAGGGGTCTTTTTGGTATGTTATGAAATAATATAATAATAAAATATATTTCATTAAAATATATAATACTATAAATATAGCTTCTTCACCACAACAAATGTATGAATTTTGTTTCAACAATATTGTTTTTTGTAGAACTACAAGATATCATTCATAAGATTCAAGAAATCTCCATTTTCACAAATAAAAAAGTAAAGAAAAATTAACACTTCTTCATTAAAACACATAAAATACTAGAAAATGAAAAAAAAATTGAGAACAAAGGACCATCAAACAAAAACCATAAATAGGAAAAAAATTAATTGTAAGAATAGTTACCTATTCACCTTAGTAAAAAAGTCCCACAATAAGCCAATAGTTGTTTCCTTGCATCCAAAACCATGGTTCTCACTACAAAGTGCCATTCAAGATTGTTGGGGTGGTTGTCTTTTATGTACTCCATCCATGTTTTAAGACAATGGTTAGCATCCCAAATGTAGTACATTTTGTTGGAAAGATGCTCCTTGACTTCATTTAGTTCCTTCAATAGAAATTCTTTGCATTCTTTATTTCTTGTCATTGACCCCACGTAAAGCGTTGATATTTTCTTGAACTATAAGCCTAATAACCTCCATTGGCAACATCCTACAAAGTGAGATTTGAAAGATTTTTGTGATAACAAAAATCCATCTATTACTATAATGTCCTCAATCTACAAGTCATTCCATACTTATGCTTTTGGCCTTGGAGCAATGGGCTTCTTTAACGAATCTTCATTCCACATCTTTGTCATTGGCACTTGATCAATTTTAAACACCCTATTTATATTTAAGTGAATTATAAATTTTACTTTTGAATAATTAGTTGCACTCTATAAATTTTTGCATTCTATTTGGAAAACAATGGAAATAATTTGTGTGCATGTGTGTGTGTGTGTGTTTTATCCTTTCTTTTTTAGGTTTAAAAATTTTCAGTCATGTGTGTTGTGAGTTTTGGTCACATGTTTAAAATTAAAAATTAAAAAAAAAATCTTCTTGGGGTTTTAAATTTCAATCATGTGTATATGGTTAATCAAAGTTTCTTAGTTTTAGTAAAATATATTATGGGTGTTAATTGTATGTTTGAAAGATTTTTTTTCTTTTTCTTTTAAGGTTTTTCAATTTTAGTCACATGTGTCATGAGTGTTGGTATTGTTGACCATATGTTTGAAAGGATTTTTTTGGATGTCTTAGTTTTGATGCATGTACATGGGGTTAGGGTTTTTTTTTTCTGGTAGGTTTTCCAATTTGAATCACATTTATTATGAATTTTGGTCACGTGTTTCAAAGATTTTATTTTAAAATTTTATTTTTTTCAATTTTGGTATCTTCTAATGTGGCTTATGGTTACATATTGTTAAGATATTTATTTTATTGAGTTTTAAAGTTTTGGTAATGTGTATGCAGGTTATGGTTGCATGTTATCTTTCACATTCTTTCATGAAGAACTTACATAAAGCATAGAAATGGTTGATGTTTTTGTGAACCACCATGGATGGGTAGGAGGTATCAAAGATGTATTGAAAGGTTAAGAAGGCTATCCTTTTCTTATGTGAAACATATTTTTTAAATTTATTTTTAGTCTATCTATGTACCTTTCCTTACCAAGTTGTCAATCTTTTTATATTGTAGTTTTAAAAGTTATACTCTTTTTTCTAAATAGGTTGCACTACATTTTATTGATGATATTGTTAAATGATAAAGAAATCTTTGAAATGTAAAGAAATGTGGAAAAGAAAAAGGTCTCGAAGATGGTCTACAAAGAGTAGAAAAGATCTTCCAACTTGGAAAACAACCTTCATAACATTATGTTTGGCAATGGTTGTCAAATAACAAATTCCAAAAAAAACACCAATGTTTTGCATATCATCAACATTCATGATTCTTGATATTGATGTTCAAGTGAAATTTTAAATGAAAATATGATTGTGTTCAAAATATTGGTATGAATAGCAAGTTGATGAATGCAATATCAAGGTTTAAGAATCCATAACATGAAACAAACATTAAAAAATCAAAGAAAGCACATAACTACATTGAGCCAAAACATCCATTTAGCTTTGGAGATCATAAGAAGTCTCCTAAAATATGTGGATTGAGAGGGCATCAAAATGGTTTTTTTTCTTTTGAGGCTTTACAATTGATCTTCCTCATACATAGAGTTAGTATTTTTGAACAAGAAACTAACTCTCATTTATGTGGCTATTTTTAATGAAAAAAATGGATATATTGTTTCATAAAACATTATCTAACGCTTTCAAAAATCAAGTTGTGTTTATTTGAAGTACGTTGCCATTGGAGTTGAGGTTCTTACCATGTTCAATGCAAGTTATGAACCAAACCATGATCAAATTGTTCCAAAAGCATCGAGTTAACCAAATTGATAGGAAGGAAGCCTATTCCTTTGATACTTGAGGGATTTTTGAGGAAAAATCATGTGCAAGCTTTTTGCAAAACTTTGCCACTAATTTGGAATCACCAAACCAAGAGCATGGTCAAAAGATGAAGAATTTTGTGACTTGAACTTCATCATAAATGACATTTGGCATGTGGACGGTGATCATCCATTTGGAAATACATGAATCCATCTTGCAATTTCCTTGGTCATGAGAGGTTTTCAATACAACCCACATGAGTCTACTGAGGTCACAATTGACTAAATTGGTTTTGTCTTTCACCAGGCAAGTCTTGAATAACTAATTACTTTATGTTGTGGCAAGTTACAATGAAATGGTTGAACTTTGAATGCAATGTGTTGATACCAAATTGCAATTTATTACCTATCGTTCGTTTGTCCCAAAGATGGAGCTTGCCATGGTGGGGAAAACATGAAATTTAAGAAATCAAATGTCACATTATTGATCAATGAAAAACATATAGGAATTGATATTGCATTCAAGCAAACCATTTGTTTGTGTAATTCTTATGGAAAGGATGGAGCAAAAAACATGAAAAAAAAGAAATTGTTTAGTTACATGATCAATTATAAGCACCAAAACAACATTACAACCATTTAAACATTCAACTAACAAACAATTTCACAAAAATGGTCTTGAAAAAATGTACTTCTAAACACAAATACACAAGTTTATAATGGATATTATTACAAAGCATTTTTAAAAAAAACATTGACACACATTATGATCGGTCACAAATCATAAGGTGAAATAATTGCCACAAAAGTTCTCATTGATTTGGTTTCACATGTTTTGCTCTCTAAGGTCATCTAAACTGAATTTATTTGAAAATAACTGGAACTCTTATCTCAAATGACTTCACTCCTTACAATTTCCTAGAAGACTAAAACTAGAACAACATTTTCAAGAAACCCCAACTCCCATGTCAATAACTGTGTTCCCCATTTCTAATTCTTTTGACATTCCATTATATCTTTTTATGAGTTTATATACATGCAAATGTAAGCATTGAGTTGATGATGTTCATGAACATGTTTTATGAACAATTATGAATTCATGCACTCTCATGAACATAGAATCAATTTTCAAAATATTTTTTTTTGTATAAAATGTTTATCAACATGATTTAATATATTATATATATTGTCAAAACATGGAAAAAGAAAAGGATTCATCTTTATGATTTCATTATCAAAATACACACTCATAAAACAAGTTGTTGTTTGGAAACCCCATTGTATAACCCAATATTTTGTGCAAAAAGAAGGCTTGCATTACAAATGAATATTCGACAACGTACACATATTGCCATATGTAATTGGCAAAATTATGACTCGAATGGAATACATGTGGTTGTTATGGAGTTGCATTATTGGTTAAATTGTTAAACTACTGTTTTTTTGCAAGTTGAATTATTTTTATATAAAAAAACATTCTTCTTCCACTAAACATAACAAGAAATGTACATGAATGCTTTTGATGGTGAGAAGATTGCAAATTAAATGCTCCTCAAAGTTGACTTAACAATACCATACATTTTGCTTGAAGCAAGGCTTCACCAATAATCAAGTTGCCTACACCTAATCCTATGAAAGGTTTGCTCCATTAGTTTTTCAACTTGCATCCTTGTTTGTCATTATGTTTTTATTTCAAGTATAAACAAGTCAAGAATATAGTTGTTATAGTGCATGTGCCAACAACACATTGATTGGCATTGGAAATGAGGCACCCATGGGCTCTAGTCTAAATGTAAAACCAATGGGCTTAATTTTCAACTATACAACACTATGAATGCTCCATTTACATTGGGCGAGTTCTTTGACCCTATTGTAAAATGTACCTCAATTTACCTATCTAATTTTTAGCGAAGCTAATTTGTATGACCAACTTATAATAACTATTGAAGTTAAACACAATAAATGCTATCTAGATCACATTTAGTTAAAAATACATAGTTGCAATGGATATGGGGTCTAGGGTTTAGTCTTTAAAAGAGAAAAACACCCCTATCAAGGGGAGCCCCTAGTGATTTTTTTAGGTGTCCTCCAAACCCCTTGGAGTTTCCTTCCATGTTTATGGGTGGGGATGGGGGGAATCATCAATTTGGATGTAGTAAACATTGGTAGAGACCCAAATAGGGGGCATGGGTGGAAATTTTCTTGGTTTGTATTCATTTACAATTGATGCTTATTGGGCTAAATTTATAGGCTCAAGCACCAAAGTGAACAAACTTCACATTGGTGTTGGATTTCAAGATAAAATATTGGATTGAATTTGGAACCATTGGAGATCTAATTTTACTTCTTCAACTACATTTTGTTTCCTCACATTCATATTGCACTCAAATTACCTACCTACCTTACATAATTCATCATTTCACATGATTTTGTTCCAAACCCTAAATGGTAGAGCCATGGGCAATGAAATGCTTGTAAGTTGTTGTCCTTCAAATTCAATTAAAACATTCCACTTTTTGAAGGTTTTGATACAACTTATAATTATTTTTTTAAAAACAACATTATAAGCATACCTACCATGTATCTATGGCATAGATAGAAACCAAACCATTAAAAAGCAATGTGCAATGAAAACAATTACATGTCTTGATAACAAATATGTTCTTTCATTGCTAGTGTTCACAAATAGGACTTTATGGGAAGAACACCCAAAACTTCACCATCTTTGAAACTTGTGGTAGGTGAAAAGGGTGTTTTGAACTCTCAAGTGGTGGTACCAAAATATCTAAGTGGTCAAAAGATACCACAATCTTGCATAATGGGTAGACCTTGGTTATCAAAGTGTAAGTAAAGGGATAGTGTCAAAGGATATTGCAATAATTGGGCTTCCACACTAACTATATTATTTTCAGAACTATTGAATTTTCCCCAAAACAATTCAAATAATTTATATAAAAAAGAAGAAGATATTGAATCTTCAAAAATATTCTATTTGTTGAAATGAAAAAATCAAAATAAATAAATTATTCAACAAACATGTGTCAAAGCTACCAAGGTACTACTACAATAGTTTCTAATTTGGAGGATTTTTGCAATACTTTTATCCTATTGAAGGCTCGATTTTTTTACCATTGTCAATAATAGTGGTTTTAATTTTAAATGCATCCACACATTGTGTACCTACTTTTGACTTAAATTTTGCACAAACTAAGTTTCTTTTCTTTTGGAAGTCTAAAGGTTTATTTTGGATCTAAAACGGGTTCAAAAGGCATTTTTTTGGGGGTTACATTTCATGCTTGAAAACACCATGAGGTTTCAATTCCAAAACATATATGTATATTATATCATATATACCCCGATAGCTTCACTCTACTAGGGTTTACCACATCCAAGAAAAAAAGGGGTTAATTATTTTCCCATTCTCACCCACAACATGAAAATTGGACACTAGAAATTAAAGTGGTAAACTAAACCCTAAACCCTAAACCCTAATATGCCACCACCTCGGCAAATCATTGTGGCCAGCCAATCAGAAGCAGTCTGATAACAGACTTCGGACCTATATAAATATCCCTTACATATATACATAGGTTCGAAATCATAACACAGTTTCATCCTATTCAGAGACTATACACTTCTTCCAGAATACAATGTGCAGGCCAATCCCTAAATGCAGATTGTTGTCAGAGAAGTGGATTCCATGTTTTTGTAACATCCTGGGTCAGAATTGAGCAACCCATTTGTGTGTATATTCCATCAGAGAAGTGGGTTCCATGTTTTTGTAATATCCCAAGTCAGAATTGAGCAACCCATTTGTGTGTACATTCAATCGGTCAGAGAAGTGGGTTCCATGTTTTAGTACCTGGTAGTATTCAGACTCGCACTTTGCATTGTTTAGTAGCGTCTTTCATACTTACACTGGAAGTAGAGAAGTGATATTTAACAATCCAATTGACAAGTTCTCCCATACACTTCTCAAAGCTGGCAACCAAGGAAAAAAGCATCAAGCATGAGTTGGGCGACAACCATATCGCAAAATCTCTCCTTACAACCCAAACACAAGGTGAAAATAAAACATCTATTTTCAACATGGACTGGACATAGTTTTTCGAGCTGAAAAAGCCTTAAGATATTTCAAAGCTCTCACATACACTATATCTTAGCTAAGAGTATATATGCTTCTGATGCTCTGCCGTATTTTCCATTGCAAAGATAGCAGCATTAAGTACCAATTTCCACGTCCATTATTTGGTGGTCTCACTAAGATAACAAAAGCCAGGTATAAACACGAGGTGTGTTTGGTTGCAACTGGAAAGAACGAGCAAAGAAATGAAACCAAAGTGTGTGTGCACCCAAAAGACCATTTAGGTAAAACCCTCTTCAAATTTTGTAATTCAACTTAGTTTGCAAACTGTCATACCCTTGGCTGTTGCTGGACGTGTAATACAGCGCTCCACCCATGCAGTGACATTAGGAAGCGAATCAATCTCCAGCTTTGCTTTGCTTTCAGGGAAGTTGGAAGCAGAGTACACCCAAGGTACTGTTGCCATGTCGGCAATGGAATAACCATCATCAATCAAGTACTCTCGACCTTCCAAGCGCTTTTCAAGTACTCCAAGCAAACGTTTTGACTCTGTTGCATAGCGCTCCACTGGGTATGGATCCTTGCACTTATCCTTTGCAAACCTAAAGAAGTGACCAAACTGAATCACACCAAAAGGCAAGAAAATGGGAGAGTTAGTAGAACGTTCATAATGGATTAAGTTCCTCATCATACCCGGTTTCTTGATGTACATATTTATAAACAGAGGAATGGGTCCGAAAACAAAACTAAAAGCAAAACAGGAATAGCTAATTTTTTTACTTGACCAAACATGGGGCCAACTCCAGCCATTTGAAAGAAGAGCCATTGAATTGTTTCCCACTTCAGGCGAGGATCATTTGACAGGAATTTCCCAGTCTTCTCTGCTAGATACAAGAGGATTGCACCACTCTCGAAGACATTGAATGGTTTCCCATCTGCCAATTTTACCCCAATATTTTATCACAAATTGAGTAACAAATGACATGAATGTGGATCCAAAAATTAGCACCCAATGTGAAGAAAGACAAATTGGTTTTGGGGAAGAAGGAAGCAGCTGATTTTGAAGACATTGAACAGTTTCCCATCTCGCTCAAATTTTCCCCAATAATATCTATCACAAATTGAGTAACAATGACATCAATCGATGCAGACCCAAAAAAAGCACACAATGTGGAAGAAACACAACATTGGGGAAGCACAAAACATGACAAGCTCACCTGGACCATCAGGATCCACAATTGCAGGGATTTTGGAGTTAGGGTTCACAGCTATAAACTCAGGAGTGAACTGATCATTCTTCATGATGTTGATGAGGTGAGCATCATATTCCAGTCCCATCTCCTCCAATGCTATCCCAATCTGTCAACCCCAACAAACAAACCAGAGGGGGGGAAAAAAACTCAGCAATTATCTCTTGGGCATCACCTAAGCATCACCTGCTGTTTCTTCAAAGAGGGATTACCTACTGAGATGATGAACAAGTTTAAAGGTCAAAGGCTGATGCACAAATCTTGGCACTCTTAGAGCTTTGGTGAACTTGATAGATCATGAGAAAGACAGTGTGTGAGAAGAATAGGTGATGGAATTGAATCAGCACTAACCTTCATGCCATTGGGTGTGGCAAGACTATAAAGCTGTATTTTGGATGCCATTTCTGCCTCTACTTTTGCACTCAACAACCGAAAGTTCTGTCTGCAGAACACACCCCAAAAAAAGTTGCACTTGTCATGTTTCCCACAAACCATTTAGCTGCCAAAAAGTCCATGATAAAAAATGTTGTTGTCACCAATCAAGCCAATCCACTCCAAAGCTCTTCCAATTCACATCTCTCAGAGAAGTTCAGATCACTGAACCCTAAACTAAGAAGCTATAAATCGCTTGCAACTACTTATCAGCTCCATTCAGCTGCCAAATGGGAGCTTCCAGAGAGAGAGAGAGAGGAGATGAAAACTGAAAACCTCTGGGGCATTTTTTTTCCTCAACAAAAAAACTTCTTCAACTTCCAACTGATGATCAACCAGCAAAAACATTATCACCCGATTGACAAAATCAAATCTCAAAAAACAACAAAAAAACAAATACTAGGATTTTCCAACAAAACAGCAATTTTGTGAACACTTCTCTATTCATATAACTCATACCTCAAGTGGAGTCTGGGGGGAGATGCTGCTGCTGCTACTGTTGTGGGTGTGGTGACGGTGGTACTAGTACTACAGAAAGAGAGAGCAGGATAGCATTTATAGCTTGGGTGGAGAGGAAGAGGCAGCTTCTTCCTCTGCAACTTCCCTAGGGATGGATACTGCTCTTGTAAATGCGAGAAGAAGTGGTGGTAGTAAGAAGAAGGAGAAAATTGGAGCTTCTGCGTATGACTCACAAGTCTCTCCATGTTCACAGCCAGGAATTTGGCACCCATCTCTAAGTAGTACCCTATGGGTGCCAATTTTCAATACCAGAAAAGGTTTTCTAGTGGGACCCAATTGCTGTAAACAAAAGTTCTTGTGTCAGAAGAAAAGAGAGGACCCCAAGAACCT
>Ga0116231_10007836_pt1 | contig 19210 bp, 10 predicted proteins | sample S1TSphgellanicum_2_FD_89695 | JGI IMG/M metagenome (GOLD analysis project Ga0116231, IMG submission 89695) | Host-associated microbial communities from peat moss isolated from Minnesota, USA - S1T2_Fd - Sphagnum magellanicum MG | ecosystem: Host-associated > Plants > Peat moss > Unclassified...
AAAAAAAAAACCCTTCCTTTTTTGTTACCTAGAACCCTTTTCCTTCCTCTAAAAACCCTCCCCCAAAAAACAACCACCCCTCTTTCCCCCCCCCCCCCCCATAATACTTCTTCAAGAAATTGCACAAAGAAAAACCGAAAACCCAAAGTTGTTCAAGCACAATCAATCCCATTCAAAGCTCCCACAAAAGCAAGTACTCCTTCTTTTTTCACAAAAACCCATAGTATCCCCAAAACCATGATATTACATGTTGCCCCACCCAACAGTTTGCCATGGAAATTGCTTTTGAAACTCCTCAAATCTTCATCATCTTTTTTAATTGGTCCCTACCCTATGCATCTAAAGTTTCTACCTTTTGAGAGATCTATGGCATAATGGAAAATACTAAGCCATGTATTAAAGGTCCTATAGATGATTGGGCATTCATCCCACATTCACACACTATAAAAGTGGTCTTTTAAACACTAACTAAAGCTTATTAACAGTTCCAACTTAAAAACACAATTATCATTGTAAATCAAACAAAATGCAACATTGAGAAACTTAGCTTCTTAACCTCAAAAGCTTTTCCTTATACTTGCACCTCCCACTCCATCCTACATTATGTCCAAGAGTCGCACAAAATATTGAATCAATCAACGTCAAACGCCATCTAAACTTTGAAGAATGTAAACCAAAATCCATAACCTACAAATAACAAACAACATAAATAAAAATTTTAAGAACCAAAAACATTGCAGCTTGCTCCACATTTCATGATTACAAATTGTCTCATGCCTTCACACATTCTACTAATACAAATCTATGTAGTAATCCATCCATTAGGTTATTTATTCATCCAACCACTAGCTTAGCCTTATTCACACAACAAAAATCTGGACACAAATTCTAGTCACAAATATCATACAACACAATTTTCACAAAAATCTCATGACAAGTTTGATTGTATAATTTCATAAATTGTACATGATGAATAACCATATTCATTTTAAAAAATCCATGACATGATGAAATAATTTCACAAATTGTAAAAACATGATGATGTAGAACAATGTTGGCCAATTTTATTTTATTTTTCATAACTAGTCATGTAGGATTTTTTTTATTAAAAAAAATTGAACCACACAAGGATTAATTTTTTTAATAAAAAAGTTGTTGAAACCATATGTTATCAATATCACTATCAAAATAATACCTTTAGATACCAATTTTTATTTTTATTTTTCTTGTTAATATTCAATCTTATCTATAACAATCAATCTTTAGATACCATTTTCCAAAACTACATATTATGTTGTCCAAGTAGGATTTAGGATTTTTCAAAGTTAAATCAAAAAATTTGCCTACAATGTTCAAAGTTTACCAACTAATCAAACACGAGGATTGGAAACCAATTATACATATTTGTGCCTCTTTGCATGTTGCAAAAAGAAATTATGGACATGTGTTCAATGGATCCAAGTTCTAAACTTACAAATGTGCCATTGGCCACAATTGTGTCATGATGTCAATTATACTAAATTTTTTTAGCACAATCAATAAAAGTTCTTCGAGACTTGCATAACATCAAATCCTTTTACAAATATCTATGCCAATTTTGATAGACTTTCAAGGTAGTAATAGATGACACCAAAACCTTTTGAAGTTTCAATACAAACATCACCTACCATTTCTAATGGGTCATGATATCTAATGGGTCAAATCATGACCAAATCAACCAAAAACAATGTCAAATGATTACCAAAATTGCAACTTTGATACATATGTTTATGTGGTGCCACTTTAATGCTATCTTAATCATGAAAAGTTGTGTTAAATGAGTAATAATAAATGTTAATGAATTCAAATTTAAAGTATTTTATTTTATTTTCAAGTTTTGGTTTTAGTAAATATTTTGGAACTTGAACAACATCAACATTGAATCACACACACACACACACACACACACACACAATATATATATATATATATATATTATGCAACCATTCAATTTGTGATTATATGCAATTAATTGTCATTAGCAACTATGTTTTATTGTTTTTGCAACTAGTCACCATCCTTTTCAATCCATTATTACTATTGTAACTATGGTGTAACTAATTTGTGAATATTAAATTTTTCATTCTTTCATGTTGACTAACTTTTGGGCTTTCCATCCATGAAAAGGTCTCTATATCAAATTAGTTACAAAAAGAGTTACAAACTTAGTTACCTCTATGTGGTGTACTTATATTTTTTATGTACATTACAATGTTTTGGATCATATTAAGGTATATTTATAAACTAGGTGAAAGCATGGTAAATTAGACAGCAAATGTTCTTTACAACATAAATGAAAAATAACTAGGAAGCATGCTTTGATGTAGTAAACTTTAAAATATTATTTAGTTCAAAGATAAATATGAACATTTTTTTCAATTTTGTTAAAACTTTTCATAAAGAATACATGTTTAAAATAGGTTTAAGTAGATTCATGAGATTTCAAGCAAAAGTCATAGTCTACTTTATAGCCCTTATGTAAATTTTAAGTAAATAAAATATTACATTTAAAAAAATTTGGAATTAACATGGCCCTAAAATGTACTTGTGGCTTTTCATCTTTTTCATATTATAATAAAAATATATGTAACTTATAATGTAAAAGTAGGTTTGAAAAAAATATTTATTAGTCAATTTCAAACCTACTTGTTACCTATTTTTATTATACTAAAGTTCTTTAAATTTTATACTCAACTTACCATAAACTCAATGTAAGCATAAATGTTTTCAAAATGAAACATAACTAACTTTCCAATCTATTTTTTTGTGTTTTTGTACAAAATTATCATATTTTAAAATGGGATTTTAGGTGGATGTACTTTTTAATCTAAATTGCCATGCTTTCGCCCAACTATGTTATATTTGGGGCATGTCAAATATACATTTTGGATATATTGTGGGTGGGTTAAGTAGGCTACAAAAGTAACTTAATAAATAAGTAGGCATGTATGTAAATATGTAGTTAAACTGGGCTAATTATTTGATAAGCAAATTACTTCCATAAAATATTAGGATTATTAAATATTAAATATATTTAATAGGTAATAGGTAATAAATAATATTAATTATTGATTAATTAATTTCATTATATTAATAAATAATATCTCATAAAATTAATTTTTTAAATTTATTTAGTTGATAATTAAAATAATTGATCACAAATAAATCTTAGTTTTTTATTTTATTATTAATTATTGATGAAATTTATTTTGGCCAAGGTTTTTTTTAAATATTTTTTTTCATGTTTTAAATATTTCAAAATTTTAAATTTTTTAAATTTAGCCAAGGTTATTTAAATTTAAATTTAACCAAGATTTAAATTAAATATAACCAAGTTTTAATTCAGCCAATGTTTAACCTAGTTTTAAGCAAATGTTAATCTAACCAAATTGTAATTTAATTAAGGTTTGATTAAATTTTATTCAAGTTTTAACCCAAAAAAACTTAAACCAATGTTTCGCCAAGCTTTAGTCAAGCTTTAATTTACGTAAGGTTTAGTTAAATTTTAATTTAACAAATATTTAACCAAAATTTATCAAAATTTACCATTTTTTTTGTTTATCCAATGTTTAAACTAGGTTTAAGCATAAATGCCATGTGAGCCTAACCTACATGCGACATAGGCTATTTTAATTAATAGGTTAGGTTGATGGGTAAGTAGTAAGTTAGGTTAATAGGTAGTTTTTAAAATTAATTAAGTTAATTATATATATGCCTATGTTAATTAGGTTGGTAGGTTAAAGAGGTAAGTCAATAGGTTAGGTGGGTATGAAAGTATTTAGGTAAATAGGTATGTATATATGTTAAATAAATAAGTATATAATTATAAATAGGTTTATAGTAAATAGGTAGGTAGGTAGTTTGTTTTGGAAGATCTTATTTTAGTTTGGGATTAAAAAGTTTATTATGCATGCACATACTTCTATAGTTGGCAAGTAATTACAACTATAAAATTCCTTTTTTTTTTCTCATTTCAATCTTATAAACCATATAAATAGATGCACTTAAAACATTAAAAGCACATAAACAACATTACAAAGAACATGTAATGTGAAATGAACCAATAAAAAGGTTTGACTTTAAAAAATACAATTAAATTAAAATATCTACTTACATACCTACTCTTTGCCTACCAACATATTTACCTACCTACTTATTTACCTATCTACTTACTTACACATTTTTTACCTACCTACCTACCCATCTACATACTTACTTCCTTACATAAATTAAAATTAAAATTCTTCTTTTAATGCCAAGTAGCAAATTTTGATTGCATTGAATGACAATATGTGAATGGGCCATATTTTTGTTGCAAATGGGGATTAATTGCAAATAATCAATGGATGAAACTATATATATTGACTATGTACATCATCCATGAGTGAATCGTGGATGTCATGTTCATATGACATTTGCAACTACATGTTGGGTGTGATTTGATTTATGAAATTAATTAAAAATTTAGTTATGATAATCATTTACAATTAGATTTTAGTTGTAAATTGAGGTTGCAAATATGGGTTTTTTTACTAATAAATATAGAAAATTTTACAAATGATCAGTTAAGGATTTTTTATTAAGTAGTTTTTATGATAATAATTAAATTGAGATGATAATACACACATTTGAAAAACATTCACAATTTAATAGGCATGGAATTTGAATTTAAATCTCAAAATTTCAAAAGTCTTTTACCACATGTAAATGAAATGTAGTACATGACAAATGAACAAAGTTGTAGCTTATAATACAAGAAACTAAATCATCAAATAATTTACATATTTTGGTATGATTTGAAATTATAATCATTTTTCAATACAAGATGAAAATTTGCAAACTCTTTAAAAATTCACATGTATTCGAAAATGAGCAAAACAAAACATGTGATGTATTAGCACAACTCTAGGCATATATAATTAAATTTGTAAAAAGGTTCATCCAAAATTTTCTTTTTATTGAAAAAATTAAAATGACTACAAAAGGACCCGCAATCCTTGAATCCTTTCTCACCTTTGGCTTGTTTGATCACGATTTGACCCGAATATTCAATGCCCACCCCCATCCTTCATTCCCTTCTTCAAATCCATTTGTTTTAACCTCTTATGCATAACTATGTTCTTCTTCAACAAACTAATTAACTACAAATTCAATTTTTTTGCCCTAAACTTCCCCACTTTTGTCATTATTTAGAAAATCCTTCTCCAAGTATTCTCAATCCTAAATGTCCAACCATTAGGTGTGAATTTCACAAGCCAACTAGTCACAGACGTTTGTAAAAAGTTCCCAAAAACAACTATGTCAACTAAAACATGTAATTACAACATGCACATGCACCACATAAACTAGTAGGTAACATAACAAAATTGATTGGTATGAATTATTGCAAGCATTCTAGATTTACTATGTTGCAAAAAATCAATTGTCACCTTGATTATTTAAGTTTAGATTATGTTTCTAACAATCATTCCCAACATGAAAACAAGTTAAGGGGTGTTCTAGGATTAAAATGATTATTTAAATTTAAATTATGTTCCTAATGATTGTTCCCAATATGAAAACAAGTTAAGGGATATTCCAAGAATACGGAATATAATTATTTTGATTGATCCAAGATTTGTGTGGCTATTTAATTTGGATTGATTTTTGGCTCTTCAACAATAATTTGCACATCACTCCACGTACATCATGGAGTCTTTAGACTTTTTAGACAATTTTAACAAAATAACAAACATTTTGGCTATCACATTCATTCTTTTTTATATCTACCATAACAACTTAAAAACCATTATAAATTCAATTACAATCCATTTGGTAGCAATAACCAAATCACCTTTCTTCTTGCATTACAACAATGATATGTTAATTATAAATTAAATTCATTATTTGAATTTGAATGAATTACATATAGATAATAACTAAAAGCACATTTGCAACTTCAAGCTTGCCAAGTTGCACAACAAACATCAATCTTGTATAGTCCAAATTTGTGGTGATTTGAGAGGCATCCTTTGTAGTCAAACATGTCTTGTGATTTTAAAACCACACCACACTTAATTAACACAAAACTAGATGTTCCACTTATAAGAACATCAAAAAATAACTAGTACCCTCAGGTTCAATTGAGGATACATTATTTCACCATAAAAAATGTAATATCAAAAATTATTTTGCAAATTGCCTAAATGTGAGCATCCAATACACAAGCTTGCAATTCGTGCATTTCTTGTTTTCCATATCACAAATTAATAGCATCTTCGTATCATAGGGTTTCTTGGAACAAAATTATGTTACTAACAAACATGGTAAACATGTTTTTTTAACATGTTTTTTCCACTCATTACATCCCTTCCTTGATTTCTTTGTCCATGTTATAATTTTTTTAGGTTAGTTTGTATATACTTGATATTGACCTCTCAAACGCCAACACAAACTTTTTGTGTCATTGCATGCATATTAATAAGCCTTACTAAAGGCATGCCCAAAACAAGTGTCATGCCAAGGAGCTTGAAATGCCAAAGGATCACATGTAAACACAAAAAATAGAGCTTTTGCTAGGGTGTTCAAATTGTTTCTTTCATCCTTCACATAGGCAATCACCTTGTTTAGTAAGTTGTAATTAAGAAGACAAAAGCTTCACTTGTGTTGCCATTTTAGCTCTTGCAATATTTGTGGCTTCAAACAACCCAACTAAACCACATGATATAAAAGTCATTTCAAGTTGACAAAATTGACCACCAAAACGAATGTGTCAAAACTAGTTTGAGGCATCCACAAATCAAATGATGTGATTATTGTAATATAACTATTCAAAAGCAAAAAAAACATAGTTCTCCATGGTTTTTGCCACCATGGAAGGAATAACATGTTTAATAAATTACTTTCGATTTAGAAACACTTCACATAAACATTGTTGCAAGACCAAGTGATGCAACCAATGACTTTTACATTAGAAATTGACTTGTAACCTTTTGCACTATACAAGAACAAATCCTCCTATGAATTTCTTTTACATCACATCTTTTATATATATATATATATAGATATATAAATTCTTCCAAAATGGTCAATTATGGTTTTATAACTAAGACCTAAATCCACCATTTAGGCTTTTCTCTTTGCGCCCCCCCCCTCACCTTGCGCCTCTTTCACAAAAATTACCACATTAACTGCTTTCCATTTTGACCATGCAAATTTGGCTTCTCAATGGTCACATGCTTCTTCATTGCAATGGTCCCATGGTCTTTGTTGTAATTAACTAATCTTTTCACTTATTTTGTGTTATTATTATAGTTGGCAAACACAATGGCGTATCGCATGCTTCATTATTTGCATAGTACTGGGAGTTACTATGATACCAATGTTTAACATAGAGAATGCCTAAGGGCAAGACAATTAATTGTGAGGCAACCAAACTTTTTTATCTTACTCAATTGAAAAAACAATGTGCCCCAAACAACCTTTGTGCTTGGTTCATCAATATTTTTGACAAGAATTGATGCATTGAATGTTGGGGTAAAAACACATTCAAGTCCCCCAAAATTGTTGTCACGGAAATTGTAATCAATGGTGACATATGTACCCAATCTTGTTTGATCTCCATAATTGTTTAACATAAAGCTTCATGTTGATGGCTATAGACTATGCATTCAAATGTCAATCAATCTTTAGCAAATGTGGGCATCCAAATTCAACAAGGTGATAGTTAGAGTGACAATAATTTTTAAATATAAGGTTGAAAAATTAAAAACATGTCAAAGCAAAAAAACAAATAAACCTCTAGGTTGGTTTTTAATATTCAAAAAATGATATTTGACCCAAAATGGTATTGCCAAGTCTCTACAAGTCACATACCAAGCTAGGTAGGTTATCTTCTTGATTATTGGTCAAAACCAAAACCAACAAATTACAAAATGAAAATCAACAAGTTACTTACCCTTGGACCCTTGTTCATAATCAACCTATATTTCAATAATTGGCCAACATAAACATAGACATAAACACAAAATTGGCATGAAATTTTTGTTAAAACATTATGAGTAAATGCAAACAATTTTTTTATCATGACATGATCAGAAACACATGTGCAAAATTTTCATGACAACATAAACCATGATGAATACACACTATAAATAAAAAATTGTCATGATTTTATTAAGAAAATAAATAAATTATTGACATAATTAGAATTGATTCATAACATAATATGTTGGGTAACTAACACAAATTGTCGTGACATGATGATTTTCAACATCACAAATTGTCACATATCATTTTGTGGATGTTGATTGACATCACAAGCTTAAAATTGTAGCTTGACGCACATCTTACCTCCTCACAATCATAAATATAAACAAATTAATAAATTGCGGTTTGGAATTTATATTAATGGAAGTGGAAATTATTTCATTCAAAATCAATATAATCATGGAATTTTGTTATGATATTGTAAAGTTGAAGGAAGAAATGAAAATATATCAATATTTTGACTGTATGTCAATTCATTGTTAGGAAACATGGGTTTAGTTCATTAACCCATTTCACTAAAAGGCCCTAAAAGTGAAGTAGCTATTGTTTTAGCTTAATGCAATTTCATTATAGGTGAAATCATTTACACCTAATTCACTAAGGTTCATTTTTTTATTATTCAAATTACTTATAAATTAATAAAAATGATATTTATTGAATTTATTAAAATATTTGGTACTCATAACTTTTAAAACATGTTATAATTTTTATTAAATTTATTTTCATGAATGAAAAGACCTTTTCAAAACCAAAAAAAAAAAATCTTCAAAATTAACTTCAATAAAATTTACAATACTAAAAACATTATATGCATATAAACTAATAATTAAGAAGTTTACATATAATGTTACTATTTTACATAATGTTAATAATTTATATAATATTACAAAGTTTTTAAATATAATATTATGTGTTTAATAAATTAAATATTACACATTTAATTAAATTATTAAATAAATGCCATAAAAAATATATAATTTATATTGATTAAATAAATGTTTAAAATGTGGGGAAATGTAATATTATATTATATATAATTATCAAAAATAAAATATTTGGAAAAAATAAATTAAAAAAATATTTATTCACAAATTATGTTATTTGAAAAAAAAATCTTAAAAAATATTGTTGAAAATGTATAAAATAAAAAAATTAAATGCATTTAAAATCAAATTAAATATTTTTTTCTTAAAAATATTAAACATGTGTACATCTTTAAAAAATCATTTATATTGAACTTTTAAAATTTTCATTTAGACATAGTATGAAAAATACAATAATAGTTAAAGTTTGGCTTTTGCAAACCATTTGAAATAAACAATGTATTAAATACAATCATCACCTAATTTGTTTCAAAACAAATAAGGTGGTTGGACCCCAAAGGCAATGGGTTATTATTTTGAAGTCCAAGGTTCAAATCTTGGTGAAAACTTCCATGTGGTCAATGGTGTATGTTGATTTGTATGTATATAAATAACTAGTGGTAACCCGTGCCTGCAAGGCGCAGATGGTGGGCCAGCACGGGTGGGTTGGGCACCTCTGGCCCACCGTCAGACTCAAGGTTTTTTTTTTTTTTTTTGCCCCTTAGTAATAAATACTTAGTGATATCGACGTGTAAATTTATGAGCCCTTGAAAAGACTGTTGCAAAAGTCTTCTAAGGCTCATACTACCCCATGAGCTACTTAGGCTACTTATTACCTTAAGTTTACTTCACTTTTATTTTTACTTGCTTTAATTTACTACTTTTTACTTACATAATTACTTACTTGCCTTTGCTTACGTAACAACTCATTTACTTTATTTACTTTCATTATATTATTACTGTTGTAACCAAGGTCCAACAAAACTTTAAATGACACGGTAAAAAATCCTTTTTAAAAAATTATTTACCACAATTAACTGCCTAGAAAGTAATGGTAATAATTGTCATGTTGTTGGGGAGATCAGGTTTTATAGACAGACAGGTAAAAAATTCTTTTTTTTGATTATTTACCACAATTAACTACCCTAGAAAGTAGTGGTAATAATTGTCATGTTGTTGGGGAGATCAGGTTTTACAGATAAACAGACACACTGACAAACATAGTGAATTAATATATATAAATAATATTTTTGTGAAGAATATAAATTGAAAAATTAATATTAAATAAAATATTTAAATAATTTAAATAATAATTAAAAATGCCATGTGGCGATTTTTAATTTGATTAATTCTTAGTGAATTCACTTGTTAATACCAATTCATTGTCAATCACTAGGTGGTTTGGTGGATTCATTAAATTTCGAATCTAACAAATTAGTGGTGATTCACTTAAATGGTTAAAAAGTCTCCTATTGAACTAAGGACACATCCTTACTAGGGATCATCAATAGTAATGTGGAGTAGTGCAAAGCCCAACGTTTTAAAGGTGTGAATGTTTTCTTTTTATTTATGTCATATTGTTATTGACAATAATGAAAACATTTTATATTAAAAATTATTCAAAATAAAATGTCATGATGTTGATTGATGAAATTGTAGGTTGTATAATATGTTTCATGAACAAATTAATCAATCTTTTTTTAATGGAAGTTGAAGGATACCTACTTAGTTCAAAGAATCAACAAAAAATTGATTTTATAAATGGAAAAATGTGATTCATGAAAATAGAGGTCACACATGGAATTAATTTTGGATATATATATTTTTTCCATAATGATTTCAAGGGAGGAGCCTAACATATCTGAAGGGTGTCAAGTACACAACACAATTCTTGCTCTAGCATAAAGCATGAGGTTTCACATAAGGGAACACGAGATTTCCCACAAGGTGACTTAAACCTTCAATTGTCATGCAATGGAAGGCACTATTGTCAAGTGCCTTCCTTTTTATATAAACAATTGGTTGTGATTCATTGGAGAGGAGAAATCATATATGGAAAGAATTTTGGAAGAAACTTACATGAAAGGTGCCAACCATGTTGAGGCAAAAATCTCATTAGGTTAAGCCACATTCCACATATGGTAGGTCTTTAAGCAAAACATATATTGTATATGTCTTGGAAAAGTTTGTTTCCTTGATATGTTAGATTTTCTATCTTGTTACAAGTTTCCTTAAGCTTTTGTTTCACCATTACTTATAACTCTCTTGTCTAATTTCAACTTGGTGATCTTCTACTTGAAGATTTCAATTTCTCTATATGTTCCTTTATATTATATTTTCTCATTTTCTTCTTTAATGTTTTCTTTTATTATTGTGGCCTAACTTCTCTTAATGCCTTGCATGTCCTTCTATTCCCTTCGCTTTTATCTAGTTTTCTTCTACCATGTGACAAGCTTTCACATCCACTTCATCACATGTTGATGAGACATTAAAGTTTTTTCGCACAAGTGCAAGTTGGAGGAAATCCTACCTTTCACTCTTGTTCTCCTATTGTTTCAAAGACCATCCCATTCCACCCATTATTTCCATTTGGATTTCACACATGTCCCTCTTGTTCCTACCTTCTTATTCCATGGTACATTATGAAGTACCAATGGAAGTATTTTAGGTTTTGGTTTACTTTTTATCATTGATCAATTAATATATCTCGTTAGTTTGAGTCTTGTGTTAGAAATCATGTAGTTAGTTCAATTTGCATTTTGTGTTATTTTATTGTCATTAGTAATTTTGTACATGGTATCATTGCAAAGTTTTTGAAAGGATGGGAGCTTAGATCATGGAAGGAAAAATAAGTTGAGGCTTATAGTTCATAGGTTGAAAGTCTTTTGGATAGTGTTGATCTAGTCTTGGCAAGAACTAACAAGGTGAAAAAGATATCAAATCATGCATTACAAATCAATTACAAATTGGTTTATGACTTGTCCATTACAAATCAAAACAACATTCTTACAAATAGTTCAATGGCATCTTTGGAAAGAATGATATGCAATGGAAGTTTCTTGAAAGATATCTCTAGAAAGAATCATTTCAATAAGTGTCTTAATAGATATAGTGATTATGGGACTTGTGATCATGAAGAGTGGGTTTATTATTTCAATGTCATGCCACATAATGGTAGTGGGATTATGAGCCATATTAACATCATGATGTAGTGTAAGCATGAGTGTTTGGTTCACAATTGGAAGAAAGTTGATGGATATATACACCAAATGGTGCAACTTGCTATGAATGTCCAAAACGCGAAGATCTTGTGCAAAGACTTCAAGATATAGGATCACAAATATGATTGTTCAACTAACAAGTTTTTGTTTGGAAAGTTTCATGGTCTGAGGACGGATGAACATCACTTTTACATGGCAACAAGAATGATGAAAAAACTACTTGGTTGCCATGGCCATTATAGTGAGATAAAACTCAGCGACAAGTATTGACTTCTAGATCATTTTCTCCTCCACAATGGTGGACATTTTGAGGACACTTTTGTTTTGGGGTCCACATTGATTCATGTGAAGATAATCCAAAACAAGCATTTCCCTCTTTGATAACAAGACTATTAAAACCACAGCTGATTTAATTACATAAGGATGGTCTCATGCAAGTTCAAAGTAGACATCATCCTCAAGTAAGACCAATTCTTCAAAAAAAATGGGCATTTGTTGTTCTTCCATGTTGAGGAGTCAATGACCAATTTTACCAATTTGGATTTTCCTGATTGAAAACAAAAAAGATGAGCATTTGTTGTTCTTCGGTGTTGAGGAGTCAATGACTGATTTTACCAATTTTGATTTCCTGATTGAAAACATTCGCAGGATCAAATTGATGAGGGGGAGTGCTTCATGCTTCAAGCATATGTCAAACTACACAGATGATGAAGCCCAATCTGGTGTGATCTTTGAATATACAAAGTGAGTTGTGACAATTTTATTGTTGCAAAATACCCAATTGTTCATGAAATTTTACAAATGTAGCACATTGAAAACTTGTTTACTTCTTGAATTTTCTCTTTTGAATGAAGTTTGTATCGGATGTAGCTATGTATTTCTAGTGTACCATAGGTCTTTGGCTATCTCTCATAGGTATTGAGGCAAACGATTCATGCCCAAGCTCTCATGGTGACATGAAGGCTAGAGTGGACATAGTAATAGAAAGACTGGGCATTTCTAATGTACCTTTGATTTGTGTAATCAAACATCTATCCATTGCCAAGTTTCTAACCTTCGTAATTGGATTGTAATCACCATTATTGTTGAACACAATTCTTCCCCAAGAGACCCTCCATTCATACCCCTTTGAGTCTGCAAATCCTATACTTCGATTACATTTTTGAAATTGGGTCAACAAAACAACGTGTACATCTCTAGGACTAACTAGGCCGCTTCATGCTCGAGGCCCAAACTGAATCTATGATCATATCACAGTTTGGTCAACACATACACCGAAGGAGTTACCTCAACAGTTCTGACCTTGAGTGGTTGTTAGCTTGAGTCAAGAGTGTGCATCTTGAATGGATCATAATCTGTGCTCTAAAGTTGAGATCAGAGCTTAGACGTTACCAAGCAATCACCAAGCAAGTCGACATGATGCCCCCAACTCAAATGATAACACCAAAAGATTTCTATTCTATGGGGCACCCAGTCTTTCAGCTCCAGCCCACTTATCCCTAAGAGATGCACTTGGAACATTCACTTGAAAATGGAATGCAGCCTTTCCTTCTCAGAACCTAAGCTGCTTTGCTCACATGAAGCATTGTGTCCTATGAACTGCACATGTGCTCTCATACAAGCAAATTTTCTTCTGTGTCTCACTTGGCTTGTGAACTCATGAGGTGCTCACGATCTCAAGGGTAACCTCATCTGGCATACGATCCATCACTTTCCTTCCAATTGAAAATCATTGCAGCAGTAAATTGAAAGTCACCACAATCAGATTACACCCCCAAGCTTCAATGTCACCAAAAAAGCTGGCAAGTTTCAATAAGCAAACCAGTTTTTCACAAGTCATCCATGGCTGAGTGTGCTGTATTCATGGACACCAGGGAGAAGACCCTTCTGAAGTAGGCTTCATTTTCCATTTCCTGAAATAATTCAAGGGAAATTTCCAATCTGCTTGCCTTCCCCAGCCCATTGACAGGAATCCTGTATGTCACCAGGTCAAGAAAATCATGTTAGCTGATGTTTTACAGCTGAGACCACTGATGTCACAACATTATGTTGACATTCAATGTCTCTTCATCTCCTGAAAGACATTTCGGAGCCTTGAATCAATACTGCATATTTTTGTGAGAGCTTCAATCAGGGTGGTACTGTACAAGATAACACCAGGCTTGATACCCGTTTCTGTGTCAATGTGAAGATCAAGCCACAATGCCCTTAAAACTATGGACAAGAGTCCGAGACAGTTATGAAGTGACATGCCTAGCTTCTCCATTTGGCAAATGAGCATTATGGCAGGGAAATGAAATCCTGTCTAAAGAAAAGAAATCAACAAGACAATTGCAACCATTCTATTGTTGGTTTTCCAGCCAGAGTTCCTCATTTGGTGGAGAAGCTCCAGCATTTCTACTCATGGCCTTGGCCCCTTCTGTAAGTGTGAAGTGGCATAGTGATTGTCCATGGTGAAACTTTACACCCTTCATTTTACATTCCTTGCAATATGTGCAAGAGTGGTTGCAACTCTCTGGCACCTGCAACCTTCTTGATCTTGAAGGTGTATGTCCTGAGGCTGCATCTCTTCCCTCGCTCACCTGAAACAGCTCATTGCCAGCTTCAAAATCCTTCTGCCATATCACCAATTCACAAACAAGACTGGATTGAGTTTCAAGTTCACTGCTGTGAGCTGATTGGCAATCTGAGGATCCCCATTTTCTCAGTTGAATCTCTTCATTTATTCTCTTCACTTCTCTTCTAAATAACGCTGCTCAAGGGAACATCCTTGATATTACAGCCACTTTTATGCTCACATAAACTCTCTACTGGATCTTTTGCAAAAACCATAGAATTTGAAGAGAATTTTGGCATCCTCTTCCATCAAGTGTCACTACAGACTTTTTCACAAAATCTCTTCTAATCTTCTGTGCACACTGCTACCCACATTGATGTTCCAAGTATTGGAAGACCAGAACGCTCACTGTACCCAATTGATGACCCACACCACAATGACAGCAACGGCCATGTTGCCAAGCTCTCCAGATTTGAATCTCCATATGTGGTACACAAGGGGCAGCAACATCATCAGACAACTTGCCTGTCTCCTGCACAATTTTCCAAGCTTTGACTCATCAAACCCTAATCCTAACACAACACCTTGAAGGAAAACAATCAAGATCTGCCCCTAGTAATGCAAGGTAAAGTATAGACAAGAATCACAAGCCCACAAGTCAAGCAATTTTGAGATAAGGGGGACTTTCTAGGATTTCATGCCTGTACATTGTGATCAATTCAAGCATATGCTCAATGCAGCTTAGATGCTTCAAGACTGAGCTTGTCATGTCCAGAAGGCAACATGGGCACCATGTGGATGCAACTTGCATTGTTCACCCTGATGCCTATTGGTTCGAATGATATGGCTAATGCAAGTGCACCATGACTGACTCTTCTGTTGTACCAATTGTTGTACTGGCTTAAGCTACGATAATAGTGTTAGTTGTCCAAAAGTGTTGAGCATCAATTCAAGAAGGGTAGTATCCTGATGCTCTTCATGCATTACGAAATCAAAGCAGAAAGTGGACCTCCTGAAAAGATTTCCAGAGCTGCAATTGCAACTCTGAGCAAAGACAGAACTGGTGTATTTCAGAAGGTCATCTGCAGAAGCAGGTGGCATTGCTAGAAGAACATCCATGGATGATGACACAGATGTGGCAATGGGAGCCACCCTAGAAGAGGAAATCATCACAGTGGTGCAAAACAAGAGTAGATAAAGGAAGGATGCACTTAGTGGTGGAGAGATTGAAGATGGAGAATGCGGTAACTACTAGCAAAAATACTAGAGCCTGATGGCACTGAAGATGAAGCATTCACTCTTGATACTCAAGAGGGTGGAATAGGAGGAACCTACTCCAATGCAAATGGGTGACTTTGATGCTATGTCCATCATGGGACTAGGCTTCAGAAATCAAACTGTTCAAGTGGTTGCTGCTGCATTGGCTGATATATTTCTCACAATAGTTTTCAAATGTGGTAGGCAGCTCCTCTTGAGTTATGTTACCTTTGATCATTGCTAGATTTCTCTTGCTAAGTGAATACCATGCGTCTTTGGCTGATGTTTGCCACAAAATAATTTGCAAAATGTGTAGCTGAAAAGAAGAGAATTTTTTCATGATATGTGTCAAAATTGTTGGAAGAAAATTGGAAGAAAATTGTTGGAAATTGGAAACCGTTTGAGTTACTTTTGCGAATGCACAACACAAGATGTGTTTTGCGATACATATTCCTCAACTGCTGAAATTCTGAAACATTCAAATTCAAACTGCTGAACCTTGTTGCAAAACTAGCTGGGTTAAGGCACCACCACCATCAACAAGGGGGTGTGTCAGTCACACTATGGCCTTGCCATTTACAATGAAAAGTATCTTAAGGCAAAAGAAGAATTATGGAAACTCAAATATTTCACACCATGCAAAAATTATAATCTTCAAAAAAATCCTCTAAAAGAAACCAAAATCCTTCAAGATATTATTATAACTCTATTATAACTAATCTCAAGTTTCAACACAAGCCAAAATTATCATCTTTCAAAAATCCTCATATTAAAAAATAGACCTATTATTATTGCCTAGTATAGGCCAAAATCCCTTAAGCTACTATTACACTCTATAATCAATCTAAACACAATACTCTTGCCTTGGTAGGCAAGGCCAACAAAGTACCTTGCTTTGCAAGTGACCTAACCACTAACCCCAGCTCATACTCACCCGACACAAGTTTTCAAGTGGTTCTTTAAATTTATTTTTTATTTTTTCAAAAACCCAAAACCGATTTTGAGCTCAAAAATCAAATACCCGCCCAACCCTGGTCAGAATCATAACCCGAGTTGGGAGGTTCCCACTTGTTGGAACCCGGAATTGCTGGGTAAGGGTAGGGTATATGCATGTATACCCTCAATTGACAATGCTCAAAAATCAAAGAACCGGTTTTGACCATCGACCAAAGGCTTGTAAAAGATTGGTAGAACTGGGTTTTGACCCTTGTTTGCTATGGAAAATCCCCAATTTTTTTATTGGTTAAATTGACGTACTCTCTCTTATACCTATTAGGGACAAGAAAAAAAAAGGGGGGTTTTGCAAATGTGGGCGCAACTCCGGAAGGGAAGGTGTATATGGGTGACATAATTTGTTATAATGGTGGTTAGAAGTTAGAACTTGAGGTGCCAACATACCTTACCCTAAGGTCAGTTTTGTCATTAAATAATCCTCAAAATAATGCGATGAAATTTTTGTGATAATATGAAAGTTGACAAGTTGAAAATCATCGTCATAATTATCATAGGCTACACTCAAAATAATTTCACTACTCATGTCAAAATATTATTATAGTAAATGATGGGGAAAATATATATTAATTTCAAAATTAAAGAACGAATTCATTTTTTGAAAAAAATATATATATTCATTTTTTCAATGTGGAAACTGACCCTAGGCTATGGTATGGTTTGAACTAGGTAAACCATATGCAACTATGAAACTCTCTATTGACCATGTCCTTGAAGTTCATGCTTTGTAAAAGACTCACTACCTATGCCAACATTGTAGCTTAGTTGATATATAAAAGTTCTCTCTAAAATCACTCTTGCTTTGGGTCCGAGTCCAAGAAAGTCAGTGAAATGGGTAACTATTTTATTGAGTTATGCTCAAAAGTCACCTGTCTTTGGGCCCTAGTCTGACTCTTTAGTCCCTATTTCATCCTCAATTTGATTGTAGCAATATAAAGTGAGTGAAATTGAGTACTATTTAATGAAACTGGGTATCAGTTCACAAGATTTGCAGTATTTGATTCAGACAAAGACTTGATTTGATGAACAATATGAGCCAACAGGCAAGGCAAATCCAAAACTAGGGATGAAGCTCATGTAAGGACTAATTTAAGTGAGAAAATTAGTTTGATCCTCTCTCTCTCTTTTGTCCTGTATATTATTTTCATCCTCAATTTTGACTTCGTCCCTATTTTCACAAAAATGGGGAACAATAGCCCCAGTTTGGAGGTATACGGAAAGTCCAGCAAACACAGAAGCTAGCTTGAGTTGTTCGCCTTACAATAAAGTTATCCAAAAAGTCTCACACTTAGGGGCTGAGAACGGTCAGTTTCGGCATAATAGGCCATCAAACGCTTAACTGGGAATGAAAATTTTACAAAGCAAAATAACTGGGACCCAAACTAGTTTTTCCACCAATCTTGGTGGGGAACTGAGTTTCATCCTGTCTTTCCTTTTCCCTGAGCGCGCGCCTCCACTGATGCTACATATATTTTCACTGCTCCTATCTGTACTACTACTATAATTCGTCTGGAACCTTGTGCATTAAATTCTGAGTTTCAGCTTTTTCATACTGAGATTTGATAAAATTTCCTTACTTTGCGGATACCACTGAGATAGGGGATAGGGGGTGAAAGCAGGCCCAAAGACAGGGTGAAGGCAGGGTGACTTAGCCTACTATGTACAAACTTCCTTAGCATCGTGCTATAATTGTAAGCACTAATTACCTAGTATATAATTGTGGGTAGGTATTTCAGTATAATCCAAATGTCCTCACAAACAAACCTAGCAAAGTTCATTAAGAATCTCTCAAGATTGGCCACAACCAAAGAAAGCTGTATATGAGCCAATTTTTGGCAACCCAACACAGAATTGGGTCTCCACTTTAACAAGACTCCCCAGTCCCCACCAGTCCACTACCACCATGGTCCCACATCCAAGACTCAAGTGCTTCCCAAGATGTGGTAAAAAAGCAACAATCTATATACCTATTTGCATGCAGCCTTTTCTTTTTAAATAGATGGTTTGTTTGTCCTCTTTTTGCATTCCATAATTTTAGGAGGTGGTTGGTTGTTGGAGTGTGTTTTGAATTATCCAAAGTTGTCTTTTCTGCCATGTCCAATGCTCATTAATTCAGTGTGAATCTGAAGAAAGAGGCAAAGAAACAAAAAAAAAAAAAAAAAACCCTAATTCCAATTCCAAACCCCCAACAAAAAAAAAAAAACCCCCAAAACCAAGAAAAAATGGCCTTTTCA
>Ga0116231_10007837_pt1 | contig 19210 bp, 9 predicted proteins | sample S1TSphgellanicum_2_FD_89695 | JGI IMG/M metagenome (GOLD analysis project Ga0116231, IMG submission 89695) | Host-associated microbial communities from peat moss isolated from Minnesota, USA - S1T2_Fd - Sphagnum magellanicum MG | ecosystem: Host-associated > Plants > Peat moss > Unclassified...
CCAAACAACAACCAAACAAGTGGGTCACAAAAATCTTCCCCCAGTTCTCATCAATAAACATAATACACCGCCCCCCCCCCCCCCCCCCCCTACTGATCCTCCTCTGCTCTGCTGCATCCAATACAGCAAATTACCACATCCAGATTTGAAACTTCTGTTTCTGGCATTGAGATCTGGAGATCGTTGTCAACGCAGACAGTTCTCTTGTAAGTGTTGTCAAATTTTTCACTTGATCATTGCTTGATTGCAATCTGTGATCCTACAATGCCTAGAAAGTTGCAAGTCTTCTTCCTTGAAAGGTTCACAGCAAGCAAGCAATAATGGCTTTGGTTCAGGGTCTGGTGATGCCCTGCATAATGATGAAACCCAAAACCCTTGGCTCTTGAATCTCCTTCACAGTTCTCTGTCATGTAGTTCCCAGAATTTTGAAGCCTTCTATGACACTGCAAATCATGATGGTCAGGAGCCAAACGTCAGATTTCTACGCAAGCAATGATTGAGACATCATTCAAAATCTGAGCTCAGATTTCATTTCACCGCCCAAGTTTCTGAAGTCAGTACAGGACTCAGTCCCATCTCTTACATTTTCAGATAGGTTGAAAGTTCAAGAGGCTGAATTCATAGGTCTTCAGAAGAATAAGTGTTTGTGGGGAGTTCATCAACCTTAGTGGTTACTGCTTTCAATGCTTCCCATGTAATTAAGTAAGCATGTACGATTGAACTTCAGGAGTTGTACTAGTGTTTGCTGTTTAAAATCTGAAAACACAGATGCTTAAATTCTCTCATTTTGTACACAAACTTGTGGGACTGTTTTATTTCCAAGTGGTTCTCCCCCTGAATCATCCTGAAGAAAATGCTTGCCGAATGCACTTAACATGTGACCTAAATGAAAAATGTTGGGACTCTTGTTACAGTTTCTGGACCAGGACTGCAAAATGTGTGCAAATCAGGCGATTAATATATCATGCAATCTGGTTTCTGCTCTGATTTGATATTGTACAAGATAGCTCAAAGATCATATGGTCTGGTGTGCTGTCCATGGGCAACAATGCCCAAAACTGAGGAAAACTGTCGATCAACCACCACATTACCGAAGGTAGTTCACGATACTAAACACCTCATGGGAAACAATGGGAAAAAGGCCTTGTCTGGACAAAGGCAAAAATTTCTCGCCATGCTTTCTGGGTAACATATATGCTCTCAAGGTGATCTTGCAATGAAATGCTGTTCATAGCATTACCTAAGCTTTGAAGGAAAAACTACTGGCAGCTAGGCTTCCTGTGATTAAGAAATCTGTAACGTGCTCATAGCTCCCAGCTTCCCAAACTTTGTGTCATGAGTCACCAGTGAGGGGGGGAAAATGTTCTGAACATGGAGCTGACACAACTGTCCAGTGAACCCATTTTGTAGTGTACAACTTAGAAGCAGAATGCCATCAATTCAGGGCTCCTGCAAACTGCAATTCACAATTCACACACTTTCATCAGCTTTCTATTAGATCCACAGTACCCAAATTTCTTAGATGCAATCATTAATTTCTGTAGAAGAGTAGCTGTGTGGAGATGTTATAGGCCATTCAACACATATGTAAAAATACAGACCTGGGAATTTAGACAATTGTTGGGGACAGTTTATGTTGAACATCCTCCTCTGCATCCTCGGCATCCTTGAGAGATTTGACAACCTGCTGCATAGTAGGGCGCCGGAGAGGATCTTCTGCTGTACATAGGGTGGCAATGTGGAGCACTTTGAGCATCTGTATCTTTGAGGGTCCACATGATGTCATCAAATCAAGTACATCTGGACCTTTCCCTTCCTTAATCATCTGATGCACCCAACCCACAAGGTTCCCACCCTCAATTTCCTTGAAATCTGCACCTGTTGGCTCCTTCCCTGTAAGAAGCTCCAACAGTATGACTCCGTAGCTGTACACATCTCCACGGGTTGTTGAGCGCCAGCTCTGCCCATACTCAGGAGGGATGTACCCAAAAGTACCTGCAATGTCCGTGCTCACATGGGTGTCATAAGCACTTATCAATCGGGCAAGCCCAAAGTCTGCAATTCTTGGCTCAAAGTCAGAATCCAAGAGAATGTTGCTGGCTTTCATGTCGCGATGGATGATGTGGGGGATGAAACCATGATGGAGAAAGGCCAGACCTCGAGCAGATCCCATGGCAATTTTGAAGCGCTTGGGCCAGTCTAGAACCTCAATAGCATCTGCACGGTTGCGAAGCCAAATGTCAAGGCTTCCATTCACCATGTACTCATAAACTAGCAATTTTTCCTCTCCAAATGCACAATACCCCAACAAGGGTACCAGGTTTTGGTGCTTCACTTTGCCCAGTGTCTCCATCTCTGCAAGGAATTCTCTATTTCCTTGTGTGCGTGCCTGCCCAAGCTTCTTGATAGCCACAGTTCTTCCATCAGGAAGCACAGCCTTGTATACTGTCCCAAATCCTCCATCCCCAATGATGTTGGTTTTGCAAAAGTTGTTTGTTGCTTGCAAAATATCTGCAAGCATCAGCCGCAGCAGGGGCCACTCAAACATGGCCACATTGATGCTCAAGGGCTCCTTGTGATCTTTATCCTCATGGACACATGAGCCAGGACCCATAGTCAGCTTTGTCTTCTCAGCATCCTTGATGCGGGCATTTTGCTGCATCATCATCTGCCATCTCATTGCTGCAAATACTATGGTCAAAGAAGCAACAACTATTCCAATTGTGATACCAAAAATGTCACCAATTCCCATTGGGGATGATGCTTGCTTCCCACAAGGAGTTGCCAGATCACACAGCCCATTGTTGCTGGCAAAGGAAAGAACACTGAATGTACGACAAACTCCAGTATCTGGAATGGTACCACCTATTTCATTTGATGAAATGTTAAAAAACACAAGGTCCTCAAGATTGCAGAGGCTCTCAGGGAAATCACCACTGAGTTGGTTATCTGAAAGATCCAAGTACATGAGCTGTGTCAGGCCCCCAAGGCTAGAAGGAATTGCTCCAAAAAAATGATTTGCATGAAGATCTAGATAAGACAAACCAGTGAGGTTGCCAAGGTTGGGGGGGATGGCACCAAACAAGGAGTTATGGCTCAGATTTAGTGTCTGTGTTTGGTGCAAGATTGCACTTTGAGATAGGAGACTGGCAATTGTACCTCTGAGCTGATTGTTTTGCAGATTCAGGATAACAATTGAGCCCAAGTTTTCAAAAGATGCTGGAATGTTCCCAATCAGCTGATTGTTGCTCAAGTCCAAGTGAGAAAGGCCCACAAGATTACCAAGCTCATTAGGGACCGGCCCAGAGAGGCAATTGCCAGTGAGATTTAGCTGCACAAGGCTCACAATGTCACCCAACTCAGCTGGAATTTCCCCAGTCAGCTTGTTGTAGGCTAGGTTAAGACCTTGCAGTTTATGGGACTCCCCAAATTGCGGAGGAATGGACCCAGTAAGAGAATTGGAAGACAAATCAAGTGTTGTGAGGTTTGTGAGCTGGGCAAGCTCAGGAGGTATGTTGCCTGTAAGTTGATTGCCAGCTAATATCAACTCCACCAGAACTACACAGTTACCCATTTCAGGAGGAATGTTCCCCAAAAGATTATTCCAAGATAGATCTAGTGTTCCATAATGCTGCAAGAAGCTTGAAACGGGCACTGCAACGACTTGAAAATCAGCACAAATTCCACTTGGAATCTGTCCTGTGATGTTATTGTGGGAAAGTACCAGGTAATCCAGGTTTATGAGCTCCCCTATCTGACTGGGAATTTCTCCTGTGAGCATGTTGCTCCCCAAGTTGAGTGTTGTCAAGTGGATGCAGCTACAAAGCTCAACAGGTATGCTCCCACTCAAGAAGTTGCTTGAAATAGACAGCACTGTCAAATTCAAAAGTTTCCCAATTTCAAGTGGAATGGGGCCCTCCAGATGGTTGTTGTCAAGGACCAGATTCTGCAAAGTCAATAGAGTGCCCACAAGAGGAGATAGACTCCCTGTCAGGTTGTTGTGATCTACCTGAATCTCCAGTAGTGTCTTTGAACTCCATAGAGAATCTGGGAGACTGCCTGAGAAGTTGTTACTACCCAATGACACAATGAGGAGCTCTGGAAGCTCTCCCAGGTATGGAGGGACAGGACCTGACAGCTCATTGGACGTGAGGTCAATCTGTGTCAAATTTGTGCACTCCTGGAAAGTTTCCAATATGCTCCCTGTAAGCTTGTTTTTGCTCAGAGTTAAAGTCCCCAATGAGAGGGCATTGCAGAGCTCTGATGGGATTGAGCCTGATAGCATGTTGTTGTCAAGAGCAAGATCTTGCAGTTGGGGCAAGTAGCCAAGCTCAATAGGGATGCTGCCATTGAACATGTTCTTCGAAAGAAGCAGACTCGACACACTTTTCCAGTTGCCAAACCATGTTGGGATTGGGCCAGACAGACTGTTGTCCTCCACTGTGAAGGAGATGACTTTGTTAAGAGAAGCCAACTCCTCAGGAATCAAGCCAGTCAGGGAGTTGAATGCAAGATCGAGTACCTGCTCACATCCAAAAAGGGTAAGGTAATTTGAAATTCACTTATGCAATATAGCCATCACATTCACAAGGAAAAAGATGTTTTTTTCTAAGCAAAGCTTCAATTGCATGGAATCTTTTCCTTCAACAAGTAACAGTTTTTGGGACTGCAATATGCAGGAGGGAACACCTGAAGGTTGGTGCAGTTGCCAAGCGAGGGAGGGATGGTGCCATTGACTTGCAAGCTTGGCAGGTTCAAAGTGACCAAACTCTTCATGTTGGCAAATGCATCTGGTATAGTACCTGAGAAAGAGTTGCCACCAAGATCAAGCTTCACCAAATTCGTGCACAGTGAGATCTCCATAGGGATAGGCCCTGTTAGACGACTGTTGCCAAAAAAGAAGCTCTGTAGATTCTTTAGGTTCCCAACCTCTTTAGGTAGAGTCCCTGTCAACAAATTGTCCCCAACATCCAACTCCACCAGTTGAGTCATACCCCAAATCTCTGCTGGTAAGCTGCCTGACAAAGAGTTGTTGCTCAAGTTCAAAAACACCAAGTTGGACAGTGTGGCAAAGAGTGGAGAAATGGGGCCTGTAACGTAGTTGCCACTGATATCAAAATGCTGAAGTTGTGTCATAGTGAAAATTGCTGGGATGTGCCCTGAAAGAGAGTTGGTACTCAGATCCAAGTACTGGATGTGGACTAGATTTCCAAGCTCCACAGGGACAGGACCTGAAAAGCAATTGGTGCTCAAATCAAGCCTTGACAAACCCAAAACCTGTCCAATCTGCGGAGGAATAAGGCCAAAGAAAGCATTGTTGCTCAGGACCAAAGTTTGCAAGCTGACAGCCTGTGCAAGCACATTGGGAAGGGTGCCAACAAAGCCATTGTAGCTCAAATCAAGGTACTGTAACGCAGGGTGACCAAAGAGTGCTTGGGGTACACTGCCAGACAGGAGATTGTTTGAATTGAGGTCCAGATATTGCAAGTTCAGGAGGCTTCCAAGCTCTATTGGGATGGTTCCATTGAGGTCATTCCCACTCAGATTCAGATGTTGCAAGTTTGTGAGGCTTGCAAGCGCTGCTGGGATGGTCCCATTGAGGTTATTCTCGCTCAGGTCCAGATGTTGCAGTTGGGAGAGAAGTCCAAGCTCAGGAGCTATGGTGCCAGAGATGCCTGTTTGGTTGAGGCAGAGCTGAATGACTTGACCAAGATTGTTGCAAGAAACCCCTGTCCAAGAGCAGGGTGATGAAGACATATCTGACCATGTTGCAAGAACAGAGCCACCACCATTCTGGTTTAGCACAGTCAGCTGCTGCTTGAAAGCCAGTAATGCAGCTTGCTCTGAACTCAGGCCACACACAGAGCTTAATCCCCCATACATAAAGAGAAGCATCACTATCAGCTGCATTGTAGCAGTAGCTGTGCTGCCCATGAAGACACAGAGCAAACTTTTGTCAAGACTCTGCAATCTTAGTGAGCTGCAGGCAGGCAATAATAACTAGATACTTGTCATGTGTGCACCATCCTTCATTGCTGTGAGATTTTGTCAAGTGATGTACCAAGTTGCCAAACAATGGAATACATACTCTGTCACTTTGACAGATTCCAGCAGCTCAGCCCAAACACCCAAACAACAACTCTCTCTATTACCACCACTCTGATTATCCTGCACACAAACAAATAAAAGAATCAGTATCTTTGTGAAGAGACTCTCTCCCACCACTCTGAGTTGAGCACAGTGTTATGTGTTTTTGCATTTGTGCAGAGTGGGGATCAAGCTTCTTCCAAAAGACAAGACTGCTGCAATGCAAGGTACAACATTTAACCTTCTCTGGTTTTGTCACTTCTTCCAATCCTGTTGCAACCCTAATCCTTCAATGCACACCTGAGAAGTGTGAGGCAGATTTGCTTTGTGTTAGTAGTTCTGCAGCTCTCACTTGCTCCCTCAGTTTTCCAAGGAGTCCATGATAGACAGACATTATAATGAGCTTTGATTGTTTGCTCTGCTTCTGTTGCATCTAGGCTGGTTTGCTCTCCATGAAGCTTTGTTGGACTAGTTTAACATGTCTCTGCTGAGCAAGCTGTAGGGTGCTGAGAAACAATGGGACTGAAAGAAGAAAGGGATCTTTAGGAAAATGCTTTGGAAACCAACTTCCCGACTACAGACAACGCCATTGCCACACCTTTGAGCGATGTCAAATGAAGGAGAAGGGGGGCTGGGGTGGGGTCGTTTGTGCTGCAATACCTGGCAGGTAAGCTGCTTCTTTCCCACACAAACAAATGCGAGCCAAAAAAAGCTTGAACAAAACCGTCTGCAATGCCAGCAAATGCAATCAGCTTGAGCTGCTTGCGCCTTGGTCTCTTGTAGCCTTTATTGCAGCAGCACAAAGATGAAGATAATCTTCTTGAGACTCTATCATTGAGGCTGAACCTTCCATGAACAGCAAGACACAGTTTTCTCTGTCGTGTGTGTGTGTGTGTGTGTGTGTAGCTTTCTATGTGTCTCCGACCGATCTGTCGTCAGCTACAGCACAAATGACAGTCACCTTCCATTGGCAGCTGTTGAGGAAGAAGACTGAAGCTCAAACATATTATCCAATTGATCGATCTCCGTCTCCTGTCTCTGCTGTACCTCATTGGATGTTGCTGCATTAACAAATGGCGGAAGTAATGATAAATGCAGGACTAGCGGGAAAGAACTGGAGGCTACGGCGATGGTGCACGAAGAAGGTGATGAAGAACTTGCACGTTTCCTGAAGAAGACAGTTGAGTAAAGGACAAGACACAAGAAACTACAACTAGTCCACCAACTTCTACGGCATTTGCTGCAACCCGTCCTGTACTGGAAGCTGCTGCTGCTGCTGCTCCCGCTCGAAGAGCCAAGAGAGGTAAGTGCTCATACTTCCCGTGCTCCACATCATGCGCAGTGCCTGTTCACTTGTCACTGCTCACTCCCACTAATAGGTATTCTCCTCTTTCACAGCAACAAGAGTCTCCTCTTCCAACAACCCACACTGCCTGCCCCCTTGATGACCCACATACACACACACGAGCGACAGATACTCACACATACATACACACAGGAGCTAGAAACAAACACCACACATACACACACGAGCCAATAGACAAACGCACAAAACAAAATGATTGCTTATGTTGCACACTGCTACTAACTACTAACTTGCTGTTCAATTTAGCAGCCAAGCTCTATTCCCCGTTTCAACTTTCCTCTTTCTTTGCTAGCACAGCCGTCAAACCCCTCTCCTCCTGAAGTAGCCCATTTTCCAACAAATCACCCATGTTCCAACACATGACGCTTGTTCGTCATATTCTTCACAGACAAATTTTGACCCAATTTGATCATGTTGTTGTTGTTGTTTCTTCCTTTGGATTGCGCCATTTTCATTAGTTGCATGGAAACTCTATTCATAAAATTGGCTGCCACTACTATTTTTGGCCTGGACTAATAGCCTTTGCTAAGAACACCCCATCCCATTGTGTTTTTCTCTCTTCATATCTCTCATCCCATGGTTGTTCCATTGGAATTTAGGGGATCCTCCAATCATGACTTAATTTCTTTTTCTTTTCTTTTTTCCATTCTCCATTTAACCCCATTGCAACAATTTCATGGTTCTACTTGAGTGGGGGTGGGGGGTCTATTGATGCCTTTTTCCTGTCATGTCACCCGATTGCATCAAATTCATGGTTCCATTTGGGGGTCCTCCTCTATTGGAACTTTTTTATTTTTCCCCAAATTTTCCGTTTCATCCAGTTGGAACAATTTCATGCATCCATTGGGGGTTCATTTATGACTTTTGTTTTTGGTTCCATTCTCCACCCAATTGCAACAATTTCACGGTTCCATTTGGGGTCCATGAATGCCTTTTATTTTCCCATTCTCCCCATTTGGCCCAATTGCAACAATTTCATGGATCCGTTAGGCGTCCTCCGTTGATGATTTTTTCCTTTTTGTCTTGTTCCATTCTCCATTTCACCAACTTGCAACAATTTCGATGGGCATTTGTGGAAGGAAAAGAAGAACAAAAAGTCGATAACAGATCAGATCAGGTTATTTTATGATGAGATTCGGACACCTCTTGCAATGCGCACAGTACTGACATGCAGTCATGAAGACCAGACTACTGTTTTCGCATTTACAGCTGCTATGACTACTTACCTATACTTACAGTTACCAGTACTGTGCACCTACAGGAAATTATGCAACTGTGGTTGTAGATTGTAGATTAGATCAGTGCCCAGGAGGCTTTTCTTTTTCCAATTTTCTCATGTTGAATCAAAAGTGGCGATCAGCTACAAGAGGATTTAGCCAAATCTGGCTACAAGACAAGACAAGAAGTAGAAAATTTGGGAATCCTATATTGCATTTTGGAGAATCAGTGAAACCTATTAGCTAAATGTGGCCATTTCAAAAGAAGAAAACTAGAAACCTGCCCAACTCCTCCAACTTCCTTGAAATATGACAATTTTTTTTGGAATTTTTTCAAAAAGTTCCCTTGAACAGTGGCTTGGGACCTTTTTTTTTTGTAGCAATATGGCAATTTTTTGCCACAAAAAAATCACTGGCACCCAGCAGCTGTTGAGTCTTTCTCTTTCCTCCTCAGTCCAGCTTTCACCAAGCATCTCTCTCTTCTTAAGCTAATTCTTGTGGGTACTATTTGTATGATGCAAAAGGTGGGAATAGAAACAAAACAGACTAGGTAGCTGCACTTCAAAGTGAAGCATCTGATGTCAACAATGAGTCAACCATGGACAAACATAAAAAGGTGGGCGTTTCTTCTTCACTTTGATCGCAAACCATCATCCGTTCTGCATTTCTTGAGCATTTCAGCAAGCATCAAGTCACCGACGCGTCAACAAGGAATTGTCCCAAGTGTTTGCTGCAGCGCCCACTATGATGAGCATCAATACATGACAACACAAGCTGTTTGGATGTGCTTATGCAGACGACAGTGATGACCAAATCTGCTTCATATATGTTGGGATTCTTCTGCTATCAAAGAGACATATTTTCATTTGGGAAGGCAGCATCATAAAATGCTCAACTATTTCACAATATTATTGTGGTTGTTCGTATATTATCATACAATAGCATCAGTCTTTGTGCAACCTGGTTGGGCTCAATGTTTTTTCCTTTGGTGAATTGTTGCACTGTGGCAACAATGGAAAAAAAAAGAATATTTTCTCATAGATGGTCTTTCTTAATTTGTCAAAATAATTTTTAACCATTTTGAAAATATGTCATCACTTTTTGACCATCTCCAAAATTTGTCAACACTTGGCTGCTCCTCGGCAGCCACAATGAACCAGCACCCACCAGTGCACCATCAAGGATGGATGATATGTGATCAGGAAACAGTTTTCTGTTGGGTTCCAGTTCACTATCTAACCATGGTGGTTGGCTCAGTTGGTTTATTTACTACCTACAAACTAGGTAGGTAGTAAAAACAGCCCCCACCTACTATGCATAAACTATCTACATACCTAGTAGTCCCCTATTTTGTTACCTACCTGTCTATATGTTAGACTTACTTCTTGTAGAATGGGTTACCAAGATGAAACCGGGTAGTAACTCAGTTGAGGATCATCCACAACTGAGTCAAAACAGACATCCAGTGGATGGTGCACTGGTGGATGGCGCACTGGTGGATGGCGCACTGGTTCACTGTGTCCCTCCTCGGCTATTTACAGAAAACTTTGGACAGCTTTCTAAAACTGTTGCCAATAAATGCTAAATTTATCTTCAGATGCCTCATTGGCGACTCGTACTTCAAAAAAATTCAAAAAAAAAAAAAAAAAAACACTGGTTGTTGGACTTTGTCTATTTGGATTGAATAAATTTTAGCATAGTTTATAACTTCAGAATTTTATTTATAGGGTAAAAGCCCCAGGGTAGGAGCATTCTCGAAAGAAGGGGCCTTGGATGAGGAGGTAGTCTAGTTCATTAGCCAGCCCCTTCTTTGGGGAATTCTGCCCCCCACCCTTGGGCTTCACTCATGGCAGAGACCCTTATATGGATGATCAGCACCTCAGCTCCATCACTGTAGGCCTTATTTTTTTTGAATGCTGGCTGCATCAATTTGAAATCTCTAAAAGCCTAAGTTTTTGGGGTTTATCAGGCATTTAGGGGTGAAGTGTGTGGGAATTGAAGACAATATTTGCTTGGATTGCTGAATTTTGGTGCATTGTCTCAAGCATCCAATTTTCAACGTCAGCAGCATCTACCTTCTGCATGAAGATCTAAATTGATTCCTGCAGAGATAGATAGAGAAGTAAACACATACATACATACATACATCCATTTAAGCTGTTACTCTTATAATGTTTTCCTACTAGGGGTTTACAAGTTTGTGCATAATGCACATATGCTCTGCATCGTTGTAGAAATGATCCACTACTAGTAGAAAACTTGAGTTCTCACTGTCAACAGTTTGCAACCTGAACCAGGGTTAAGGTAGGGTTTGAGAACCAACTGGGGAACCAGCTGGGGAACCAGCCACCGGTTCTCGTATATGAGGAATGGTTAACCAAACCCAATCTCGGTTCCTAAGTGGACCTGATAACCAGAAGTAGAGTAGTTGGTTCAAAACACCAATTTCGATTCCATGCTTAAACCCTAAACTTGCTGCCATTGGCCTTTTCTTCTTGTTCTCCTGGTTTGCACTTATTGTCATTGCCCTCCTTTTCACGTTCTTCTTTTGGTTTGCACTTGCTACCATCACTCTTATATTCATATTTTTCTCTTACTGCACTTATTGCTATCACCCTCCTCTTGGTGTTTTCTTCCTAGTTTGCACCTACTACCGTTGATTGCCCTCCTCCTCTTGGTTTCTCCTATTGCCATTGTCCTCCTCTTCGTGTTTTTCTTTTAGTTCACCCTATTGCCTTTACCCTCCTCTTCATGTTTTTATCTTGATTCACTTCTCTAACATCGCCTTCCTCTTCATGTTCTTCTCTTGATTCACCTCTCTACCACCGCCCTCCTCTTCATGTCCTTCTCCTAGTTTACATTTGCCATTGTTGCCTTTCTTCTCCATGTTCTTTGTTAAGGTTTAAAGTTTGATTCCATGGAAAGTGTTCTTGAAAAGTTATTCTATCACATTAAGCTTCCATTGAAGGTTGATTGTTGTAATTTTGCATAATTTTTATTATAGCTATAGGGACACCAATACTAGCAAATTTTATAACCATAGATGTTGCATAAAAATGAACTTTGTTGGCAAAACATTAGGACTTTTGGAAACCCAAGAGCTACACTACCACAACTTGGGCATTCTTTGCAACTATTAACACATCTTCTTTTGACGTAAATTCAAGCTCAAACCAACCTAAACAATTGAAGTATGTTCTTTGTTATTTCCTTGCTTCAATTACAAGATGTAAGAAATGCATCATATCACACAAGACAACAAATTAGATTTTTGTGCTTCAAAAGCATACTAAAGGTGCTCATTAACAAGTGTGGAATGACTGCATTAAACAAAAGAAAAATGGGCCCAAAGGATAGAGGTGACTTATAAAAAAAGGGTTTGGCCCCCACCCTTTCAACCATTTTTATTTTTTTTTGGGTAGTGAGGTGCTTTACTTTAAAGGTGATTTTCACCAAAAGGAATTTGAAAAAGATTTTGTGTTGTTTATAGTTAAGTAGTTAATGCCATGTCTTTTGTTGAAGCCCCATATTTAAGGAAACTAATTCTAAAACATAATCATCCTCTTTTTTTTGTATCCAAACAAATTGTGGTCAATGAAATCTTGCTTAAGATGGCAAAGAAGACCACGGAAAAGTACACATTTAAAATCCTTGAGTCTTGTAATTCTTGCACCAATTTATGGATGTTCAAAGCAGGAATGGACACAATTATTTTCACTATGCATTTTTTTAATGACAAGTGAAAGCTTTGTCATATAACCATTGGTTTTTCTACATACTCAAACTTCTAGGAATGCCATGGTTTTGCATGTTAACGTTGAAATATTTGCAAAACATGGGCTCCATCTTTGGGTTATTATTCATGTCAAAGATGAAAAAGTAATCTCTCAATCATGACTGCTACATTGATTTATGTTGTTTCATGTGAAATGTTAGGGTTGGCAATACCATTTGTAGGGACATGTTGGGGGCATGTTATGTCTAAGTGTTGCCAACATGACACAAATGATTTTAAAGTTTGTGTTAGCTGAACTTTTATTTCCATCAAAGAAGCATAAACCAATTTGTAAAAAACTACCACATGAACCAAAAAAAGTGGGGAGGGGTGGCAAGAATGGCACAAGGCAAGTATGGCTATTGGAATGACCCCATGGAAGCTCAAGGTTCTAGCCAAAACTTGATTTACTTCTTGAATTGTTTTGTTCCAAAAAACTTTGGAATTCAAACACATCATTGTATTTTGTTATGAAAATCAACAATCATTGGCACTTCAAGGCCATGTGCCAAGTCCACAAGTTTGGGTTATGGCCCAAATTGTTACAAATATTTTGGGTTTCATGGTGCAACACTGGGTGTTGAACCAAAACCAAGGTTATTGATTCTTTCTAATGCCCTTGTTACTGCATTATCATTTTTATGTCAAATGCAAGTGGATTCTTTGACACTTAATTCTTATGATACTTAGGACTTTGATGGTGAGCTTCAAGTCCTATGATAATGCATGCAAAAGCAAGGTTTACAAGTTTTGGATCTCTTTCATTTATGATTTATTTTCAAACCTGCAAAGTTCACAATACGTTAGCAATGAAGTTAAACCCTCATTATAAAAACTTGGGGTTGGTCATTCAATATGTTGGCAAGGAGATGGTTTTTCATATTGTAGGTGAACATGACAAATAAATAATGTTCCTATTCCATATTTGTGTCTACAAGTTTGTAAACCCAATAAACATTATTGACAAACATGTGGTTAAACGATTGTGCAAACCATTCATTTTGTGGTGGTACCACTATAGTGGGTTTCCAATAGGTTTACTAGTTTAAGGTAATGGTTGGTCCCTAGTGTGATTAAGAAACCATTAAATAGGCATTGGGTGGTTTGGTTCAAGTTTATTTTGGTTTTTTTTAAGTGCCTAAACAATAGGTGTATTCATTAGCAGTTCTATGGGTGGTTTCGTGGAATGGTCATTAGAATAACTAATTAAACATTGTTTGATTGGTCAAACATTATTTTGACTTGTCAAATGCCATGTGGCATTTAAACATTGGTTACCTAGGCTAGGTGATATGGCATTTGAACACTAGCCACTTAGGTTATGCCATGTGGCTAGAACCTAAATGACATAAGTTAAACTTGAACTAGGGTTGAAACTAAATACCTAGGTCTAGGAACCTAAAATTTTAAGCCTAGGTCCCTAAGCTTAAATCTAGGCACCTAAAACCTAAAACATAAGTAATTAGGTTTAGGTTTCAGAGCCTAAAGTAGGCTTGGGCAACCTTGGTTGTATCTAAAACTAGGCCTAGATGTAAGTTGTTTGGATTAAGCTTACACTTAGGCCACCTAAGTAGGATAATCCCATTTTATTTTGAAATTTACATTTAAGGTTGAACCATTTCAATTGGCTCATTCTAAGTGGCCTTCCTTTTCGAATATTTTTTATGTCTTGAATGCTAGGAATGCTTCCATTTATATTCCTCATAATTTGGAAAGGATGAAAAACAATATGGGACAAACTATTGGAAAGGAAACACATTATCATATGGGCATACAACATTAGAGCCTTTTAGTTCATACAACATCATCTTTAAATAATTACACATTAATGAATTAAATAAATAGATAAGGAGGAAGTAAATAGGTATGTTAAATTAATATCTAGTTATTCAATTGCAAATAATAATTGTAACCATATTATAAATCTTTAAATTATATAAAACGTCAATATAATTAAAATGAACTATATCATTTATTAATAATTACAAACATATTGTAATTAATTCTTTACAAATTTGACCTAATTCATTTTATATTATAACAATGTATTTTCAATATTTAATATTTAATTACTTAATTACACACTTAATAATTTATTTTAAGTAAATAATTAAGTAACCAACTAATAATTTATTATAGGTATGATTATAGGTATTTAACTTAACCCATGTGTTGTTAAATTTATATGCCTAGGCAAATAATGGGAGATATGTTATAATAAATAGTACATTTATTAAAAAATCACATAACTTATGTGTCTAAGGTAGGGTTATTAATTAACATATGGTATAAATAGAGTATAGGTAGGGTTTATGGTATTTAGGGTAGAGTAAAAAATTTAGGTATTTACCTTGTATTGATGATTTTAGTTTACAAATGTAAAGTAAGGTATGTATATAAAGTACGATATTTAGGTTAACATAAGGTGTGTGTAAGGTGTGTAAGGTAAGGTATTTAAATAATGTAGATTATATATAAGGCTAAGGTATAGGAAAAACATAATTAGGTTGAATAAGGTATATGTAGGGTATAAAAGGTATGATATAAGTAAGGTATGTAAGGTAGGGTATTCTAAATATTCACCTAACCAACATATGTAAACTAGGGTACTTACATTGTGTACAATTTATATGTAGGGCTAGGTGTGTATAAGGTAGGTATATATCATTACAAAAAGTCACAGTTTTTCAAAAGGTTCAACTTAATTTTAACATTAACCAAAAAGATGTTCACTTTGACTAAAGGTATAGGGCATGAAAGACAAATGGTTTTTTTGATTGGTTTTTTTTATTAAAGTGACCATTTTGACCAAGTGTTAAATCATAAATTTAGTTAAAAAAGACAATTTTTAAAAATGATCCATCAAGATGCATATGGCTTAATCAAATTGGCCATACTAAATGGCCATGCTTAGTTAAATTGGCCATATTAATTTGGTTAATTACTAACTTACTTGTTATGCTTACTAAATTACCTACCTACTTACTTACCTAAATATGTCCTACCTATCTACCTATTTAATTACTTACCATTTACTTACCTATGTCCTACCTATTTATTTATTTATCTACCAACATACCTACCTATATACTTAGTTAAGTACCTATTAACCTACTTATGAAAAAATTAAAATACCAATGTTATTACACATTGACAAAAAAATTCATGGAAGTTCAAAGAAACATATTAAATACATTTGATATCATATTGTTTTATAAAGTGATGGGGTGGTTTGATGGCCAAAACATTGGTGTGGAACCAAAGACACCAAGGTTCAATCCTTTTTACTCAAATATATTATATGGAATATGTATATTTGTATATATATACCTTGCACATGTGTGTGTAAATGTATAATACCTAGGTGGGTAGATAGGTCATGAATGGGTGGGTAGGTAGGTAGGTATTTATTATTTATTTATTATTCACATTTTTATATTTACAAATTGAGCTATTTTTTTAATTAAAAAAATTTTGGTTGCCCAATTTTTTGTCTGATTTGACTAGTTAAAAAGACCATTTTATGGTCAACCAAAAAAACCACTAATCAAATTGGACATGTTCAAATCAACTTTTCTAGTATGACTAAATGGTCAAATTGACCAAATGTCAAAATGAATAATTTTTGGTTTAGTTTTCTACTGAAATAAATAGTGATTTCTTGTAATTATAAAGGTTATGTACATATAAATTAAGTACATATAGCCTAAATATGTATAAACTATGTACATACAAGCTAGGTTATACCTAGGCTATCCAAGTGTAATTAGGTAAGCCTAGCCTACATTAACATAAATGTAGATCATTATATCACTAAAAGAAAAACTATTTTTTTTTACTTCTTTTATGCAACTACACATGTCATATGCAATGAAAAAATGTTACATGCAAATGTTTTTTAGTTGCATAACCAAGTCGCATAAATTATTTTTTCCATTGGCATATGTATCTAGGTAGATACATAAAAAATCATTTATTAGTTCATAACCTTAGTACACAGGTTGTGATATACTTAACCTATGTATAAATTATAATATATTTAGTCTAGTTATAGGCTACAATAGACATATTTTAGGTACATATCTTATTCTACCTAGTTTAAGTATATATTGATTACCTTCACCTAAGTATTATAACTAGGTCATATTTACCTTAGGCTAACAAAACATGACCTATGTATATTTAGTTTAGACGAAATATATTTACTTAGTATTGTTTTTATATGCATACTCGATGGTTACAAACTTAAATACAAACGTGTGGCATTTAAACATTGGCCACCCAAGGTAGGCCATGTGACATTTAGATTACATGATGGCTACCTACCCAACCTTGTAAGGTGGTTAATCTTGTGCATAGTGCCTAGAATGATCATTAAGAAAAACCACCAATTGGTTTGAAAAGGTGAAATGGAAAATTCTTAACCATGTTTGAAGGCATTTCATGCAAAAAATTCCTAAATTATTGTCGCCTCCCATTGCATGACCACTTTGATGAGTTTCTACTAGGATTTGCCCACTCAACAAAATCATGAATGGTTTATGTCATGTGAAGACCAAAGTTGAATTGGGTGGTTGACTACAATGGTTTGTCCACACATTTTCTAATAGTGAAAGGTAAATGAAAGATCTCCTAGCTTTGCATCCTAAATTATTGAATTCACAAGTTTGTATGGTCTCATGAAAATTGATGAAGAGATGGCCTTATTATTTGTGAAATTTTTTTAAATCCATTTCAAAATACAAAAAATCATTAAAAGGAATGCCAAGATTCATTGACATGGTGGAAATCCACTAACAACATTTTTCTTATGTTGGATTTGTAGCCTCACAAATGTTAAGGATTGTTGGCTCTCATATTGATGTAGGAGTCTTCAACATTGGAAGTATTTCCACAAACCTAAAATGTTGTTGGTTGGGTGATGATAAATTTGAAAGCATCTACAAAAATTGACCTAATGATGCCCATGTTGGAGGTTTTCCATCCATGAATAAAGATGAGCATGTTAATGGTTTGGCAATGATGGAGATGGAAGAAACCATAATGGATAAAAATAGGGATGTAATTGCATCATTTAAGCTTTTGGACTTGGATCATGGCAACAATAGGCTTTAGGTAAATTGTATTTCTTGTTATTTGCATCTTTCAAGGTTTTCTTTTCCTTCAATTCTGATGCCCATGTTTATCAAAGTGGATGTATTCAATTTGTTGTTTTTGGTTGTCATAGGTCTTGCAATGGTTTTGGAATGTCCTGTGCTTTAGGAATTGGATACAATGTACACAAAAAATTTGCCTAGTTTCTTGTTTTTTTGTTTCTTCCTTGTGATGCCACTTTGCATTTGAGTTTCTTGATTTTGGAAAAGTTAAACCATAATGACATTTTGGGGGGTTGCATTAGTGCAGATTTGGTGGCATATTCGGAGTTGCTTGGGGTGGGTTTCATGGCATGCTTAGGAATGTTTGAGCGCTGATTTCAAGGTGGCAAGATGACACATTTCAAAGTTTGCATGCAAGTTCATAAGACAAGAAAACATAAACCAATTGGCATAAAAAAAACAAAATTGTACTGACCCATTCGAAACTAGTAATGTAGTTTAGAATTTAAAAGTAGGTTAGTGTGGCTCTTATTGGCCTTGTAAAAGCTTTGTAAAAATCTGGATGTTAAAAAAAACAAATATTTGCCTTGTTTTAGTGTTTCTGGTGAGGTTTTGGGTTTAGAAACCTAACCAAGATGTTATCTGGAACCTATCCTAGAACCTTGAACTAATGTACTTTGAAAATAAAAACAACCAAAATCACCTGCAGAAGTTAAAAAATAGAACTGGAATTGGGTTCTGATTTTGAGAAAAAGAGGAACTGGAACCAAACCAGAATTGGTTCTTGAAGAAAATTAAGAAGTGCAGAGGTTCCTTCTAGAACCTAGGAACTGCACAACACTGGCCATTTCAATTTACTAGCTCTCTTGGAGGCACATTATCATGGGCATATTTACAGGTTCAAACCGAGTTTCACATAATTTGGCTGATATACTTCATCCAAAATAGTGTGTATAGGCCAATGTACTGCCAATGGAGATGCTCTTATACATATTGCAAAAAACTCTACATTGAAACACACATGTTACACAGAAAAGAAATTGTAGGATAGGATTAATCTAGGCTAGAAAAGGCATTTGGTTCCAGTGGACTTAACACCCACTATATGTTATCAGTACCTTAATGATGCAATTCCACAGCTTAGGGTCTGATTAAAACTGTTGCAAAGTCCTTCACTATTTGTGTCATGAATTTGCTAATGACGTTTTCACATATGTCTCCACGGCTGGAGTGAAACAACAGCCACCAATGCACCAGTTCAGGATGAGGCCGTTCAAGCCATTTTGGGGATGAACCAAAAACGCATCCTCTTGCCTTGCCCAGGGATTTTTCAGCCCCTTTCTCTGCCCCAAAATTTACCCCTCCTACCTACTTCCCTCCCTCCTACCTACCTACTTCCCTCCCTCCTACCTACCTACTTCCCTCCCTCCTACCTACCTTCGCCCTCCTACCTCCCTCACCTCATTTCTTGCTCACTCCATCTCCAAAGCTTAGAAGAGCTCATGAGCTTGAGTAGCATAGAGTTTCGAGGAGATGTAGACACAAGGCTTGAGGAAGGTGGAAAGTTCAACGTTGAAGGAATCTGGAGAGGAAAAAGCAAGAGGAGTGCTTCATCCCAAATGCAGAAGGGAGAAAAGATTACCTTCTCTACATTTCTTTTTCTTCTCTA